>Ga0207091_1262_pt1 | contig 10537 bp, 16 predicted proteins | sample Alteio_BWMinHeat_47_FD_153534 | JGI IMG/M metagenome (GOLD analysis project Ga0207091, IMG submission 153534) | Enriched cells from forest soil in Barre Woods Harvard Forest LTER site, Petersham, Massachusetts, United States -... | ecosystem: Environmental > Terrestrial > Soil > Temperate forest >... | reverse complement strand
GGACGTTGTTCATCAGTTTAGTTAGGTATTGAAAGATAATTGTGTAATCCTATACGAAAGTTCTTTTCTCCAAGAAAATCTTCTAACATCATAAGGACACATCCTCCCTTGTTGTAGCTTATCTCATCAAAAATTTGTCTTACATCAGAGGGACTTTTTACTTTGACATCAATTGGATGAGATGTTTTAAGTGAATCAAGGCTCAGGCCTCCTGTCATTTCTGATATTAGAAATTGGTCCCAGAAATCCCACTCTGGATAAAATTTGTCAACTGCTTTAGTAGCCATAAAAGTGGCAAAGCTTTCATTGAGCCATAGATCATTCCACCACTTCATAGTAACTAGATTGCCAAACCATTGGTGTGCAATTTCATGAGATACTACCTCTGCAATATGCTGTTTAGTTTCAGTTGAAGATGTTTTTGGATCATAAAGCAGTACTGTCTCTCTGAATGTTATCGCTCCCCAGTTTTCCATTGCACCAGATGCAAAGTCTGGAATTGCTATCATGTCTAGTTTTGGAAGTGGATATTTTATTCCAAAATAGTCTTGAAAATACGAAAGAAATTGTTTTGTAAATTTAAGGGACGCCTTGCCCAACATTTTCTTGCCTTTTGTTGTAATGATTCTAATCTGTGTCTTGCCAAGTCTTCCCTCTAAAAACTCGAATTCACCTACCGCCAGATACAAAAGATATGTTGACATTATTGGTGATCGTGCAAACTTGAACGCTGTTTTCTTTCCAATTTTCTTTTTGGATGCTACAGGCATGTTAGAAATTGCAGTTAAATTATTATCCACAACAAGTGTGACATCAAAAGTCGCCTTGGCTTCCGGCTCATCCCAGCATGGAAAAGCTCGTCTTGCATCTGCAGCCTCAAATTGAGTGGTAGCAAGAAGCTTTTCTTTACCCTTGTATTCATATTTGCTCCTGTAAAAGCCGACAAGTTTGTCATTTAAGGTGCCTACAAAATCTATTGAAAGTATGGCCTTTCCTGAAATCTTTTCTGGTAAAGAAAGAACTAGTTCCTCATTTTTGGCATCAAGTCTTATCTTGGGTTTAATGGTCTTTTTATTTACTACAACCTGGCAGTCCTTGATCTCTAATTCTGCAGAGTTTAGAACTATCTGCCTTGTGGCTCTTGCTTGTATGGTGATCTTTTCTCTTCCTTTGAATCTGAATTTATTAAAATCTGGTTCAAATTCCAGATCATAGTTAATTGGAAAAACCGACTTCACGATATTCTAGTTCTAAAAAACGAGTAATATACCTTTGATCTAACGTAGAACGCTAACTAGCCAATGTATGAAATAGAAACCAAGGAATACTATTGCAACGGCCTTTACTGTCTTGCCAGTTGTCATTGCAATTGTGTATTTTATAATGTTGTATCTTTTGGTTCCAGCTACAATAGATACAACATCTCCAACTATAGGAAGCCAAGGGGAAAAGAAAATTATTGTAACCCAACCGTATTTGGCCATCATACCTATGCTTTTTTGCTGGTATTTTTCAGGAGTTTTTCGAAGTTTTTTTAGTAATCTTCCATTGTATCCAATATAGTACGCAATATAGCCGCCAATTATGGAACCAATGGTTAGCACCAAAAAAACATTTATTGGATTTACTCCGCCCAAAAGCAATGCAGAGATAGTTGCCTCTGTTGGAATTGGAATAAAACTTGAGAACATTCCATTAAAAAATAGTCCCAGTAGACCGTATTTTATGAATAAGGTATTATGTAATATGGTATTGGTGACATTGCCTAACATTGCCTGACATCCTTTCTAGCTTGTTTTAAATGAATTGCCAAATTTTTCGTCATAATCATAAATTGCAATGGCAATCTGAGATAACAATTTCATTTTTGATTTTTGTGCTTTGGGATTATCGCCATAGTCTTTTTGTTCTACAAGAATTTGGAGACGTTCTAACTGTACACGTGCAAGACCCTTTACACCTCTTTGTGCTACGAGATCTAAGAGTTGTAGTCGTTCAAGATCGTCATTAGAATCAGACATTGTAATAGATAGAAATCAAGTTGTTTAATATTTATCTTATATCTAGATTGATTATGATATACAAGGTCTCTGTTACATTTCACAAGGATTTCATTCTAGTCAACAATGATGAGATATCTGTAGGAATAAAATCAAAACCAGAAAAAGGTGAGGCTAATAGAGAACTGATCAAGAAACTTTCAAAACACTTCAATGTGTCGCAATCTCAGGTAAAGATTACATCCGGGGAAAAGTCTAGAAAAAAATTAATTCAGATAATGACATAAAATTTCTAGAATTTTCAAAACCCTAAAAAGTGACACATTATTATGGTATGATCAAATGAAATCAATGCCATTTTTGATGACCATATTTGTATTTGCAGTTCTGCTGGTACCAATAATACATGATGCTTTTGCCATCCAAGGCGATATGTCTTTTATCGCTCTGAAAACTGGGACTTGGGAAACCAAAGTAAACAAACAAGTTCAGATAACATCTGATGTGACAAACGGTCAGGATAGGACTCAGCCTTTTGCATATTTGGTGCAAATTCAAAATAAAGATGGAGTGGTGGTATCATTATCGTGGCTCACAGGCTCGTTAGGCCCTGGTCAATCTTTGAATCCTTCCCAATCATGGACACCAATATCGCCGGGAACTTATACTGCGCAAATATTTGTGTGGGCAGGCATAAACAATCCTGATGCATTGTCTGTACCGTTAAACATGACTATTACTGTAACCTAAACTTACATTTTTAATTATATCTAAAATACAATTATTTTATTCTAATTTTGCGACTCGGCAAGAAAAGTACTCATGTTTTTGTGTACTAGTGGAATTACTTTTTTTATTATGGTTTCATGGAAGTTTGGAGTATCTGCATCAAAAGATAGCAACAGAACGTAAGACAGTCTGCTGTTTTCATCAGCAATTGGAATAGTCGCTCGTGTTATTTTGGAATAATGCGAACTTGCATACAAAATTCTGCCCAAAAGATATTCCCACCTTAGCCTGGTGTATTGGCGTGTTGCTGCAGTTATTGCATACTGCGCGCGTTCTTCTGGGGTAAGTAATGCTTGCAAACCCTTTCGCACTGAAGTTGCCTCGAGCTTTCCATCCTCGTCTGCTATTCCTGCAAAGCGAATTGATGGATCAAGTGCTATTACTTTATCGCAAAATTCCTGGAAGAACTTTTTCATCAATTAGTATATTTTGCAGAGGTATATTTATCATTACAGATCTTTGAAAATAATCAAAACGTCATTTATTTATCATGAGTTATTTGCTTTGGTCTAAATGCTTGAAATAGATAGTTACAAAATAACATTAACACAATCCAGATGGCTAACATAAGAATTGGCGTCCAATGGCCTATGCAATCATGACAGAGAAATCTGTTCACCAAAAAAACCACTAGCCCTCCAACAAAAACTCCTACGGCATAATCTAAAAGCCTCCACCAAAAATACTTCATTGGCTTTGTATGATATAACCAAAATATAAAATTGCGACATGCTTCTAATAGACAATAATTGAGCGAAACTACTGAACATTCAGTTCATTGTGAATACCGTAACAAAAATGGATATCGTCATGATTTCTGTGCATGCTGGTGTCATAAACTGGAGAAGCTAAAGAATCAAAAATAAAGTTCCGCTTATTAAGGAGAATTGAATAGAAATGACTCTGAAACCAAAAAGTCCCAAAGAATCAAAGGCTCAGATGACAGTCAGAATGTTTCCATCTGATGCAAATCCCAACGGTAACGTCTTTGGAGGCGAGATTTTAAAACAAATTGATCTTATTGCTGGTTTAGTGGCACAAAGACATGCAAGAATGAATACGGTAACAGCTAGTATAGACAGAGTTAATTTCCTTAAACCTGTTTTTGTTGGAAATGCTATCATACTTAATGCTAGAGTAAACTATGTTCATAGATCATCGATGGAAATTGAAATCAAAGTTGAAGCTGAAGATTTGATGAATGGAAATATAACACTTACAAATACTGCATTTGTCACAGCAGTAGCGCTTGGACCTGATAGCAAAACAAGAGAAGTTCCTCCATTACTCTTAGAAACTGAGGAAGAAAAGAAAAGATTTGCAGAAGGAGAAAAAAGAATGAATGATAGACTCAAGGAACGAAATACAAAATAAAATCAATGTTACAAATTTTTTTAAGTCGATTTTAATATTAACTAAATTAACATTGATAGCTTCCCGGAGGGCCATTTTTTACAGTATCTGCAAATTCTGTACCAGAATAATCTTTGCTAATTGTAAATGGAATGATGCCAAAAATTGGCGCATTAAGTTTTGTTGTAACTTTTGCATCACTTGCATTAAAACTGGAACCTTGGCTTGCAATTGCAGAAATCGCTTGCTCGTTCAAAGTAAATGTGCCATCTAAAAGTGTGAATGATTTTGGAGAAATCGTACTGCCAATAATTGAAGCAGTTTCAAGAACTTGGGATTTGTAAATGGCGCTTATCTCGTAACTATGAAAACTGACAGGAAAGTAAGATGGGTTGCAGGCCTGAGCTTGAATGTGTAGAACTGTTTTAGAAATTGCATATTGATTACCCGAGTGTGGTTTTATCTGCAAAGAACTTACCCCGTATACATCAGCTCCTATATAGCTAAAAAATATAGCTGCGGCAACAATACCAGCTATTACTATTTTTTTTCTGTTAATTTTTGGGACTATATCTGCTTCAGGAATATTGCTAGAATTGGATTCATTATCTGGCTCGTTGATTGACTCTGCAGTATTTTCAAATGTAATGGAATCATATTTTGTTTCAGATTCTGTTGAAGAAAGACTCTCAATGTATTGCTTATCCGATAATTCAAGAGGCTGTTCATTCTGAAGGGAGTTTAAAATATTGCGCAACCTCTCACTATCGCCCTTTCCTGCATCAATGAGTTCTTGCACTTTCTTGATTATCTCTTCAGACATACACTTTGCCCGATTTATACCGGATTTAAAGTCATGCTATTCTGATACAAATATGTCCAAATTCTAGAATTATATTCTAAAATCAAAATTGCGTTAATTCAATTCAAAGCCATATTTAACGGAGTGTACATAATATGACATGTCAAAGATCAAAACTGTTGTAAAAGCAATAGTGATGATAATTAGTGGAATTGCAATAGTTGTAGTAGGGGGATTTATGATGGGTGCTATTGCAAGATTATGGACAGGTAAAGAGCCAAAAAATTCTAAGAATCAAAAACAGAATTCAGATATCTAGTTTATCCACAGAACTTAAGTATTTGATCTCAGAAATGGATGTTATGTGTGAAATGATTGATGAAATAGAAATTGAACATCTAAGAATGGCATTAGCACGTGCAAGAAAAGAAACAAACCCTCAACCAGAAGAGGAAAAGCCAATTACCGTTGTTGCACAATAAATCGTACTCATAATTGAAATCATGTTGCTACTCTAAGAAATCTTTCTTCAACCTCAGTCCAGTTGACTAAATTCCACCAAGCTTGTATGTAATCAGCTCGCCTGTTTTGATACTTGAGATAATACGCATGCTCCCAAACATCTAATCCCAATAACGGAATGGCACTTTGTGTATAAGGACTGGTCTGGTTTTCCGTTGTTCTAAATTCTATTCTGGAAAAAGTTTGATTGTAAACTAGCCAGCCCCAGCCGCTCCCCTGTATTGCAGCTGTACCAGCAGAAAATTTTTCTTTAAATTCTTTAAAGCTGCCAAAGTAAATCTTTACCTCATCAGCAAGTCTGCCACCTGGCTCTCCTCCACCACTTGGTTTCATGCTCTCCCAAAACAATCTGTGATTTTCAAATCCACCGCCGTAAAAATTAATTGCACTTCTTGTGTTTTCAGGAACAGAACTTAGATCTGATAAAATTCCAACAATATAGTTTTTGTGAGTTAGGGCGTTAATGCTTTGTAAAGCTGCATTTAGGCCATCTGCATAAGCTTGGTGATGCTTGGTGTAATGTATCTCCATTGTCTTTGCATCTATGTGTGGTTCTAAGGCATCGTATGAATATGGTAAAGGCGGTACAACATATTTTCCCATGATTTTTCTTTGAAAAATTCGTCTTATATCCTAACTGACCAAATCTGCCTAAAGTATTAATCATAATCATGGACACCAACTAGTGTGAAAATAGAACAAAAAATAGAACCTGATCTTCAAAAGCCGCTAATTATTGCAGCCATGCAAGACATGGGAGACGTTGGCAGCATTGTTGTTGATTTTATTAACAAAGGCCTTGACACATATCCGTTCAGAGAAATTTCTTCGTCACTTCCAGGATATGTAATTGACAATGGCGGTTTCATCGAATTACCAGAAGAAACATGGGAGTATAGGTATGCCAAAGATACTATTGTCTTTGGTGGCGGCGCAGGACAACCACAAACAAACGAAGAACTAAACGTATTATGTCAGGATGTGATTGACATTGCAAAAAAATATTCTGCTAGATTCATCTATACTGTAGGAGGATTTCACACCAATCGTGATTTTGGAAAGGAGCCAAAAACATTTGTTACAACAACTTCTGCAAGCCTTGCAGACAGGGTGAGAAAGTTAGGCGTAGATACCACACCAGAACAATCTATTATCACTGGTTTTAATGGGCTTATTCTTGGGTTTGCAAAACAAAACAACATTGAAGGTATAGGGTTGTATGGTGAGCTAAATGATCCAAAGGTGCCTCAATACCGCTCAGCTAAGAGCGTCATTAAAACATTGGAGAAACTAACATACCAGAAATTTGGCAACACCACAGAACTTGATATGATGGCAGACGCAGTTGAAGACAAGGTGCGCACTAGAGGGTCTCTTGACATCTGATTCTATTTTGCTTATATTGTTATTGTGACGGTAAAAATCATATCTAAAATTCTTTAATTAGCAAGTAGATGAATTATGATTGTATATGAAAGATTATGATTTTGAAGGTAAGGTAGTACTAATCACTGGAGGGACAGGAGCATTAGGTAGGGAAGCCAGCTTGTCATTTCTAAAATCAAATGCAGTTGCAATAATAACACATGTTACTGATAGAGAAATTCCGCAACTTGAATCAACACTTGGGGATTTGATGAAAAAAGTGATGCTAATTAAAGCAGACATTGGTGATGAGGGACAAGTAGAAAAAACGGTATCTGATGTAGTGAAAAAATATGGCAAAATTGATGTTTTGATAAATGTGGTTGGCGGATACCTTGGTGGAAAAAAAGTAACAGAGTTAACTGGAAAAGAATGGGATTTGATGATGAATCTAAATTTGAAAACAGCATTTTTGATTAGTAAACATGTGGTAGGACAAATGGTAAGGCAAGGTTCTGGCAAAGTTGTTCATGTTGCTGCCAGATTGGGACTAAAAGGAATTTTTGGTAATTCTGCATATTGCGCATCAAAATCTGGTCTCATTAGATTGGTTGAATCGCTCTCAGACGAAGTCAAGGACAAAAACATCAATGTAAACTGTATACTGCCAAGCATCATAGATACTGGTGCAAACAGAAAAGACATGTCAGATGCAAATTTTTCCAAATGGGTTAAACCGTCAGAAATTGCAAGAGTTATGCTTTTTCTTGCATCTGATGATTCAAAATTAATTCACGGAGCTGCTATGCCAGTTTATGGCCTAGTCTAAATCTTGCAACTATAATTGTTGCAATTATGGATATGACCAAAATCATTTCTGCTATTGGGCCAAATTCTGGAACAACAGAGGTGCCAACAACGCTGACTTGTTCTGTTAATGAAGTGATAGGTACTTTTACAACATTGATGCCACCCTGAGATTCTACTGTAAAGTTTTTTGTTTGTAAATTATCTAACCATACTCCAAGAAATGGCGGACCAACTAATCCTGCTGGAAGATTGAGTACTAGAACACTGCTAGAATTTACTTGGCCCACTAGAGTAAAAGTAACTGATTTGTCCTTTGGATTGATCACTGAACTAACAATGTCTTTTGGTGATGCATATTGCACATTGAATGTCGTCTTACCATCACCTGCATCTGTGCCAACACCGTTTATTATTTTGTAACCTGATTGTGTAGGTTGAACATTTATCGTACCTGTCATCCATGGATATGTCTTATCGTAGAAATTAATGACTCCAACATCTGCAGCCTTTATTATGTAAGTAAAAGATTGACCTAGTCCAATTGGACCGCTGTCAAACTTTCCATCTGGACTATTAGGTGTGCCAGAAGTAACTGAATGAGCAACCTGGTCTGCATTACTAAATTCTATTGTTTCTCCCACTAGTGCATTAGTGGATGGTGGAGAATAAGTACGGCTTACCTGTTTATCTGATGCACCTCTCATGATTATAATCTGCACAGTATCAGCAAATGATGAAGCAACTAGTGGAATCAGTAAAACAAGAATTACCAAAGATATTATGACTTTACGCACATCACCATCTAGAATTATTAGTTAATAGATTTTACTAATTAAAAATTCTTGATGCATTTTTGGAACAATGAGTGTGTAATTTTGAATTATTTGCGCTTGAATATTCGGTTTATAATTAACATTATTCTTTCAGCTTGTCTTGTTGCAGCTACAAAAAGAAACGCTACCCCAACACCAAGCAATATTCCACCTACAACGTCCAAAGGATAGTGTCCGCCTACATAGACTCTTGAGATGCAGACTAGTGCAGCTTCTGCAGCCAAAGCTAACGATATTGCAATTTTTCTTTTCGAGTCTCTAAATAATGCCAAAGCTATGGCTGCACCAGCAGAAACTATTGTGGCATGACCAGACGGATAAGAATAATCTGAATCCTGAGCTAGTATGACATCAGATTCTGGAATTGACGGGCGTTCTCTTTGCACCAAATCCTTTGCAGCATATCCAATTGGTATTAGGACAATAAATGCCAGTGCCAAAATTATTGCAGTCTTTTTACCAGTAATTCCGCCAAATACGAACAAAAGAATTATTGTCGCTATCCAGAATGCTTCTCTGCCATACTTTGTTAGCAGTACCATTATTTTGTTGAGAAAATGAACGTGAGAGTTATTTACTTTTAAAAATGCTGACGTGTCTTTAGATACTATACCAAGATTATTTGCTAGTGGCGATACAAGTATGGCCAAAACTACAAACAGTGCAAGAATGATAATTGAAGATGTGCGATATTTGTTCATAGTTTCATTCTCCTAAATGCTGGCAGAAAAACGATTTGATGCATCAAGAAGCTCTTTTACGTCTGATTGTGAATGAGAATAAGAAAAATGCACCAAGCTTTCCTGGCAGGAAAAATATTCCATCTTTTGCTATCATCTCAAAATGATACCTATGAAGCATGTCCATATCACACATGGCAGCATCTGATGCATTTCTGATTTGGATCATTCCATCTGGTGCAAAATGTGTCATAAAAAGCGAACCCAATCCAGTTGTGATTACCTTACCATCAAAGATTTTATCCAACGCTTCTCTGGTATGGTGTCCTAGATTGCCAATTTTAGAATAAACTGAACTGTTTTTTTTAAGAAATGAAAGCATTGCACTACCAGATGTCATTGTGATTGGGTTTGCAGAAAATGTTCCCCCTCCAATGTAAGAACGGTCAAGTTTTTTGTGTGATCTAGTATTTGCTATTTCCATTACCTCGTCTTTTCCACAAATTACTCCAATTGGAAATCCGCCGCCTACAATTTTTCCTAGTGTTACGATATCAGGATCAAGATTCATTGTTTTGTAATGACATCCAAATGAAAATCTAAAACCAGTAACAATTTCATCAAGCAAAAACAACGCATTGTTTTTGTGCACAAACTCTTGAATTCCTAAAAGATATTCTTTTGTTGCAGGGATGCATCCTCCACCTCCAAGCACAGGCTCTATAATTACTCCTGCAAGATCATTTTTTATGCGGTTCAAAATTTCAAGAGATTTTTCCAAGTCATTGTATGGAATTGAGACAATGTGTTCTTCATTGACTAGTCCCGCACTTTCAGTTTCATCAAACGGATAGTTGACTGATTTTAAAAGATCTGAGGTGTACCCATGCCAGCCGCCATCAATTTTTGCAATTATTTTTTTCCCAGTTGCAGAACGAGCAATCCTTACTGCATACATTGTTGCCTCAGTACCGGTTGAGACATAACGAATCTTTTCTGCAACTGGTACTGCCTTTTGAATTATTTCTGAAAATGATATTGTCATCTCATTTACTGTTCCATGCATCCAACAAGACGGCAACTGTTTTTTTACCGAGCTTGCAACCTGGGGAGCTGCATGACCCAAAATCAAGCTCCAGTGACCCATCCAATAATCTGTGTACTTGTTTCCGTCTACATCGTAGAGATATTTTCCTTTTGCAGATTTTGTTACAAAAGGATAAGGCTCAAAGAATCTGATGTTATGCGATACTCCGTTTACATGAAATTTCTGGGACTTTACAAAAAGCAGTCTTGACTTTTTGGTTTTCTTTTTGTATATCTCTAAAGCGTTTAGCAATAACCAAACTGCTTGACAGAATAATATTTAGTGATCGTAAGATA
>Ga0207091_1260_pt1 | contig 10556 bp, 8 predicted proteins | sample Alteio_BWMinHeat_47_FD_153534 | JGI IMG/M metagenome (GOLD analysis project Ga0207091, IMG submission 153534) | Enriched cells from forest soil in Barre Woods Harvard Forest LTER site, Petersham, Massachusetts, United States -... | ecosystem: Environmental > Terrestrial > Soil > Temperate forest >... | reverse complement strand
AGGAAAATAGTTTATCAATACGATCACCGAATGTCATTTCCCTTTTAAATTCGATAATTTTATCTTTTAGCTCTGTGGGAATGATTGTTTCTGCAAGCCATGGATAGTCCTCGGATATTTTTTTAAGTAAATGATAGTACGTCGAATTATAATTTTTTTCGAGGTAATGATTGCATAGTGAAATGAAGGGTATTAAATCATATTTTTCTGAGATAAGTCGTTCATCAGGTAGGTTTTTATAAAAATATTCTCCTTGTGTATCCCATCTGTCGCGCGATGCATCTAATTCATTTATTTTTAATTTAAATAAAGTAAGCTCCAATTGATATTCTTTAGTAACGTTCAAAAAATATTTTGTTGCGATAAAAGTGAGCTTAGGATGCACTTCGCCTAAGATGTTTATAAAGGGTTCTAAAGGTTCGATAGTATTATCACGAAAATGTAAAACGTATTCGAGTAGTTTTCCAATCAATATTTTTTCCGTTGAATGATATGTTTTTACGATAATTGTTTCATAAATGATTTTTAGTAATTTTGTTTTTTCATTATTTATATTCATATGAATGGCAAATGATAAGTCTTTTAACGCGGCATGATATAAGCCCTTATAAAGTTGTTGCATTAAATTGCGATATTCAGTACTTTGAGGATCAACATATATATCATAATCCAGAAAATGATAAAATTCATCGAGCGCTTTTTTAAATTCATTTTTAGTTAAAGACATGAATTTTCGAATAATTGGCTCAAAATTATAATCGTTATTATCATTGATATATTCAAATGCAGCATAAAAACATAATGCGATATTTTTGAATATATTTGTTTGAGTGAAGTTCAATTTTTTTGATAATCGATTGAGATAGATTAACATCACGATGTAGCAATGTTTTGTGACTAATTTGTTTGTTTTATCCATTCCAATCGCGCATAAGAAATTTTCAAGTTTGATTTTAAAATCTGGCGTTTCATATTTTGAATCCATTTTTTCAGTGATTTTACATGCCGTGAGGGAAATAACCATTTTCCAAATGTGAGATAAACTGCCATGCATTAAAGTAAGATTATTGTAGTCCCATGCTTGATCGTCGAGTTTTTGATAGATTTCATCATCGAGTGAATCACTGGCTAACATTTTTTATTTCCTTGTTGATACATTTATTTTATTACTCTGCGTTAGCGACGTGGCAATCTAAAAGGCCTTTTAGATTGCCACGTCGCTAACGCTCCTCGCAATGACAAAAGACCCCAGGCTGTTGCGAGTGAGGACAGGCTAGTTCGGATTCTCCAAACTCAACACCCCTGCACTATAATCATACGCAAAAAGTTCCGCATATCGCCCCCATTCGATGACCGTGCGTAAAATTCTCTCTGCTTCTTTTTCTGAAAAGTAATCTTGTAATAACGACAAAAAATTTTCTTCCAATGCGCGATGGCGCGGGTGACGCATTAATTGATCGTAAATATAACGTGCTAAGGGTACATATTGTTTTAAATGTTTTAAAAATATTTTTTTGCGTTCCAAAATATCGGATTCCACAAATGCTTTTCCCGCCTCTGTGATTGTGATATCGCCTTTTGACACTTTTGCAAAATGCAAAATTTCCAATAATTCTGTGAGGGGAAATAATTCATCGATGTCTAACATTAACGTATCCGCAACATCCGGTAAATCCATTTTGCCATTGTTTTCTGGCGCATTCAGTAATTCTAATAATCCTGAAATCTCCGCGATATTCGCTTCGGGTAAGCGATAACTTAAATCAATGTGCATCGGACGCTCAGCGATTTCGCTTGTTGATTCTGGCGTTGTCATTAAGGTATAGACACGGTCGATTTGATTACGGAATCGTGGATCAAGATCTGATCGCGGGTGCGGTAAATTGACTTTAAGTTCGCTTCGAATACATCCTGGATTACTGTTAAATACAAAGATCCGATCGGCAAGCAAAACTGCCTCTTCAATATTATGTGTCACAAAAATAATCCCATGTAGTCCGGTTTTTTTTGTTTCCCATAAATCCAGTAGGTCGCTTTTTAAATTGTCTGCGGTTAAAATATCTAACGCAGAAAAAGGCTCATCCATGAGTAATACATCGGGGTTGACGACAAGCGCTCGCGCAAACCCCACGCGTTGGCGCATTCCCCCGGATAACTCTTTAGGAAATGCAGATTCAAAACCATCTAATCCAATGGTGTCGATCGCTTTTAATGCGCGTTCGCGTCGTTCATCGCGGCCGATGCCCAACGCTTCGAGTCCCAATTCAACATTTTGTAACACGGTAAGCCAAGGCAGCAAAGCGAAGGTTTGAAATACCATTGCAAGTCCTCGGACGGGACCACTAACGGGTTTCCCGCGATATAAAACCATCCCACTTGTGGGTTGTATGAGCCCTGCAAGTATACGTAATAATGTGGATTTACCCGATCCGGATTTTCCTAAAATGGCAACAATTTCACCCTCATGTATGCGAAAATCAATATTCTCAAGAACGAGTAATTCTTGTTTGTCCCCTTTTTTAAATGTTTTAGAGACGCTCTTGACTTCGATCAATGGCGCGGGTTCAATGGTCGTATTCTCATTCATAAATTAATCCTGCATAAAACGTTTTTGAGATAAGACGTATAGTGGTCGCCAAATCAGATAGTTAAAAAACAATACTAAAATACACATCATACCAATACCCAGTGCGGTATGGATAAAATTTCCATTTGTAGTGGATTCGGTGATATAAGCCCCTAAACCTATCGCCACTAATTTGGTATTTCCCCAGGGGACGACCTCCGCCACAATGCTTGCATTCCATGTTCCGCCTGTCGCAGTGATGGCGCCGGTGATGTAATAAGGAAATATACTGGGTAAAATCAATCGACGCCATCGTAAGAGTGGACTTAAACCGAGATTGTCTGCGACTTGTAAGATATCTTTTGGAATGACGGAAGCGCCCGCGATGACATTAAATAAAATATACCATTGTGCACCTAAAGCCATGAGTGGTGTCACCCAAACATTCACATTGAGATGGTATGTCACAATTAAAATCACCACAAACGGATATAATAAATTCGCAGGGAATGCTGCCAGAAATTGGGCGATGGGTTGTACGATGTTAGCGACATTTGGGCGTAACCCTATCCAAATACCAATGGGCACCCAAACAAGCGAACAAAGTATCACTAAAATAATCACGCGTAATGCAGTGATTAATCCTAAAATAAACACATGCTCTATAGAATACCATGGGACATAAGAGAAAAGAAAATAGGTTGAATAACCCACAATTCCGAAGAGAATCGCGATCAATACCCCATTAATGAAGTAAGAAATAAAATGTGAAGTGTTTTTTTTATGTAAAGGGCTGTCTTCTTTTGAGCGTAAAATTGAAAGATTCACAAATGCATCAAACAGTCTACGTAAATACTCACCTACATAACGTAAAAGCCGGGTTCGATGCAAAAGATTAATGACCCATGAATGCGCTTCTTTACCTTCGATCGTCGTTTGTTCTGATTTAAATTTTTCAGCCCATGCAACGAGAGGACGAAATAAGAATTGATCATAGATTAAAATCACAATAAACATCGTGAATACCGCATAACCAATCGCCCGCATATTGGCAGATTGAATGGCTACAGTGATATAGGAACCAATGCCAGGTAAAAGAATTTGTTGATTGGAAACGGAGATGGCCTCTGATGCTACCACAAAAAACCATCCGGCAGACATGGAAACCATGGTATTCCATAATAATCCAGGCATAGAGAAAGGCACATCAATGCGCCAAAATCGCTGCCAAGCCGAGAGATGCAGCATATCTGCCGCTTCATTTAATTCATAAGGAACGGATCGAACCGTTTGATAGAACCCCAATGCCATATTCCAAGCTTGGGATGTAAAAATAGCAAAAATTGCGGCACATTCAGGTCCTAAAAGAGATCCTGGAAATATGGCAATGAAACCGACGACCGTAATCGAAAGGAATCCTAAGACCGGTACCGATTGCAGAATATCAATGCAGGGAATAATGATGCGTTCCGCGCGACGACTTTTCGCTGCCCATGTCGCAAAAATAAAGGTAAATAAAAGTGAGAAAAAGAGCGCAATCAGCATGCGGGCAACAGTTCGCATGGCATATTCCGGCAAAAAGCCAGGATCCAGTGAAATAGGGAGTTTTTCGCCTAATTCATAAGGCACAGACATTTGTTTTGCGACGATTGCAAGTACGACTATCACGTTTAATACGATAAATAATGCGATGAGGTCCCAATAATTAGGGTACGCCTTTTTTTTATAAACGTTCATGAAGGTATTACGTAAAAAACTCATATTTATCTTCTCATGAAGTAGGGTGGATTAGTCGTCCCGTGATGCTCTTACACGGGATCTCTTGCCCAAGTAAGTCGATCTTGGTGTACGTAATCCACCAAAACGGTGGATTACGATGCAAAAAGCGCATCTAATCCACCCTACAAACTCTTTATGAAAGTAATATCGATTGGCCGCCATCGACTATAATATCTTGACCCGTCGTAAAATCTGCATCTCGTACTAAAAACAACACGGCTTTTGCGACTTCTCTCGCATTTCCGGGTCGTTTTAATAGGCTTAATTTTATGATTTCTTTTTTTCTCGTTTCGGTCACTGTATTTTCACCCTCTGGCCAAAGAATGGGTCCTGGAGATACGCTATTGACGCGAATATCCGGCCCCAATTCAAGCGCGAGCGCTTTAGTTAACATGTGTAGTCCTGCTTTTGAAATAGAATAAATGGGATAATTCTTCATCGGCCTCATTCCATGAATATCCACAATATTCACAATGGATCCGCGATGTTCTTGAAGATAAGGGGCGGCGAGCTTAGCCAGAAAAAAAGGCGCTTTTATGTTTGCATTCATCAATGCATTCCAATCCTCGATATTTGCCGATTCTATTTTGGTGGGATAGTATAAAGAAGCATTGTTTACCAGCACATCTAGCCGATCAAAGGTGTGAATCGCATGATTAATCATGAGCTTCCATTCATTTTCGATAGAGAGATTGGCTTTGATACGCGTGCAAGAATTTGGTCTAATCTCGTTAAAAGTACGACATAGCATTTCTGCTTCTTTTTCGGAATTGTGATAATGAATCACCACATTCATGCCATTTTCATGTAGAATTGAGGCTATTTCAGCGCCAATTCGACGTGCAGCACCTGTGATGAGTGCCACCTTTGATGAAAGCGTTTCGTTTTGCATAAATCACCTTACAAAATATATATGTATGATATGAAATTACCGAGTCCCGATCCAGTAGAAGTCGCTTTAAGTGATAGATTGAGTGAATATATCAAAGCTGAAATAGAGGCAAATAGCGGCTTGATTTCTTTTGCGCGGTTTATGGAAATGGCATTATACCAACCAGGATTAGGATATTATTCCGCAGGAAAATATAAATTTGGGAAATCTGGCGATTATGTAACTGCGCCAGAAATATCTTCTTTATTTGCAGCCACACTGGCGAATTTTTGCGAACAAGTTCTCCATGAAATACCTAAGGCTTCTATATTAGAAGTGGGTGCGGGAAGTGGACGTTTTGCAAAAGATTTATTACTCGAATTAGAAAAACGGGCATCCCTACCGGAAAAATATTATATTTTGGAAGTGAGTGCTGATTTACGTTTAAGACAAGCAGAAATGTTCTCCTCTCACTGTCCTCAAATTCTATCACGCATTCAATGGTTGGAGTCGCTTGACAATGTTCACATTCGCGGAATCATTTTGGGTAATGAAGTATTGGATGCATTGCCTGTACATCTATTTCGCATTGAAAATGACGTGATTAAGGAGCGGATGGTTGCCTGGGGTAAGGATCATTTTGTACTTCAGTTTGGGAAACCTTTGACGCCTGGCTTAAAAGAAAAAGTATCGACGTTAGTCGAAGAATATGCATTACCTTCTCATTATGAATCAGAACTACATTTAATGCTACCCGCATTGATTGACACGTTTGCCAGATGTTTGTCTGAAGGTGTCATGCTTTTTATCGATTATGGTTACGGGCGACGAGAGTATTATCATCCGGATCGGAGTATGGGAACATTAATGTGTTATTATCGCCATCATCGTCATGATGATCCATTATTTTTCCCGGGATTACAGGATATGACTGCACATGTGGATTTTACATCTCTTGCGGAGAATAATCTCTTAGATCTTTTAGGTTTTACCACACAGGCAGGTTTTTTATTGTCATCTGGTATTTTAACAAAAGAGTTATCCATTAAAGAACGCGATGCGCTCAAAACTTTTATTCTTCCAAGTAGAATGGGGGAAATTATGAAAGTGATTGCGCTCGGAAAAAATTTTAATGAAAAGCTTTTGGGTTTTCAATTTCAAGATCGACGTAGGGATTTATGAATACCTTCACCCCTCACCCAACCCTCTCCCGCACTCAACTGATTGAAATACACAGCTCTATCAGCGGGAGAGGGTTGGGTGAGCATGAGCGTGTTTTTCTTCCTCATGCCTCAAAAACAAATCCCGCGTCGCATAAAAAATAGCAAACCCAAGACACTGCAGCGAAAGTTCTATGGGTGACCCACGAAATAATGCTTTGTAACCTTCTTTTTCAATAATGTGAAGTAATCCATGCATGGTTCCTCTAGGCAGTTTTCCTGCTTGTATCAAGGTTTTTACTCTATCTAAAGGAATGGAAAAAGCGCTCCCTGTGCAAGATGCGATAAAATCCGCAATATCTTTTTGTGTTTCATTGGATTCTATTTGCATTTTTGATCCAAACAAGCCTTTTTTTAAAAGAAGATTTTCAATCGGGGATGAAATAATCGACTTTGTCAAAAACCAAGTGAAATTTCTGTAGATAGTCGGGGGAAGAGATGCGTAAGGGTGTACCCAGGGTGTTTTTAATTGCAGGGTCACTTTACGTTGGTTATATTTGGCAACGACGACGGCCGTGAGGGTGCCTAAGCCAAGCGCGGTTGCGAAGCCTGCTTCTTTTGGCGTCAATTCTTCCTTGTCTCGAAGAGTCTTTTCAATTTTGCGTTGCAAAACCATGCTACCCATATGTATTCCTCTATTAATGGTCGCCGGGTAAATGCCTTGATAAAGCGAGCAAATTTTGGCATATGAACCTTTATTAATAGCATCGCTAAAGATGATTTGATTTAAATGCGTCCTATTGTAGGTGTAGGGAAGCTTAAAATTGTAGAAAGGCATATGACTGACCTTGACGCGGCTACCTGCGGTATCGATAGGATGACCCAATACAAGTCTTGCAGTGGCTCCCACTGTGGTTGCTTTTATTTCATTCTGGTTATTCTCAATAGTTTTTTTCAAACGTTCGAAAATCGTGGGTGTAGACTTTGAAGATTGCATAGAAAAGTTCCTTGTTTTTATATTAAATGCTGCTATGCATAGAATAGGTATAACAAATACCAAGGAATAATTCCGGTGTCAATAAAATATAATTTTAGGATATAATGTTCGTTAATTGTCATGGCAGCCCCGTCATGCTTTTAGACGGGGCTGGCATGACAAAAATTTTTTTATGGGGTGTTCAGTGAAGTCATCGATTGTTGAAATACATAAAGAAGAGCTCGGATTTTGTGCTGGACATTTTACCATTTTTTCTGCCACGGATCGCGAAGACTTGCACGGTCATAATTATTATGTTCATGTCGCATTTCACGTGTTGATCAATGAAAATGGTTTAGCATTTGATTATCGTCTTTTCAAAAAGAAATTACGCGCACTCTGCGAAAGATTAAATCGACATTTTTTGTTGCCGAGTCAATCACCTTACCTCAAGTTAGAAGATGCAGGTGATATGTGGTTTGCACATTTTAATCAGGAACGTATTCCATTTTTAAAACGTGATGTGGTTATTTTACCCATTCATAATGTGACAATTGAAGAATTATCCCATTGGTTTTTGTCAGAATTAACAAAACATCCTGAAGAATTAAAAAAAGATTCAATACAATCGATGACGGTCAAGGTTTCAAATGGGCCGGGATATACTGCAGAAGCAAGTTTAATACTGTAATTTATGTCATGCTAGCTTAAAGCATGCTGGCATGGCATAGATTAATTATAAAATTTCTTAATCGTATTTATAATTTCCTGAATCGCCCGCACATTACGATTTTCGCTACGATAAATCATGCAGAGCTCATCCATGTGAAAAGGCATTTTCATCAATCGTTTTAATTTATTCGGATATAAATATTTTGCAATACATTCAGGTATGATGCCGATGCCGCATCCCTGCGCGGTTAAACAGGCAATGACTTCTAAACTATCCATGGTGAGTATACGCTTCGTTGAAATACCTGCTTTTTTACATTTTTTTAAAAGTATATCGGTTTGAGTGAGTGTTGGATTACATAAAAAAATATCTTGGGTTTTTTTGTGTGGTTCACTGATCCAAAAAGAAAATTCATCATTGCGAAGTTTTCGTATAATGAGATCAGGATGTTTGATCGGATTGATGACGATACCAATATCGATAGAAGATTGAATCACACGTTCTGTGATGTTGCGTGAAATATCATGTTTTAAATGGATTTCTAATTTGGGATGATTTTCAAGTAATTCCGCTAAAAATCCAGAAACCATATAAATCGCAATGGCGGTGGGACATCCTAGCGTCACAAATCCTTGAACTTCCTGTTCTGATGCTAGCACTTCGGATTTGGTATTTTCCCATGTTTGTAATAACTGTCTTGCATGTAATACCAGTTGTTTTCCGGAAGGGGTGAGGGATACACCGTTTTTATGACGAATAAAAAGCGCTATGCCGAGCATGTTTTCTAACCTTCGAATAGCAAGACTTAAAGAGGGTTGGCTAATACCCAATCTTTCGGATGCACGTGAAAGATTGAGGGTGCTGGATGCTTCAAGGAAATATTGTAAATCGGACGCTGAGGGGAGCATTAAAAAGACCTTTTGTGCATTGTTCTGTGTTATTTTAACGCAATTTCTATTTTTTGCAATGGTTGCTGTGCTAAAGAATCTTCCAATTCCTTTGGAGATTGTCGAAAAAACCCAAAAGGAGAACCCAAAGGTGTGATGATCGAGTCTGTGCTCGAAGCATTTTCGGGTGTTGGAACAAGATGAGATAATTGGATTTTTCGAGAGGGAATCGATAAGCTTAATTTTTTTAAGGGATGACATGCGGAATTAATATCAGCGACTTCATCACTATTATCCATATTTCTAAAATTATTGAAACTGGGTTTTCGATTTTCTGGTCTTGCGGGTGAAATAAAAATTAATTCAGCACCACTTTCTTTATTTTTTAATTTTAACGCGCCATTATTTTTTTTCAAAAATCGACATGTTTGTGATAAAGCGAAACCGAAGCCTCCTAAAAATGTAAAACCACTCTCAAATTTTTTATCGGTTTCAACACTAATTCTTTTTTCCCATAATTTATCATAAAAATAATCTATCAACGATTTTCCTTCCATAAATTTTAGTGAAAAACCGCCTGCAGTATCTGTGTAGCGAATTTTTACGGTATTTTTTTGATGGATTGTTTTCGGGATTTGAATACGAATTTCTTGATTTTGTAGATTTAAAGAATGTGATATGGCTGCATCAATGGTATTATGCACATATTCAGACATGTTTTGCTCTAAAACAACAAATGCAGCAGATTCCCCGATTTTTTTTGCAATGTCTTCACCTATTTCTTTATGTAGTCGAGTTTTAATGGATTGCAAACTGTGTCGAAGTGATGCTGTAATACTACGTGCAAAATCGAGATATCTTTCTTTTAGATTTTTAATAGAATAGTCCATTTGAAATTGATTAAACTGACAAGTTATTAAAAACATGGTTTAACTCCTTCTACGGGCTGTTTACAATTCTACTATGCTGGGCAAAAAAGCCTCGATATTCTGTGTTTCGCGACTCATTTACCAACACGCATAAACTGCGCTGCGATGCTCGAATATTGAGGTTTTTTGACGCACCCTAGCGAATTGTAAGCAAGCCCTAACTATTTTAATGTGTTATATTAAGAATGTTTTTTATAGTAGATCACAGATAAAAAATAATTGTAAGGAATTTTTGTATGCTTCTTTCAGCTATTTGTGCAATGTCAAAAAATCGAGTGATTGGATTTCAAAATAAACTTCCGTGGCATTTGCCTGCTGATTTAAGACATTTTAAAAAAATCACCATCGGACACCCTATCATCATGGGGAGAAACACTTATGAATCGATTGGACGAGCGCTGCCAGATCGTTGTAATGTCGTGATTACACGTGACGCCACTTTTCAAGCGCCGGGGTGTGTGGTAGTTAACTCTATTGAGACGGCACTCTCCGCGGCTTCTTATAGTGAAGAAGTTTTTATTATTGGTGGTGCAATGCTTTATCAACAATTATTACCGGAAGTCCAATGTATTTATTTGACAGAAATCCATCATACATTTGAAGGAGATGCATTTTTTCCGGAATTAGATAAAACCATTTGGCATGAAGTGGAGCGTATCGATCATACGGCGGATGAGGAGAATATATATTCTTATAGTTTTGTTATTTTAGAACG
>Ga0207091_1184_pt3 | contig 10589 bp, 11 predicted proteins | sample Alteio_BWMinHeat_47_FD_153534 | JGI IMG/M metagenome (GOLD analysis project Ga0207091, IMG submission 153534) | Enriched cells from forest soil in Barre Woods Harvard Forest LTER site, Petersham, Massachusetts, United States -... | ecosystem: Environmental > Terrestrial > Soil > Temperate forest >... | reverse complement strand
GCAGCAACAAATCAATGACCTGTTTGAGCAGCTCATGACCGAGGACATGAAAAAGCAAATCAAGGAGCTTGAGAAACTCATGCAAACGATGGACAAAGACAAAATGCAGGAGCAACTCGAGAAAATGAAATTAAGCAACAAAGACCTTGAAAAAGAGCTGGACCGTACCCTGGAAATGTTCAAACAGGTTGAGTTTGACAAAAAACTGACCGAAACAAAAGAACGACTCGATAAACTTGCGGAGGAGCAGCAAAAACTTTCGGAAAAAGCCGAAGACAAAAAGGCCGATAGCAAAGAGCTGGAGAACAAACAGGAAAAAATGAACAAGGATTTTGAGGACATCCGCAAGGAAATGAATGATCTGGAGAAAAAGAACAATGCCCTTGAAAAACCGCATGAGGAATTCAAGAACACCGACCAGAAAGAACAGGATATCCAGAAAGACCAGAAACAAAGCAGCCAGGATCTGAAGAGTAAAGAAAACAAAAAAGCCTCCAAATCGCAGAAATCTGCAGCTGAAAAGATGAAAGAAATGGCCCAGCAGATGGCACAGATGCAGACACAAATGGAGGAAAATCAAAATGAGGAAGACATGGCCTCGGTCAGGCAGATCCTGCAAAATCTGGTTCATTTGTCCTTTGATCAGGAAGCGCTGATGACTGATCTGGGTAAAACGCGGACAGACAATCCGCAGTACATTCAAATTGCAAAAACCCAGAAAAGGCTGAAAGACGATTCCAAAATGATCGAAGACAGTCTTCTGGCGCTGAGCAAACGGAATCCAGCCATCAACAATTATGTCAACAAGGAAGTCAGTGCCATCAACTCCAATATGGATAAAGCCATCGCAAATCTGGCGGAAAGACAATCGTCGGAAGCCGGATCCAGACAGCAATTCTCGATGACCTCCATCAATAATCTGGCACTGATCCTGAGCGAAGCACTTGCACAGATGCAGGAAAGTCAGAAAAAGCAGGGAAAACCGGGCTCCGGCAGTTGCAATAAACCAGGCGGTAAAGGCCAGAAAGAAAGTGCCGCTTCGCTCCGTAAACTGCAGCAAAGCCTGAACAACCGGATGGGGGAAATGATGAAAAAGATGAAAGATGGCAAAGGAGGCAAAGACGGTACGGGTATGAGTGAGGAATTTGCACGTATGGCTGCACAGCAGGAAGCCATCCGCGAAATGCTTCAAAAGATGTCGGACCAGCTCAAAAAAGACGGCAAAGGAGGGGGAAATCTCGGCACAACCTCAGAAAAAATGGATGAAACTGAAACCGATCTGGTAAATAAGCGTATAACCCAAGAAACCATAAAACGGCAGCAGGAAATTTTGAGCAAAATGCTGGACTACGAGAAGGCTGAAAAGGAGCGGGAAATGGATACCGAAAGAAAAGCCGATCAACCTAAAAGTCAAGAGTTTAGCAACCCAAATGAGTTCCTTGAATACACCCGTCTGAAAGCCAGAGAAATTGAACTTTTAAAGACGGTACCGGCTTCCTTGAGTCCTTTTTACAAGGGCAAAGTTTCGGAGTATTTTAACAGTTTTGAAGAAAAATAACACCTATCATGATAGTAATGGCAGAAGAGGAGAAAAAAATCAGAATTACCTCGCAATCGGAAAGTATTGCATTCGTCGAAAAACTGGTCAATACGATCTGTGAAACATACCACATCAGTGAAGATCATTACGGGAATATTCTCGTGGCGATTACTGAAGCGGTAAATAACGCAATCCAGCACGGCAACAAAGCCAATCCGAACAAAAATATTGATATCGCCTATCTCTCCAACAAAGATCATCTGCGTTTTTCAGTGAAAGACGAGGGTGAAGGTTTCAATTTCACCTCCCTGCCCGATCCGACCAATCCGGAAAATATCGAAAAACCAAATGGACGCGGAGTGTTCCTGATGAAACACCTGGCTGATAAAGTTGAATTTGAAGACAACGGATCCAAAGTTGTGCTTGACTTCAAAATATCCGCTAACTGATCCCTGTCCGTGCCTGCCAGTTCCATCTGCTTTCATACCGAAATGCCTAGCTTCCGACTGAAGCACAAGACCATTCTGCGCGAACACATCAACCAAACCATCCTTGCTTCAGGTAAACACAGCGGAGATCTGAATTTTATATTCTGCAACGACGAATCCCTGCTCGACATCAACAAGCGTTTTCTCCAACACGATTATTACACCGATGTCATCACCTTCGATTATTCATCTGCAAAAACCATTTCCGGCGATATCTATATCAGCATCGACAGGGTAGCTGAAAATGCTAAAACAGAAAAACAGACCTTTGAGACCGAACTCGGACGCGTCATGATTCACGGCGTACTTCATCTGATGGGATATGGAGACAAAGAAAAAAGCGCAAAGGCCCTCATGCGCAAAAATGAAAACAAATTCATCGCCCTACTGAACTCAACAAATAAATACGGATTATGAAAATAGTATACGCCCTCTTCCTGACTCTTTTTGTTTTCGGAGCATCTGCACAAACAACGCCGGTGAAAAAACCAAATGCGGTAAAGACCGTTCGAACACCTGCACCCAGAGACACCTCCCTCTGCAATAAAAACTGGCTGCTGATCGCCGTGGAAGAATGGGCCGTGGAAGCAAAACCAAGTACCAAACAAGCCGACGATTATCTGAAAATGACCGGTGACGGAAAATTCAAAATGAAAAGAAACGGAGAAGAAAAGGCAGGGACCTGGACTAAGACCGGGCAATATATTTATTTCACAGATGAAGCCAGCAAAGAAAAGTTCAATTACAAGGTCGAAAGTGCGGATGCAAAAACACTCAAAGCCGATTATCACGTGTCTGATATGCACACCCTGTTTACCTATGAAGTAAAATAATACCGGACCTCTTTATTCCCCTCAGATCATACGCGAAATCATAGCACACAGGTATTTACCGTACCCGCCACGCTGCTATTCTCTGCGCAAAACCGGATCTCCTTTTTTACGCATTCAACTTATCCTGACCTTGTGCCGCACCAAGCAAAATCAGTTTCTGCAACCTTACTACTCTCCGATATTTTTTATTAATCACTGTCGCTAATATCTTCTGTATCCCTTTCTGGCATTGCGTTTCGCTGATAAATTATATTCATCGAAACGACACTTCGCTCATTGCTTTGCTTTTCCTTTTTGAGTAAATTGGCATTAAACCAAATAAAAAAACGAAAAGCGATGAAAAAAATCTATGCGGCTTTGGCTGCACTTTGTATCTTAAGTTGTCCTGTTTACAGCCAGTGTAACTCCTGCACCACCACGATCAGCAGCAGTGATGCAAATACACACATTATAACTGCAGGCATGACGCTTTGCATCAGTTCTTCCGCCACGGTAAGCGGAGCGATTATTGTTTCGGGGGGCACCTTGTGTAACCAGGGTACGATTCACAACTTGAACCTGACCATCACGGGTGCAGGCAGTACACTGAACAATTACGGAACCATCATTTGCGACAGCCTGCTGGTGTATAAAACCGGCGCTGTGCTGAACAATTATGGCAACATGACTGATTCCAGCATTGCGGTTTCCGCCGGAGCCCTGTTCAACAACAACTCAGGGACGATCACCTGCAGCACGCTGGCCGATTCTGCCGGCACTTTTGTGAACAATGGCAACGTGACTGTCAATCTGGATTTTGGAAACGGTTACGGTGGACAATTTACCAACAACAACTACCTGAAAATCGGACACGATTTCCTGAATGGCGCCGGTGCCACCTTCACCACAGGTTGTGTCGTATCCGTAGGCAACAACTGGTTTAACTCGTCGGCGGTAAACGGACCGGCCAGTGGCTGCGGAGGCTTCACCATCGCCGGAGGAAGCATCCAGAATTCGGGCACCGTCGGAGGTGTGGGGCATGTGGATCTTTGCGCGACAGCTACGATATCGAATATCGGCACCATGACCGGTGTCACACACTGTGTCTGCACAAATGCCTGTTCGCTGATTACGACCGGGATACCGGAGTACAAGGCGCCTGAGCTGGGCGTTATCAAAAACCTGTACCCCAATCCGGCCAATCTCGAAATCAATTTGCTGTTGAACATGGAGAGTGCCATGAACATTCAGGTTGCCGTAACGGATATCCTTGGAAAAACGGCGCTGACCAGGAGCTATGGTTCCATGCAAGGTGAACATCTGCTGAAGCTTGATGTTTCCGGTTTATCTCCGGGAATTTACCTGATCACGGTCAGCAATGCAAAAGGAGACCGGGAGCAACAGAAATTTAATATCGTGAGACATTGAGTGATGATGTACTAACCATACAACGTAACAAAAAGAAAAGGTGCCGCAGATTGCGGCACCTTTTCTTTTGAAATCAAAAATGAGTAAACTAATTCTTCTTAAACAAATCGCAGGTCCCCGTTACAGCCTTCATCTCTTTGCTTTCCATGGTTTTCTTTGCCTGCGCATTTTCCGGATCAATTTCCAGAACCTTCATCCAGGCGGCTTTGGCACAATCCAGGTTTTTTCCTTTTACAGACAGGGTATAGTAATACCCCAGATAAGCATAGGCTTCAATCACATCTTTCTTGTTTCTGTCGATATCGGTTCCTGCACTTTGTATGGCCAGTTCAAAAAATGGTTTCGCTTTCCCTTCCGGCTTTTCGGCATCATCAAGCTTTTGATTGCAACGGCCTCTCCAGGCATTTCCATACACCGGATAATCAACCGTGGTTTTCGAAAATGCAGAATCGGCTTTGACATACTCCTTGTTTGAAAAATAGGCCTGTCCGAGCGAGCTGTAGTCGAGTGCAGGCAATTTACCTCCCTTTTTGGCAATCATTTCCGCCTGAATTTTCAATTCAAAGAATTTCGCGGCATCCGCATATTTTTTTTCCTTGAAATAAATGTTTGCAAGATCTCCATATCCATCCACTACATACCCGTCATCCATGGCCATAGCCTTGCTGATTTCCAGAAGAGCCAGCTAATCCTTGCCTGTTTTCCAAAGCAATTTTCCATAGTAGGAATGATCCAGTGCAATCAGCTTCGGTTTGTCTTTGAGCTTCTGACGGTTCAGGAACTTTTCCATATATAGAAGCCCCTGCGGGTAGTCTGCCAGTTCATAATATGAATAACCTATCAGCCTGTACAGAATCAGATTGGAAGTGTCTTTCTTCTGCACTTCCTTGATTTCATCGATTGCCGTCTTGTAATCTTTGGTCAGAAAAATCGCTTTCGCATATTTTTCACGTGCCGTGCGGCTGTCATTCAACGACAGGTATTTTTTATAATCTGTAATGGCTCCTTTGTAGCGACGAGCCAGAAAAAGAAGATCTCCTCTTGAGCGATAGGTAGGCGCAAATGTCGAGTCCATGGCGATGGCCTTGGTATATACTTTCAGTCCTTCGTCGTAGTTCTGAACTCCGACCCACATTTGTCCAAGACGAAGAAAAGCTTTGGTGGATGTCTTGTCCAGATCAATCGCCTTTTCGTAATTCTTGATGGCTTCAGACACATCGGTTACGTTCTTTTGTGCCCAATAATCGCCCAGAAGAATGTAGGCGTTCGGGTTATTGCTGTTTACCTTCAGGGCCAGATTGATATTGGTAAAGGCATCCGACAGATTCCGGGTCGAACCCATGAGATAGGCTTCGGCAATTTTCAGATAAACTATCGATTGTTTGTCTTTGGCCAGTGCCGAACCCTGTGTTGTGGTCAGGGATGTTGCCTTGTAGAAATTTTGTTTGGCCAGATCTGCATTGTTTTCCATCCAGGCAATACTTCCAAGACCAACGAAATTGAGCGGATTGCTCGGCTTGGTATCGGCACCTTTCTGGAACATGATTTTTGCTGAATCCAGGATACCCCACTCCAGAAAATTATCTCCATAATAAAACCAGAGATCCCCACCCATATCGTCTCCGCTCTTCACCAGATTTTTGAAAGCAGCCGATGCCACTTCATAGCGTTCGCTTTCGGTCATGTGGATAGCCTCTTTGATCGTCTGAGCCGGCATGGCATAAACACTCAGCGAAAACAAAGCGATTCCGCTGCAGAGACTGATTGCTTTTTTCGAAAAATTCATGTCTTTCTTTTTTTTGATCTTGGGTATGTATGTATTTCCTGTTTTTGAACCAGGCAACGATTTGGGTTCACAAAGTCTGACGAACAGCTATTCATTCGAAATCTTCACCATCCGGACAGGAGCCGTAGCCGCTACCATGCCCATTTTGTGGATGATCAGCTGCCCCTTCTCGCCGGCAACAAATGCTGCAAAGCCCGAGCCAAGAGTTTCCTGAAGGCCGGTTTTTACAAAATAAACATCTCTGCGCAACGGATAGGTCTTTTCATATATCCAGGCCTGATACGGTTTTTTATAGTCATCGATCGAGGCAGGCTTATCCTTTTCGCTGATGGCGACGACTTTGATCTTCCGGAGGAAGTCCTGTGATGTGGGATCATGGAAATCGCTGATCCAGCTTACACTGATCACGCCGATTGCATTTTTATTCTTGTTCACATAGTCAATCACCTCTTTGTTCGACTTCACGGCAAAACAATTCTTTGAGAACGGTTTTTTATCCAGGATGACTTCAGAGATGTATCTGGCATTGCATGAACGCTCATTGTCAAAAACAACATTGATTTTGCCAAGCTTCGACTCTTTGTTGATCTGGCTCCAGCTGGTGTCTGCACCGGTAAACAAGGCGCGGACGGTTGCCATGGTGATGTTGGAATCGGTGTTTTCGGGATTGATGATCAGCGCCACTGCATCCACGGCCACTTTGGTAGAGATGACGTTGCGCTGTTTCTTTTTGAAAAACTCCTTTTGCTGATCACTCAGATCTCTGCACAGAATAGCTGCCTGAATGGTGTCTTTCATCAAATCGTCTACAACATCAGCTTCCTGTTTGTAGGAGGGGATGACCTTGGCATAGCGGTAAAATGTTTCGAAGGTATAAATCTGCGAATCCATCATCAGCGAGTAGGATTCATCCACGCCGATCTTCAGCTTGCCGGTTGTTGTGGAATCGGTGTTTTTATAATCATAAGAACAGCCCTCGATAGAAAGAAGGAGTATAAAAGTGGATATGGATGCTAAAATTTTCATTTGTGTTGCTGCATTAATCTTTTTGAGGAAACCCAAGCACATCTATTCAACATTCGCAAGTATTCAACAGTTTTGGCAACACTCATCCTTTTTTTTACCACGGAGACACGGAGAGCACAGAGTTTCACGGAGAGTTCTTGCGTTAAGGCCTCCGTGTCTCCGTGGTAAAATTGTTGTTATTGGGCAGTATAAGCGCCATTCTCAGAACACGAAAAAATCATTCCCGCATCTTTTTCCATGCTCTCCAGCCCCTGAATGAACCATAAACAAAAAGTATGATGATCAGTACGGTCCGGTTCGGCTGGGGCAGGATATCGTTCCAGAGTGGAGTGAAAATAAGAAAGAATCCCAACACAAAGAAGATGCCGATCATTGCGAAACTCAGCAATTGCAGGACTCTTCTGAGGATGGGATTCTCGTTTTCCAATTTCTTATCTCAAGATAAACGATATCGGCAGATTGTATTGTACGGCTACCGATTTACCATTCATTTTTCCAGGTTTCCAGGCGGGCATGCTTTTCACCACACGTTCTGCTTCTGTAGACAGGTGGGGGCCTCCTTTAACCGGTTTCAATATCTTAATGTCTTTGATTTTTCCGTCTTTGTCGACAACAAAAGTAAGTACCACTTTACCCTGAACGCCATTGTCTTTTTCCATAGGCGGGTATTTGATATTCTCACTCAGGTATTTCATCAGTGCGGCTTCTCCGCCCGGGAAATCAGGTTGTTGTTCGGCAAACTGGAATACTTTTCCTTCATCCGGATCAACAGCCGGAGCTGCAGGACCTGTCGGACCAATCGGACCATCGACACCTTCTGTATTGGCATCGCTGATTTTGGTATCCTTTACTTCATCCTGTGGCGGAGGAGGAGTTTTCACTTCTTCTTCGGTTACTTCAGGGGTGGTAAACATGACCGTTTTCACAAGTGGTGGCGGTGGTGGTGGTGGTGGCGGCGGCGGTGGTGGCGGCGGCTCATCCTTGTTAATCGGAGGAGGAGGCGTCATCACGACAGTTACATCTTTATCAATTTTCACTTCTGAAGCGCCACCGGTAAAAAGTACCGGAACGGATACCAGAAAAGCGAAACCGACAGAACAGCCCAAAGCGATCAGGAGGATTCGTGTGTATTCTTTGCGAATCACAAAAGCCCCGTAGGCCTTGTTTCTGTTTTCAAAAACAAGCTCGTTTCTTTCCTCGACAACAACATTGTTCCAGCCCAGATCAAAGGCGAAGACCGCAATCACAACTGCCAGGAGGAAGATGGAGATGAATAAAACCATTTTTCAGCGGGTATTAAGTATGAATTATTTTTTAATCACTTTGCTCAGAGCAACCTTTTCAGCATCAGCCATATCAACCACTGCATATTTTGCAGCATTGGCGATGTTCATCTCGTCGATGAGGTCGATGACGGTTTTGTATTTCGTTTTTTCAACAGTCTTCACGATAAAGAAAGGAGCAAGCGAATCGCCTTTGGCTTTGCTCCGGCGCGACTTGAACGTAGAGTCGTTGATCTGGTGATTGAGCAATTGTCCTTCCAGCTGGGTCACGACATCATTCACATTTTTGTTTTTATCGAGCAGCAATTTCCGGATTCCGTCTTTTGAAAAATCAATTTTCTCTAGAACAGTGGTATCCAGTTTGAATTTGCCGGGGTAATAATACACCTGGTCATCCTTTTCGCCGAGCAGAATTGTATTTGCCAGTTTAAAATTGACGGGCATGGGCTTCTCTAAAGGATCCGGTTTCTTGGGATACACGATTTCCATCGTCTTTGGCTTGCTGAGTGTGGTAGCCAGGATAAAGAATGTAAGCAGCAGAAAAGCCAGATCCACCATGGGTGTCATATCGATCCGGGTGGAACCTTTCTTGGGCCGTTTCTTTTTGCCTTTTTTACCGCCGTCGTCGCCGCCGGAATTTACTTCTGCCATGTCTTAATTGTATATAATCGATTAATACAAAGTTTCTATTTCGCTGCTACAGCAGGCGCCGCACCTTTCAGATTAGTAATCAGATTGAACTGATAGATCTTTTCCGTTCCGAAAATCTCGATCACTTTTTTGACTTTATTGTAATTCGTCATTCCATCGGCTTTGATGGCATAGCGGATCCGTTTTTCTTTCAGTGCTTTATCCGACAGACCTTTCTTACCCAGATCAATTTCAGAAGCGCCATATCCCTGCAAAATCCAATCGGCAAGTTCATTGTGTAACGAATCGGTCGGTACACCTATCGCGTTCTTGTCCATCAGCACACGTTTCTTTTCATCCGCATCGATATAGTTCGGCAGATCTCTGACAGGCATTCCAAAAGTTCCCATCACAGAGAAGCGCTGGTATTGCTTTTCAGAAAAACCGATCTGGTATTTGGTTGCCATTCCTTCCAGCATTTTCCGGCGTACATCTTTTCCTGTAAGGTCAAAGAACACTCTTCCTGTCGTATCTACCGTGATGAGCATAACGTTTTCGGGCAGGAGGATTTGCGATGTGGATGAAGGCGGATCAACCACCACCGGTTCAGTGGCACGGAATTTTGAAGTAAGCATAAAGAACGTCACCAGCAGGAAAGCCAGATCCACCATTGGAGTCATATCCAGTGAGGGGCTGCTTCTCGGCATTTTTATTTTTGGCATGCTGTTCGTTTTATAACGTGAATACGGTCAATAAGTAGTTCAAAAAAATTTAGTGTTTTGCAGCGAATGTGCTGGCCACGCTAAATCCGGCTTCGTCAATACCGTGTGTCAGGGTATCGATACGGTTGCTGAAATAATTGAACATGATGATGGCGATACAGGAACCGGTAATACCCAGTGCTGTATTGATCAGTGCCTCAGAGATACCGACAGACAGAGCCGTTGTATCAGGTGCACCTGCATTGGCCATAGCCGAGAAGGAACGTATCATACCCAAAACCGTTCCGATCAGACCCACCAGAGTGGCGATAGAAGCGCAGGTAGACAGGATCACCAGATTCTTGGAAAGCATCGGCAGTTCAAGAGCTGCTGCTTCTTCAAGTTCCTGTTTGATGGCAGTTACTTTGCTTTCCTTGTCAACATCTGTTTCGGTAATTACCAGTTTGTATTTTTCAAGACCTGAACGAAGCACGGCAGCAACTGAACCTTGCTGACGATCGCATTCGCTGATGGCTGCATCCAACTGATCGTTGTTGATGAGGTCGCGGATGTTGCGGATGAACTTGTCGATGTTTCCTTTTCCATTGGCTTTCTGAATGGTGATGAAACGTTCAACAGTGAATGTCAGGATGATCAGAATGATAGCGATCAGAATCGGTACAATGAATCCGCCTTTGTGGATGGTACCCATCACGTTGGTAGGAGCGCCTTTGTAAGCATCTCCACCTTCAAAATTGTGTGGTGCGCCCAAAACGACCATGTACAGAATGACAGCAACAATGATAGCCGCCGGAATGACAATGGCTGCAAAGGCCGACTTCAATGTGCTTTGTGAATTATTCGCGTTGCTCATACTTCTTTTTTTTATAGTTTA
>Ga0207091_1189_pt1 | contig 10605 bp, 13 predicted proteins | sample Alteio_BWMinHeat_47_FD_153534 | JGI IMG/M metagenome (GOLD analysis project Ga0207091, IMG submission 153534) | Enriched cells from forest soil in Barre Woods Harvard Forest LTER site, Petersham, Massachusetts, United States -... | ecosystem: Environmental > Terrestrial > Soil > Temperate forest >... | reverse complement strand
GATATATGATCAGGTCATCCGGGTTTCGGTTGGAATCAACACCCCTTCCACAACATTGCCGTCGTACAATTTGAAAGCGTTCTTGATCGTTCGGTCGCGGCTGATCTGGGAATCGGCAACGACAACAGCATTGATCTGAAAATGTGCGATCAGTAATTCTCTTGTTCCGAGTGAAAGATTGGTCATGTCAGCAAATGAGGTTGCCGATTTTTTCCAAAGCCATTCATAGATCTGTCTGGCCCGAAAGGCTTTTTCGCCTTTTGATTCCAGCCAGGTCATGATCTCCTCTAAGCTGAGGGCCCGAATATCTGTCTTTTTGTCCATGGATACCTGTAAAAGTACGAATATTCGGCATAACCCGCGCCATCCAGGGCATATAGCCGTATGCGACCACAGAATCGGGTGGTATAAAAAACCATTTGTTATCTTAGCCCATGCGAAGTTTCCAGGCCGCTTGTATTTTTCCAGTCCATTCCCCTCCAGTTGAAAAGGGGTTCATTCTTACCGAGGATGATGGGACTATCGTTGAGGTTCTGCCGCCTGAAGCGCATTCGCGTCTTATGGAGATGGGGGTACCTCCCAAAGTGCTGGACGGGATCATTGTTCCTGGCTTCATCAATACGCATTGTCATCTCGAACTCTCCTGTTTCAGAGGGCAAATCAGTGAGAAAAAAGGACTTGCCGGCTTTGTCCGTGAATTCGTAGCTAAAAGAGGATCTTTTTCGGAGACAGAACGCAGCCAGGCGATTACCGATGCCGAGGAAGAAATGCTTCTCAATGGCATCGTTGCTGTTGGTGACATTTCCAACGGAACGGACACTTTTTTACAGAAAGCAAAAAGCAATCTATATTACCATACGTTTATTGAATGTTTTGACTTGCATCCTTCAAAAACAGAGGATTCATTCAAACGAGCACTATCCTTGCGGCATGATTTGCTGCAACTTTGTCCGGATGCAGGCAAACAGATTTCCATCGTGCCACATGCTTCGTATTCGGTGACTCCGCATTTGCTGCTGAAGATATGTACCCTGGCCAGAGAAAACCGTTCCATCCTGTCGGTTCATAACCAGGAAAGTCAGGCCGAGAATGAGCTGTTTATGGTAGGTGAAGGGAGCCTGATTGACATGTACCGGAGCATGGGTCTCGATTTTTCCTGGTTCAAAACAGGGGGACAGAGCGCTTTGCGTGCCGTGCTTCCATTTTACAGTGGAGTGAGCAAGCTCCTGCTGGTGCACAACACGTTTACCTCGAAGGAAGAGGCGCTGTGGGCTGTTGAATGGGCAAGTCAAAAAAGGGGGACAAGAGCCGGAACTATTGGTGCGGAGATCGAGTCTAAAACGATAAAGGAAATCCAGCAAACAGCCATATACTGGGCAACTTGTCCGCGGGCCAATCTGTTTATCGAAAACAAGCTCCCGGATTATTCTGTTTTTTCAGCAAATGCGGATGCAGTGACTTTAGGCACAGACAGCCTGGCTTCAAACTGGAGTTTATCTGTTTTGGAAGAATTGAAACTGATCCTGAAACATGATCCCGAACTATCGCTTGATACCGGGATTCGCTGGGCGACACTCAATGGCGCCAAATTTCTGGGTATTGAAAGCGTATTTGGAAGTTTTGAAAAAGGTAAAAAACCGGGCCTGGTGCTGATCAGCCATGCCGAAAGATCAAAGCTGTCAGAGGCTTCGGTAGCCAGAAGAATTCTTTAAGCAGCGTGTACGAAGAGGTTTCGGGTCTGAATCAGGATAGCAGGCTGAGGTCGTCTGAATGATTGGCTTTGTTTGATGAGTTGAGCACACGTTTATTTTTCAGCAGGGCATCAGCGATAATCAGATCTTTGGGTGTAGTCACCTTGATGTTGTCTGAATTGCCGTCAATCAGGTGGATTTTCTCTCCGAAAGCTTCCACAATACTCGCATCATCGGTGAATGTATATTTGTATTCCTGTTCATAGGCTTTTTTCAAAATACCCGTCAGGAAACACTGGGGCGTTTGCGTTGCGCAGTACTTGGTCCGGTCGACGGCAATGCTGAGTCCGGAATCGATCTGGCGGATTGAATCGGTAACAGGTATGGCTGGAACGGCATTTCCATACATTTCTGTGGTTTTAAAAGCAGTCTGGATTGTTTTGATACTCACCAGGGGCCGGGCAGAATCGTGAACTCCGACAATTCCCTCTTCAGTGACAAGTGCCAGTCCGTTTTTGACTGAATGAAATCGGGTTTCTCCTCCGGCAGTCAGGGAATGCGGTACAAGGAATTTATGTTCGATACACAATTGTTTCCAGAAATCCATCTGATCAGGACGCAGGACGACAATGATTTCTATTTCGGGATACGCATCAGCAAATTTGTAAATGCTGTGCATGAGAATAGGTTTGTCGTCGAGGAGCATGAATTGTTTGGGAACGGGAGTGTTCATCCGGGTGCCGCTTCCTCCGCCTACGATTATTGCATATTTCTTCAAGGTCTGAACTGGGTTTGGTTTCTGACAACTGGCATCAGATGTAAAAGTAAAATCCCGGAAGGCTCCAATTGGATTCTTACCGGGATTTTATCAACGCTTTTTTCAACATTCATCAGAGGATGAGCATCGCATCGCCGTAGCTGTAAAAACGGTATTTGTCCTTGATGGCTTCTTTGTATGCTTTCATGACCAGATCATATCCTCCGAAAGCACAAACCTGCATGAGCAGAGTGGATTCAGGCATGTGGAAATTCGTGACCATGCAATTGGCAACGCTGAATTCATAAGGAGGAAAAATGAACTTGTTTGTCCAGCCGGCATAAGGTTTCAGGAAACCTTCAACGGAAACGGAGGTTTCGATGGCACGCATGGTTGTTGTACCTATGGCACAAATTTTTCGTTTTTCAACTTTCCCTTTATTCACGATATCGGCACACTGTTGTGTGATAATCACCTCTTCGGAATCCATTTTGTGTTTCGTCAGATCTTCCACTTCAACAGGACGGAAACTTCCAAGACCCGTGTGTAAGGTGAGATTTGCGAAACTGACACCTTTGATTTCCAATTTCTTCAGCAGTTGTTTGCTGAAATGCAGTCCGGCGGTGGGAGCTGCAACAGCGCCTTCGATTTCCGCATAAACGGTCTGGTACCTTTCGGCATCTTCAGGCATTACATTGCGCTTGATGTATTTCGGCAAGGGTGTCTGGCCGAGGGTTTCAATTGTTTTTTTGAATTCTTCGTAAGGGCCGTCAAACAGGAAACGAAGTGTGCGTCCGCGGGATGTGGTATTGTCGATCACTTCAGCTACGAGCATGTCATCATCGCCAAAATACAACTTGTTTCCAATACGGATTTTCCGGGCCGGATCTACCAAAACATCCCAGAGGCGGCTGTCGCGGTTCAGTTCGCGAAGCAGAAACACTTCAATTTTTGCACCTGTTTTTTCTTTGTTCCCATATAAGCGGGCAGGAAAAACCTTGGTATTGTTCAGGATCATCACATCCTTGTCATCGAAGTAATTGATGATGTCTTTGAATTTCTTGTGTTCGATCTTGCCTGTTTTCCTGTGCAGAACCATGAGTTTGGCTTCATCGCGGGTCTTGGCGGGATGTTCGGCAAGTAGTTCTTTCGGCAGATTGAATTTGAATGCGGAGAGTTTCATAAATCTTACGGGATTTGTTAACGGTTTAGTAATAAAGGCCGCAAAGATACGCATCCAGAGGGCGAATGTCAACTAATTCGGGGATTAAATTAGGTATGTGCCGCTGTCATTGACTTCGGGGAGGAGATGGAAATACAGGATAATCTTGTAAGGATACCTTTTGCGGTTGAATCCAAGGATGGGTTTTGCACTTACATCTCCTCCGGGGAGGAGAGTGGATTGCCGGTAGCAAGGCCGGTACAAAGCTCTTCAAAGCGCTCGATGGATAAAGCGTCATTCAGCGAATATGTACCTATTCTGGTCCGGCACAAAGCAGATAAATGAGCTCCACTGCCCATAGCCAGACCAAAATCCCGGGCCAGGGAACGGATATAGGTTCCCTTGCTGCAGACAACGCGAAAGCTGACCTCGGGCATGGCAATGTGTGTGATTTCGAATACGGAAATGGTGATTTGCCTGGAACTGATCGCTGCTTCCTGACCGGCCCTGGCCAATTTGTATGCACGTTTGCCCCCTATTTTCACGGCCGAGAAAATAGGCGGTACCTGTTCCTGAATGCCCGTAAATTGTTTTGCTGTTTCTGTGATCAGTTGTTTTGTGATATGATCAAAAGGAAAATGAAAATCGATCCCTTTTTCCAGATCGAAACAAGGTGTTGTGGAACCGAGGATGAAAGTGCCGGTATATTCCTTTTCCTGGGCCTGATATGAATCGATGTTTTTTGTTTCTTTCCCGGTACAGATGATCAGTAAGCCGGTGGCCAATGGGTCGAGTGTTCCGGCGTGACCCACTTTGATTTTGGGTTTTTCGTCCGGATTCACGGCCGTTTCCTTTAGTTTTCGGCGGACAATGCCTTTAATCTTGTTAACGGCATCGAAGGAAGTCCAGTGATAGGGTTTGTTGATCAGGAGAACGGCTCCCTTTTGGAAGTCAAAAGACCGTTCCATATTAAAATTTTAATCCTGTGCTGAGGGCGTATACAAGAAAGAGGATTCCCAGTCCGATGCGGTAATATCCAAAGTGCTTGAATCCATATTTGCTCAAAAAGGCTATAAAACCCTTGACTGCAAAGATGGCTACTAAAAATGCGATTGCGGCCCCCACCAGCAAGATCGTCAGGTTGTCGTGATGGATGGAACTGTGTGATTTGAAAAGTTCATATCCGGACGCGGCAAACATAGTCGGAATAGCAAGCAAGAAGGAAAATTCAGCAGCTTGTTTTCTGTCAAAGCCCTGAGAAACACCACCCAGGATTGTCGCTGCCGACCTGGATACACCGGGTATCATGGAAAGACACTGGATCAGTCCGATCTTGAAAGCTCCCGAAATGCTCATGTTTTCTGTATTCACATAGACCGATCGTTTACGGCCCGACCAGCGGTCGAGAACCAGGAGCAGGATTCCTCCGGCTACAAGTGAACCGCTGACTACGTATGGATTGAACAGATAATGCTTGATTGTTTTATAGGCCAGGAAGCCAATGATCCCGGTGGGCAAAAAAGCGACTCCAAGCTTGATGTAGATATCTAGGCTGACAAAAAACCGTTTAATATACAAGGCAAAAACCGCGAGAATTGCTCCGAGTTGAATGACAATTTCAAATGTTTTAGCAAATTCAGCATCCTGAACTTTTAAAAGGCTGTCGGCAAGGATCATATGACCTGTCGAAGACACGGGCAGAAATTCCGTTAATCCTTCAATGATAGACAGGATGACTGACTGAAGTAGGGTCATGGCGTTGGAAGTGGTTGGAAATGGGGCTATAAACTACGGAAAGAAGGAATTGGCTATTGTTCCTGTTCTTCTTTTGGTTTTTTCATGATTCCGAGCAAAACGGTCAGGTAGCCGATCAATATGCAGATAGGTGCAACTGTAATTCTGCGTGTGCTGAAAATTTCAGGATTGAATTTATTCGGGTCATCAGAACCCCCTCCTGACATGAGCATCAGTCCGATCACAACCAGGGCGGTACCTGCAATAAGGTAGGTGTAATTCTGTTTGTTAAAGGCAAATCCTTCTTTTTTCTCTTTGTTCATGACCTAATTAATTAGTAATACAGTTCGCTGGTCCGGATATGCAGGTATTTGTGCACGGCAAACCAGGTGCAGATAAATCCGATCAAAATTCCTAAAAATACCAATGCGCCGGACAAGATACCCAATAAATTTATATCCAGCAGGAGATTCACCAGAGGTGGAAATACCCGTTCCAGAAAGTAAAAAAAGCCCATCAGCATAAACAGGGAAATAATCGCTCCGTAGATGCCCTGGATAATTCCGCTGATCAGGAAGGGTTTGCGAATAAAGCCCTGCGTGGCACCAACGAGCTGCATGGTGCGTATGAGGAAGCGTTTGGAGTAAATGGCCAGTCTTATCGTGTTGTTAATGAGGGCAATGGCGATGAGCATAAGCAGGCCAGTGAATGCCAGTATCACTATGCTGATGGTTCTGATGTGGCTGTTCACAGCATTCACATGTGCTTCCTTGTAATCGACATCAGCTACCAGTGTTTTTTTGCTCTGAAGCTCTTTCCGGATCCAGTTAATGCTGTCGTTATTGGCATATTCGGCTTTCAGGTAAATGTCGATGGAGGAGGGCAGGGGGTTATACCCTATGGAATTGACAAAATCTTCGCCAAGCTCTTTACGGAAGTTATCAGCGGCAGCTTTTGCCGAAGTGTAAGTGGTGGACCTGACATATTTGGCCGCATCAAGCGATTTCTGAAAGGCCATCACATCAGCCTCCTTCGCATCAGGATTCAGATAGATAGAAACCATGATATGCTCTTTCACATAATCGGTTACTTTCTTAGCACTCAACACGACCATGGCCAGCAGTCCGAGCATGAAAAGGACAAGCGATATACTGATGACTGTCGTAATTGAACTTGACTGAAGACGCCTTTTGGTGTATTTATCTGACACGGTCTGTAATTTTAGATACTAAAATCGGAAGAATTCTGCTTTCTCTCCCCCCGTCTCAGGGTAGTTGTTAACACCACCCTATTGGCAATTTGGACGCTATCCGGGCTGTTGGAAATGGGCTATGGCCTCCGAAAAATTGATACCGGCCATGAATCTTTGGCAAATCCATCTGCGTTTTTCCAAAGAATGGGGTGTATCGTCCAGCCATACCTATTTGTAACTGAGCAGGAGCTGGTCTATATCCACCATCATCCTGTTCACCGCTTCGGGGTCGGTACCATCGTAAAAGCCCCGGATGTGCTTTTCCTTGTCTATCAGGGCAAACTGTTCGGTGTGAACAAAGTCGTCGGCTCCGCCGTTGCCCTGGGTCGCTGTAACCAGATAGGAATGACGCGCCAGATCATACAGTTGTTTTTTGTCTCCGGTCAGGAAAAACCATTTCCTGGAATCGGCCCCGTGGAGCTGGGCATACTGCTTCAATGCGCTTACGCTATCCCTTAGCGGATCGACGGAATGAGACAGAATCAGGAAGCTGGGTTCATTTTTAAAACGTTCCTGCACGCGTTCCAGCTGTGTACTCATTTTCGGACATATGCTTTTGCAATTCGCGAAAAAATAATCAGCTACATAAATTTTTCCCTGAAGGTCCTTCTGTGTTATGGTCTTTCCTTCCTGATTCAGCAATGAAAAATCCATCACGGCATGAAATACAGTATCTCCCTTTGGTCCGATTGTTTTGTCGCCATAGTATGGAAGCGTTTTTGCCGGCCGCTTGACGAACGAAAAGTATATTCCAATGCTCAGCGCAAGAACTCCGGCCAGAACAAGAATAAGATTGGTTTGCTTTTTCATGTTAGAATAATTTGCTTTTTAATGGTCACAGGCTATGCCCTTTTAGGGGCACACAATCTATTTGATCTCAGTACCTTTTTTGTATTTCTGCAGGTGTACTTTTCCCTCTTCATCATAAGTTTTCCAGATCCCTGTTTCCATATCGTCTGTGAACTGTCCCTCGGTTTTCGGTTTTCCGTTTTCGTAATAAACACGGTATGGACCCTGCCTCTGATTGTTTTTGTAAAGGACCTCCGATTCTTTTTCGCCTCCTTTGTAATAAGTGGTTTGCATGCCTTCCAGAATGTCATTTTTGTATGTGCTCAGTGTATTCGGTTTTCCGTCGACATAATACCAGGTGAAGATTCCATCCCTGAAGTCATTCAGATAATTTCCTTCTTCCTGAAGCTTGGATTCCGAGTTGTAGATACGTTTCGGTCCGTTCAGTTTTCCGTGCTTATAGTAGATCTCCGTTTTCAACCGGCCTCCTCCGTAAAATGTCCTTGAGCGGCCGTCAAGTACTCCTTCTGCATAGAAACCATCGCCCAAAAAGGTTCCGTTCCTGTCCAGCAGGATACTGATTCCGTTTTTCAATCCCCTCTGATAGAAGTCGATTGTACAAAGCATTCCACTGGGGTAATACGCAAGCCAGTTTCCTTCTTTTCTGTCGTCGACATAGTTGCCGTAGGAGATAACGGCCGTTTCGGTGATTTTCCAAATGCCCTGTTTCCGGTTGGAGGCATCTGTTCTGTTCGTGTCAGGTCCGGCCAGTTTTGTATTTTGAGAGGTTCCTGTCAGGACAGGAAGCAGCATCAGAAAAAGCAGTACGTGTTTCATTTTGAGAAGAAGTATGCGATGAAGGCAAAATTAATCATAATACCGAACGAATTTGATTTTATCCTCTTCATGCGGAGGAAAGTCTGGTGTATCGGACGCGAAGCGGTTCTAAGGATGAACGGGCTGAAGCGGATAAGGCAGTTGAAAGGTCCTGGCTATCTGTTCAGTAAAAGTCATGGAAAATCGTTTCTTTGATTTCCGGCCATTCCTCTTTCAGCATGCTCAGGTAAACTGTATCTCTGATCCGGCCTGTGGCGGTGACCATGTGTTGTCTGAAAATGCCTTCTTCCCTTGCGCCGATCTTTTTCATGGCGGCACGCGACTGTGCATTGCGTGCATCTGTTTTCAGTTCGATGCGATTCAGCCCCAGTGTTTCGAATCCGTACTGAAGCAATTCGAATTTAACGGCGCGGTTCAGACCGGTGCCCTGAAATCTTGTACCTATCCAGGTCCAGCCGATCTCCAGGCGTTTGTGGGCTGGAAACAAATTGCTGTAACGGGTGGAACCCGCCACTTCGTTGCTTCGTTTGTCGATGATGACAAAAGGAATAGAAATATTTTTTTCTTTTTCTGTCATCGCTTCCCGAAGGTAGGCCAGAATATCTGCTTCTGTATCCATGGTCCTGGGGCTCATTTCCCAGAGCTGAGGTTCTTCTGCAATCCGGATGAGCTTGTCGAAATAGGCCTCTTCCAAAGGTTTGATCAGGGCGATGTGATTTTCGAGACAGATCGGTGTGATAAATGGGTCCATGCTTACCAGGTTAAAATGATTTTGCCGGTAGACTGTCTGGATTCCAGAAAGGAATGCGCTTCGGCAATTTGTTCAGCTTTGAAGCGTCCGCCAACGATCGGATGGATTTCATTTTTCAAAGCCAGATCGACCACCTGTTTCAAACAGCGCTCAAGAATGTCGGGACGCTCATCGGCCACTCTGAGCATATTGACGCCAAGAATGGATTTCGATTTCATCAGCAAAAAAACAGGGTTTGTGAATCCAAAATCAAAAAGCATTTTCAGTGTTCCGAAAATATTTTTTTTCTCCATTTGTTCTGCAGCGCCATACGTAATAATTCGTCCTCCGGCAGAAAGCAGCGCCAGGCTTTTTTTAAACGTCATGCCGCCGATAGAATCAAAAACAACATCCGGACCGACCCGATTCAGTTTGCGGATTTCGGCCATGAAGTCCTGTGTTTTGTAATTGAAGGCATGGTCTGCTCCGTTGGAGCGGATATACTTTAACTTGTCTTCCGAACCTCCGGTTCCGTATACGATGCATCCTTTGCGTTTGCAGAGTTGGGTCAGTGCAGTCCCAACGCCTCCGGCAGCGGCATGAATCAATACCTGATCACCGGCATGGAGTTGAACCATTTCTTCGGCACAAAACCAGGCGGTGCCGAATTGCGTAGCCAGTGCAGCTGCGATGCCTGAATCCAGACCGGCCGGAATTTTTGCAACAGCCATCGATTCAGTTACGGCATATTCGGCATATCCGCCAAAACGGGTAAAGGCAGTTACCCGATCGCCAATATTCAGGCTTGTCACTTCTTTTCCAATGGATTTGATCGTGCCAACGACCTCATAGCCCAGAACGGCCGGTAGCGGAGGTGCATCTTTGTATTTGCCATGACGGGCGAGAACATCTGCAAAGTTCAGACCGAAAGATTCAACGTGGATCAGCACCTGTGTCGGCGTCGGTACCGGTTGTTGGATCTCGCGTATTTCAAATGCATTTTTCGCGGCACCGTGTCGGACTAGTGTAATTGCTTTCATACGTTATTCAATTCTTAGGATGGATTTGCAAGCCCCTGCAGTTCATCACTACTGAGATCAAGTTCCAGAGCAGTTTTTTCAGGACTTGGTCTTGCTGCCACAAAGATCAAAAACACGATTCCGAATCCGATGAAAAAAAGAACATCGCCGCTGAAGAGGAATGCAGCAATGGAGAGAAATGCAGGGAATTCGAGCAGTGCCCAGCGAAGGGTACAGGCGATACGGTATTCCGTCAGCTTGGCGGCAAGCGTGTCTTTCTGTTTTGCTGCAGTGGTTTTTATACGGTACAGAAAATAACTCATGCTGATACCTGAAATGCTGACGATGGAAAGAGCTATGGTCAGAGCCAGGCTCAGGTTTTTATCCGGAACAGCAAGCCAGATTCCGGTTTTGTTCAATGCAAAGGCCAGGCCGGCAAAGAGCAGCTGACCGGCAGCCAGTGTCGAATATAAAATCTTCAGTTGAGCGGAAAAGCCCGGTTTCATTTTATTCGTGTTCATCTGAATGGATATCGGATTCTCTTCTTCGGTCTCTTGTTTCTTCCCTCTCTGTCTTTTTCCCTTCAACTACGATTACAATCTCTCCTTTGATCGTTTTCTCTTTGAAATAAGCA
>Ga0207091_1258_pt1 | contig 10649 bp, 7 predicted proteins | sample Alteio_BWMinHeat_47_FD_153534 | JGI IMG/M metagenome (GOLD analysis project Ga0207091, IMG submission 153534) | Enriched cells from forest soil in Barre Woods Harvard Forest LTER site, Petersham, Massachusetts, United States -... | ecosystem: Environmental > Terrestrial > Soil > Temperate forest >... | reverse complement strand
AGCATATCAACGGGAATAACAACCTTCTTCGCCAAAATGGAAATCCGTTCGAGCGGCGAGGCCAGTAAATTCCCGGCGGCCAGAAAAGCGGAGAGTATCAGCAAACTGAAAAACAATTGCAGCGAAAAATGCATGAACGAGTCGGCTAATGCATCATACAGTGCATACGATCGGGAACCCAAAGCATAAAACAAACCGAAAAAGCCGAACAAACAATTCAGAAACAGTCGTGCCCGCGATAGTTGGAGCTTTTCATCTCCAAAATAACCTGCCAGAGAGCCCAGCACCAGTCCGATGAGCAAAGCCACACTCATGGATACGAGCCCTACGGATAGTGCTATGCGTGTGCCATGCAACATTCCGGACAGAATATCGCGACCCAGTTCATCTGTTCCGAGCCAGTGTTTCCATTTGCCAGACTGGATTTTCTGTGCACCAAAAGGGCTCACCCCGTGTTCATTGTCATGATCCAGGTTTTGCGGCAAATAAGGAACCAGAGGAAAGACTGACCATTCATAGTTCAGTTTTTGCCATTCGACATTCAGCAGATCGGTTTGCCATTTCGTAATGCCCAGATCCACCAGATAGCCATTCAGTATCGGAAAATAGACATGACCTTTGTATTTGCAAACCAGAGGTTTCTCATTGGCCAGAAAATCGGAGAAGAGCGCAATAAAAAGGAATACCAAGACGGCCCGTAAAGACCACACGGCAAGCCGGTTTTTCCTGAACTGTTTTTTCATCTGAGCCCAGTACCCAGGCGTCTGATTTTCGGATAGCTTTTTCAGTGCCTCATCTGCCTTCCTGCCCGGTAAAAAAAAGAAGAATTGCCGCATAGTCAGAGTGTCTGTCTTTTGTATGAGATGCGGGGATCAACCACAGCATAAAGAATGTCAGCAACCAGATTGCCGAACAAGGTTAAGAAAGCAGTAATCATCAAAACAGCGAAAATAACCGGATAGTTTTTTGAAAACAGTGCTTCGTAACTCAACTGACCCATTCCAGGAATATTAAAAATATGTTCGAGCACGATGGAACCGGAAATGGCGAGTGGAAAAACATTTGCAAAAAGTGTGATCACCGGGAGCAGCGAGTTTCGAAAGGCATGTTTCCAGATGACCTGCCGTTCATCAAGACCTTTGGCCCTCGCTGTACGGACATAATCCTGCTGAATCTCATTCAGCATCCCGCCGCGCATCTGTCTGGATATAAAAGCCAGGGAGCCATAGGTCCAGCAAAGCAATGGAAGTGCCAGTCGCCAGGCTGTGTGAAGAATGGTGTATCCCATTGAAGCATCTGCAGGTATGGGTTGGACACCCGGACCCGGAAACAGATTGAGCCAATCGCCTCCGCAAAGAAAAATGACACACAGCGTAGCCACCCAAAAACTGGGAAGTGAATAGCAGATAAAGAGGACTGTTGTGCTGATACGTTCAGACAGTTTCCCTTTGTTTACGGCTGCCCCAACACCCAATGGAATTGAAATCAGATAGGCCAGGATAACGGATACCAAGCTGATGCCTGCCGTCCAGGGCCAGGCATCCCGGATTACAGAACTGACTGGCCTTTGGTCCTGGTATGAGATTCCGAAATCGCCGACGATAAAATGACTGAACCAGCGGTGGTATTGATTTGCTGTGCCAAACCAGTGCAGTGCGGGAATATATTTGAGCAAACCATTCCCGTTTTGAACCAAATGAATATAAGCGGCCGAAAGCATGTTTAGAGGAGACTGAGCCGGTTCCATCCCCGGCTCTGATGCGATGACTTTCAGGTTCAAAACAATCCGTTGAATATCTGAAGGCATGAATTTTTCTTTAAGCAATTGCACATTTCGTTTTGCTTCCATGAGCAAAGCGGCATTCTTCTCCGTTCCTCTCAGGCCAAGTAGGCTGAATTCCAATGTGCGAATGGTTTTTGAATAGGCAGCCACATCCGCCCAATGCCCGTATTCACTGGAAAGTCTTTCAAATGTATGCCGCTGAGAAACATCCGGGATGCGGTAAAGGGTGTCGGGGCAGGTGGAATTGGTGAGTTCGAAATAAAAGAGAGGAAGGTCGAACCCATATAAATGCCGGGTTTCCCGGTATACTTTTTCAGTAGCCAGCTTGTCTGAAGCCTGACCATCACCGCCGCCGTTTCTGGTCAGCATTTGCTCGACCGGATCTCCAGGTGCATTGACGCTGATCAGGAAAGTGATCAGGGAAATGACAAGCAGGGTAGGGATGAAAAGAAGGACTCTTTTCACAATGTAAGTCAGCATGAATGTGGCGTAAAGGAATGAAGCATCGTAGCAGTCTGGTTTCAGGTATCGATATCGCCATTCCTTCGATCAGGGAATTCAGTCGGGTTTCTGAAGCATGAAGTCTGACGGGTTAAACCCGGGCCTCATCGCTGAAGGTACAACGTTAGTGAACTTTTTACTTATCGCCAATGTTCCTGTCGGAGCCAGCAGAAAGACGCAGGGAGCTTCCTCATGCATGAGCACCTGTAGCTTCCTGAGCATGATGGCCCGCTTGTCCTCATCGATTTCTGTCCGAACCGCTTCCAGTATACTGTCGCAGGTTGGATTTGAAAAATTCACGTAATTGTCGCCATTGTTGCGGGTCGACTCGCTGTGCCAAACACCTTTCAGGTCATTGCCGGCCGGATAAAGCGCCCAGCCGCTCACAAACATTTCGACGTTGTGCTTTTTCATATTCACCAGATAGGTGTTCCATTCCTGTTGCACGAGCGACACTTCGATGCCGGCTTTCCGGGCGTCTTCCTGAAATATCAGGGCAATGGATTTCCGGACCTCATTGGTGTTAAAGGCGATGTTGATTTTAAATTCCGTCCTGACGCCGTCTATTACTTTGTCCAGTGTGCCATCGCCATTCGTGTCTTTCCACCCATCTTCAGCGAGGAGTGCTTTTGCTTTTTCAGGATTGAAATCATAAAGCGGAATATCGGAATTGTATTCTTTCTTGAGAGATGGATGCATGGGTCCGACGGTTCGTTCGGCCATACCGTAGTAAACGGATTTGATGATTCGGTCGACATCGGTTAAATACGAAAGGGCCTGTCTTGTTTTTTTATCCTGAAAAAATTTATTCTTCGTATTGAATCCAAGGTAATAATAGACAAGAAACGGAGGGGTGTACAGATTGAAATTGTCAGTCACCTTCTTATCCTTTTTCATTTCCAGAAAATCTTTGGCTTTTATCTGATAGAGCACATCCAGGTTGCCCGCTTTGAGGGCCGCAATGGCCGAGTTCAGGTCCTTTATCGTGCAGAACACCAGTTTGTCAGGATAAGCCGCCAGGTAAGGTATCTGATCGGTCAAGGCATCGCCCCAGTATGTTTTTTTCTTTTTAAGTGTCAGGCGCTGATTGGTTACCCAGGTGTCGAGTTGATACGGACCGCTGCCAACAATGAAATTCTTGTCTCTCATTCTTTTTTCAGAGTTCATGTCTGTGGCAAACTCCTGAATTTTGGGATCATTGATCACGGAAGCCCCGTTTTTATGAAGCTGACTGACGGTAAATCCTTTCATCAAGCCTTTCGGATCATAGGCATATTCCGGAATGATGGGATATCCTCCGCATCCGGCTTCAGCCAGAAAGAATAAGGTGTCACAACAAATAGTCAGTTTGTTGGGGTTGTCGGGATACAGCTGGATATCCGAAATGTAATCAATGGTCGATTTGATAGGGGCATTGTTTACAGCAGGGTTCAGCATTGCTTTCAGTGTAAACTCAACATCTTTTGCAGTGACAGGACTTCCATTGTCCCATCGGGCCTCTTTCCGGATTGAAAAAGTGAGCCGCATGCCGCCTTTAGAGGTCTTCTCGATGAGGGCCCGTTTCTCGGCCAAAACAGGAGTCAGTTCAAGCGTTTTGAAGTCGATGTCGATGAGTTGCTGGAAGATGTATCTCATCACCGTGGTGCCTCCGAGTTCACTTGTACTCAGTGGCTGCAGCATCTGCGGATCGGCCATTTCCCAGGTAACGACCTGAAATTCCTTCTTTTTTTCCGGTCCGGAAGAACAACCCATATCCATACAGAGTATTCCGGCAGCAAGGAAGCACAGTGAAGTCGACTTGAATTTCATAAAGACATCTGGTTAGAAGATCAAAATTTTTGACTGAAAAGGTTTCTGAATAAGAGCTATCAGAATCCGAGCTGTTAAAAGCCGTTCCGGAATCACCTTTGGGAAATCGATGGCAAACCAGGGGATTCCACAAAAGAACAGATCCGTTCCTAGCAAATATAATAATAATGATACAAACAGATAATGGATTGAAGAGGATTTGAATAAACAGAAACAAAGCTTTAGAAAGAAACAAAGCTTTAAATAGAAACAGTGCGGAGAAAGAAAGCGAAAAACAGGAATCATCCAGAGCGGAGAGAAAGGGAGCTTTAAAGAGAAACAGAGCGGAGAAAGAGAGAACTATCGCTCTCTTTCTCCGCTCTGTTTCTATCTAACGCCCAGAAGTACTCCTCCAAGGTCGGACACGTCAGGGCCATAAAGCGAAAAGCCCGAAGCGCCTTAGCTTCGGGTCACACTTTTGGAGCCATAAAGCGAAAAGTCCGAAGCGCCTTAGCTTCGGGGTCAGACACTTTTGGAGCCATAAAGCGAAAAGTCCGAAGGGCCTTAGCTTCGGGTCAGACACTTTTGGAGCCATAAAGCGAAAAGTCCGAAGGGCCTTAGCTTCGGGTCAGACACTTTTGGAGCCATAAAGCGAAAAGTCCGAAGCGCCTTAGCTTCGGGTCAGACACTTTTGGAGCCATAAAGCGAAAAGTCCGAAGCGCCTTAGCTTCGGACTTTTCTGCTTTATGGTGATCCCGACGCGATTCGAACGCGTGACCTACTGCTTAGAAGGCAGTTGCTCTATCCAGCTGAGCTACGGAATCAAAAAAAATGTTCAAAGTTTAGGGTTAAATGTTTAAGTTTTTTGACTTTAAACGCTGAACTCAAAACTTTGAACAATCAACCTTTCTTGTGTCGGGGTGGCAGGATTCGAACCTGCGACCTTCTGGTCCCAAACCAGACGCGATAACCGTGCTACGCTACACCCCGAAATTTTTTTTACCGGATTTGACGAGATCAAACAAATAAACCGTTTTAATCTGTACTATCGGCCCTTTGCCAGGAACGATTCCTTTTCAAGGGCTGCAAATGTATAAATTATTTTCTCATATACCGGCAAATGATGAAATGATTCGATAATTATTTTCTGTCAGACCGGGGGGCCCGATAGAAATCCATCATAGATTGGGATTCAGGCAAGGTTTGAACTTCAGAACCTGATATTTAAGAACCAGGTCGGATCCTCAGGTGCAACAATTGGCTGAAAAGAAGGAGCGTCTGACCCAACGAAGGGCTCCGGTTGAATCAATTGTATTCAAGTTAAGAGATTCGAAATCTTTTTATACATTTGCAATCTTAAAATGTTTGCCTGGAGAGGTGCCTGAGAGGCCGAAAGGAACAGTTTGCTAAACTGTCGTACCTGTCAAAGGGTACCGCGGGTTCGAATCCCGCCCTCTCCGCTAAAAGGGACTGCCCCAATAAAAAGGGGGTAGTCCCTTTATCACTACCCCCTGCATGCCCCAAGACATCGGCAACTAACTCAAAAATCTCGTTCTTTTTAATTGTTCGAAATGCCGAGTTAAGCTTTTCGTAGATTATTCCTTCCGGAAACACTAATTTCTGTAATCTCTCCTTCATCTTAATCCCCGCTTCGTCCCATAAACACTGAAGATTCAGGGATATCTCAACCGCCATTCTGATTACAACCTCAATGTTCGAAATGGATTTGGTTAAATCGGCCAAATCCCGCCTTGCCTTCTCCTGTTCGTCCTTTAGTTTAGGGTGGAATTTATCAAAGGCTTCTTTTCCCATCTCGTCTAAAACGTAGAATTTCTTCTCAATAGTGTCTACTTTCTTGGTTGCTTCAATAAAGCTGCATTTTAGGGCATTTTCACGTTCAGCGTAGTCTTTCACTTCATCTCCCACTTCATGCTCCAAGTTGAATAAAAAGGCCTTCAGGAGGCCTTCCTTTAAGGAATGCTGTCCGAGGTAGTCCATGAACTGTAAATGCATCTGTTTTGCGCTCTTATTGCAGCGACAACCGTTGGTTCTGCATTTGTAATAATACAGCCCCCGCTTTTTCATAATATACCCGGTAAACGGCTCCTCACATTCCCCGCATTTTATGAACACTTTCAGGGGAATCTTGTCATTTTGCGAATTATGGGGAACGCCCGACTTCGTTGACTGAAGAATTATATCATTGATTTTGAAGAAAGTGGCCTTGTCAATCATTGCTTCATGCTTTCCTTCGACAACCTGACCATTCAGCATCCCATGCGAGATCAATCCGCAATAAAACGGGTTGGTGAAAATCTTATGGATTTGCTGCTTGTACATTCTTGCACCTAATTTTCGAAGGCGAGCAACGATCTCTTCGTTTTTCATTCCCATCAATTTCCATTCAAAGGCCTTCTTGATTTTTTTGCCTTCTTCGCTCACTACGATTGTCCGATTACCGTTTACTTTGATAATATCATATCCTTGAGGAGGTTTTACCACCCAATAACCCTGTTTAAATTTTTCGGTCATCCCGGCAATCATTCGCTGCCTTCTCTGCTGGTTGTCAAATTCAGAAAAAAGAAGCTGAATGTTCTGATGCAGTACCCCGCTTGGATTTGAGGTGTCGGCAGGTTGCGTTACCGCAAATACACCAACCCCGTGTTTTTCCCGAAGATCTTGTGCGATTTTAATTGCTGCTCCCCCTGTCCGGCTAAAGCGGTCGAGAGTATAAACAAGCAATTGGCTGATCTGCCCTTTTCCTTTTTTCAGGAAATCAAGCATTCGCATAAATTCCTTCCTGCCATCCGTTTTAGCGCTTTCGTAGGTTCCTCCAAAGTAAGCGACGATATTTAGCTTCTGCCTGAGAGCATACTCCTCAATCGTTTTTCGCTGGGTCTCAAGCGATAAATTTTTATCCGCCTGCTCTTTTGTGGAAACTCGCGTGTAAACAACAACGTTAGCCGTTGCTACCCGGCTAATTTGAGTCTGGCTGTACTTTCCAAACTTTGATGACAATAACGCTTCCTTTGAGTTCATGCTGCCTGTTTTTGATTGTTATCTTGACTATTGGAGTTCTTCTCCTTCAGAAATTCGTAAACGATATTTGAAAACGTGCGAATAGAATAAACGATCTCTTGAGCCTCGGCATCACTCAGATGTTCCATTCCTTCAAATGACCTCAGTTTTTCAACCGTTAATACTTCCTTCTGCGGATTGATGCTTTCCAATTTGTAGTCAAGCGGTATTAATTTTCCCATAATTTTCCCTTCCCTTTTTCGTTTGTTTCTTTTACTGCGAACACTGAATTCCTCTTTAAGTTCAGGACACTATTTGAGAGTACCTCCTGAATTCGGTAGAATTTTTGCTATTCGCAGATTTCTTTGAGTTCTCTTGCGTTTGTCAAATAAGGATGCCATGCCGAAACCCTTTTTATAAGACCTTCAGTTTTCTTGAATATTGCTTAAAAAGCGTAGGTAAACGGCAGGGTTCAATCCTTTAAGACAAAGGTAGGCCGGAGGTTTTGGAGTGAAACCGGTTGGATGGGTGTTTGTCTAACTTCTGTATTATTATGGAAAGTCAAATATTCAATTCATGCACTTTGGGTGGTGGGCAATTCCTGGTCCAACAAATCTTTTTTATGCAAGTGCAGGATGAGGCCGGAATAGACTTTAAAAATTCTAATCACCTCTTTGGCTTCCTCATCTGTAAAATGAGCTAAGCCTTCAGTTGCCTTTATTTCTTCCACGGTTAAATCATGAGTTCTTGTCCAATCAATATTTTCGTTTTTTTTCATATAGTTCCGTTTAATAAATAGAAGGCCAAATATTTCTAAAAAGGCTAAAATAAATCAGCGGAAGACTCTTTTAGTTCACCAATAGCTTTCTTAAGACTATTCTGATCATTTTGCATTTCCTCAGCATACGCTTTTGACATGTTAACGGTGTCATTGTACAACCAGATAGCTTTCCCACAATCAATAAGAATTTGCATCGCCTGCTCATGGTTTCTGAAGTTTTTGTCAAGTGTTTGGGCAAGTGGAAGGATGAATCCTTCTTGTAAATACGTAATTGCCGGGAGCTTCGGCCCATTATCAATATATTTTTTGATAATACTGCTTAAGGCCAAATAAAATGGGTTGTTCAGGTGCCTGGCATCTGATTTTCTGATGGTATCCGCTAAGCTTGAGCAACGGTTCAGTACTTTTTCATCGGCCAAATCTATATATCGAGTTAACCTTTCCGTTAATTTAGTCGAATGTTTTTCAGGTGTTTTTTTTACTGCCTCACAGGTTTGAGATATCAAATCCAGACGACTAAATATCGTTTGAAACTTAAGAATTCTTTTTTTGTCATTACCAAATCGACGAATGTATGCACGCAATATCCTTTCATGGTCCAGTTTAGTGAGGATTCGATCCAAATCCCCACCGACTACCACCTCTAACAACTCGTATTCCAGAGGTTTTTCAATTAATCTTTTAGAATAATCACCATAGCATTCCGCTTGTTTCTCCGAGAATTTAATAGCACTCTCTAAAAGAATTACAAAATAAGACAATGCATTATTTTCATCCCTTTCCTTTTGTGTTTTATCCTCTCTTCTGTCATACCAAATTTTTGCGTAAAAAAGGGCAATGGCGGTGACTGCTGCAATAAGGGGTCCATATTGGCTTATCACCGATGGCTTTGAACTCTGACCATAAAATTCTCCTGACTGAAAAATGATATCTGATATAAGCATGTTTTTATATGTCGATTAGAAAGCAAATATCCTGCATAAACGACCTCAATGGTAAAACAGCAAAAAAAAAGTCTGTTCGAATTTGAATACTATGCAACCGAAGAGCTCGCGGCCTTGAGGAATTTGCTGTGCATTAATTCATTTGAAGCGAAAAGGCCTCCGCATTCCTGCACCAAGGAGCATTTAGTACACTCCTCAATATAAATATTTTTCCAGTCTGATATTGATTTTCGGCAATATTTCCAAAGCCCCTGAGGAACAACACAAAGCTGAGAATTATAAATCGAAACATTAATTCCCATTGAAGATAAGAATTCAACTGAATCAGAAAGTTCTACCATATAGTTGGCAGGGTCTATCCAAAGCTGGTCAATATTATGAGGGGTATAGCCCTGATTTTCCAAGCCCATGAAAGCAACATGTTCTACGAATGGAAGGTTTTTATAAATATATCTTGCCAGTTTTGTTAACCGGGGGATCGTTAATTTATGCAGCACAACCCGAATTTCAATTCTTTGGCTGTTAGCTGCCAGATTATGTAAGCCTAAAATAGTCTGGTTGAACGCATCTTTTGATTGAACAATATGGTCGTGGACTTGATATGAGTCGGAGTAAACTGGTATGCCAAGCATTAATCGATCCGTATTGAGACTGCCAAGTCTATTCGCAAAATTAGTCCAAGCAAATGATCTGCCATTCGAAAGGCAATGGATTTCTGTATTGGGCAGCTCCTCACTTATTAATTTCAGAAGATCAAAAAATAACTCACCCATTAAAGTCGGCTCTCCCCCTGTTATTCCTAATTCTTTGCAGTCCTTCGGAATGAGAGGGATCAGCCTTTTCAAAATATCATAATGATATGAAATGTCATCCCGGTCTTTGGGAGGCTGAGAGCACATTAAGCAGTTGCTATTGCACCGTTCCGTAACTAAAATAGAATTCTGATTTGATGAAACCCGGTATAATGTGTTAATTATGCCATTGGGGTTGATAACAACTAAATCTCCCTCATACAAATGGTCAAAAGTCTCAACGGAGTGAATAATTGGCTTGTTTGCCGAATTGGATTGAATGTTTCTCTTGGTAAGAAACGCTGCAAATAAATCTGAATTTAATATCGATGGGATATCTTCTGAAATTAAAAAATTGTGTTCACCCACGAAAGAAGAATCTCTCGTAACTCTGCCTACAAGCGGTCTATCAATTAAATGAGGGTGCCCTTTTGTTTTTAATAACATTGCATATCAATTAGCAATCCAACTCCTAAATATATTCTCTACTTTCTTGTCCTCATCCATAAGCCCGAAGAGATGATTGATGATTTCCATGTTTTTCTGACAAAAGGAACTTGTTGGGCGATACCCGATCATATCTCCTTGAGTAGCATGATTGAAAACAGGATCTGCTCCACAGTAACTTTGAAATGCACACTCTGAGCATCCTGGAAGGGATTCATTCGTCCAGGACAACGAGATTTCTTCTGCCTTTTTTCCGTAAAATATTTCTTCATACGTACTGGAACCAAGGTCTCCCAATTGAAAAGTGAAATCTTTCATCTCGGCAAGCATTCGAGACTCGTCAGTTGCATAGACCTTGCCATCATAATTAAACACAATGACATTATTTATCATCCCCGCAGGTGATTGAAGATCGACATACCCCACAGGAAATGGGGTTAGCATTTTCTTGAGAATCACTGTCGCGTAATCTTCACGAATGAAATTTCCAGAAAGATTGTATTCTATGATTCGATTAAGGGCTCCTTTATAAAATCCAAGGAATTTATCAGTGTTGTATTTATTCTTCTTCTCATTGTGAATCGCAAACCCATATG
>Ga0207091_1256_pt1 | contig 10746 bp, 8 predicted proteins | sample Alteio_BWMinHeat_47_FD_153534 | JGI IMG/M metagenome (GOLD analysis project Ga0207091, IMG submission 153534) | Enriched cells from forest soil in Barre Woods Harvard Forest LTER site, Petersham, Massachusetts, United States -... | ecosystem: Environmental > Terrestrial > Soil > Temperate forest >... | reverse complement strand
TTCAGGTAGAGAGGAGAAAGGCCGGGAGGGCCAATTTTACCCCCTTAAAAAATACCTCTGTTTTTGGCCAAAAAAGCCCTAAAATCGCATTTATTTTTATTACTGCTATGTGTAATATATTGCTTATCAATCCTATTAAGAAATAAGGGTATACAATTATGCGGCCTTTTGGGTGAAATTGTGCCATAGTGGAACAAAATCATCCCAAAAATGAATAAAAACAACACGTTTTAGTGCAGTTTGCGACGGTTTTTTTAGACACGGAGAAAAAACTGCAGTTTAAGAAACATCCCACCCTCGGCTTGGGCGGGGGCGGGATTGCATTTTTTTTTGGTACAGTTTTTTCGAATAACCGGCTAGGTTTTCCCGGGAACTCCTGGCGGTGGTGCAATCCCGTTTGCGGGGCTTTTTATTGCACCTCCATGGGCTGAGCATATCCTGGCATTTGTTTCGCCCACAGCTTCCCGGCAGCAAACGCAACCATTGATGCAAAAATTTATTTTCACCCGATGTCCGGATTTTGTACGGGCTGTTGTCTTATATACGGTAATGCGTCAAGCACGGCTTTAAAAACAAAAGAATCATGAAATACCCTCATCTGCAAGCGGCAACGGCTTAGGCAGCTACATTTGTTTAGCTGCAACAGGCCGCCGGGAAATTGCACCCGTTATATCCGGTTAGATTGGAAGGACTGACTGAATATATAGGTGTAATTCCCGAGCGGCCTGTATTTTTTGAGGTATAAACACAGAATTTATTGGCACCATTTCGAGAGAGCAGGCACAGTTTTTGTTTTGCTAATACCCTGACGGGAGCGGAGCAGTCCGTTGGTTTCTTACCTGTTTGTTGCGCCGCCATTTTGCGCGGATTGTCAACAGCCTAAAATTTATTTTTTAAAGCCTATTCTGCTTCTTTCAACCCATTTCTGCTGGGCTTCTTTTTTATCGGCTTCCTTATCCAGTAAATTTTCTATTGCATCATAAATATGGTTTAGCTGTGCATCGTGCTCGCCTATGCGCCCCATAAGCTCCTGTCGAAACTGCTGCAGTTGCTGATTAAAGCTTGTTTGCTGTACGGCAAATTTTCTTACCTCTACAAACGTGCGCATAATTGCTATATTTGCTTGCAGGGCTTTTTTGCTTTTTAACACGCTTGAAAGCATGGCAACCCCCTGTTCTGTAAAGGCATAAGGCAATGCCCCGCCAAAATAACTTTTAGATGGTATCACGTTTTGTGATACCATGCCGTTAACCTCTGCATTGGTTAACTGAAACATGAAGTCTGGGAAAAGCGGGCGCGTCGATAGCGAAGCGGGGTGTTAGCTCTCGCCTTTTTTTTGAGTTTAAAATAATAAGATATGTTAAATGCTACTAATTGGCTGCTCGTTAAATCTGGGGAAGAAAGATATATTTTAGACCTTCAAAAAAATGGCACAATCTATATGAACCCAATTTTCTTTTTTGATAACGCCGATTCCTCGCGACGGGACAATATAGAATCGGCATATATTGTGGGTAATCCAGCAAAAGAAAAACCTTACGGGTTATTCTTAAAGGAAAACGACAAATATCAAAAGGTAGCCAATTTGACAAATTTTTTATTTAGAGGATATAAGGGTTTTATATACTGCCTTCATTCTTTAAGTCTTGAAAACATGAAAGAGGACGAAATCTTTAGCATTAATGCCAAGGGTGATTCTTTATTACTTATAGATGCAAATAAATTCATTGAACGTTTAGATGAGATTCTGACAAAGGAGAAATTAGTGTTTGTTAGAGATTTTATACAATATCAAGATTTTTCTAGTTATGTTGGTAACAGAAGTCCTTTTGTCAAAGATATTAGTTATCAAGCTGAGCGCGAATATAGGTTGTACTATAGCGTTAATGACGATAATGAAAAAAATGCTTTTATTTTGAAACTGGGAAGTATTGAGGAATTTTCTATTTTGATTAAAAATAAAGGTAGCAATTTCAAACTAAAAAGAATGACTGAATAAAATTGATAACCAATCCCGTATGTGATAAAGCTATTACAGAAATACTTCGATCATTTAATGAAAAGGGAACCTTTGACTATGATGGTGGCAATGCCAAAACTGCCTGTAATGCTCCAACGGATGAAGTAGGTATTTGCATTTTTTACGATGCTAGTAAAGAGACAAAGGGGATTATCTATATCGAATATTGTGGTCATATTCAAAATGATGGAAGCCTGGCAACAAGAAAATCTGGAAGCGGTGGCTTACCGGATAAGCGGGGGTTAAGAAAACCGATTTTGAAAATAATTAATTAAATCGAGCTTCAACATATCATCATACAAATTTGCCATTTGCATGTAATACATAATTCTAACAAACGGCAGGCTATAGTCGGGGTTTTCTTTAAACGACACGAAGCTAAAACCAATTCTACCTGTTGGAATCAGATTATTATCATCAGGATATTCCTTTTCTAAATACCCAATCTTATTTACTATTATCAAGTCAGGTAGCGCATTATGGGGTATCTCTACTTTTGATGCATGTTGAACAATATCATGTGCCCAGTCCATATTTAATTTACCCTTAAAAGCAAAAATAACCTTATATGGAACACGCCATTTCCAATTCTGAATTGCAATATCAAAATCCTTTTGTGGCATAAAATCGTGTTTTCTGAAGCTGAAAACATCCTTTGGAATTGACACTAAACCTTTACAGTCATTAATAAGTTTTGCCTTTGTTAATGTCGATGTTATACTAAAACAGCCCTTTACGGTCTCCACTGGATAAATTCCTTTATCACCAAATATCTTAATTGCCCTCTTATCGGTAATAATAATATCAATTTGCTTAGATTCAGCTCCAACGCAATTTACAATACGACCTCCTCTGAATATTTTAAAAATATCTCCAAATGAGTCAATCAAAAACTCCTTCATAAACAGCTCACATAGCTCACCTTTGTCAGCAGAGTTTGTCGCAATCTTTTCGTATCCTTTAAACTTTACGTCTAACATATTAGCAAGCGAAATAAGATAGTCTTTAAAAAACATGATTAGGCATTAATGATTTTATAAATTTATCGGAAAAAGACAAGGACGAGTTAATAAGTATGGTTCAATTTTAATTACCCCTGCTCCACTATTTTAATTTCATCGGCCGTTAAGCCATACAAGGCATAAACCATTTTGTCTATTTCCTTGTCAGTTTTATCTATTTCATTTTTTATGGCGATAGCATTTTGCTTTTGTTGTTCAAAAAATTGCAGCCACTCGCTTTGTTCCTGTAGGGATAGTTCTATTTTCTGTTTGCCAAGTTCTTTCACAAAATCAACAAAGGAAAGGTTGTACCAAGCTTGCAATTTGGGACTTGTGGTAAGTGCAGGGTATTTTGAAAGCAGCAGTTGCAGAAAGTGTTTTGTAAGTTGCTGTAGTGCGTTGTTTTTGGTCAGCATTATATCAGCTTTTTCTATAAAAGGCTGTTGGTCGTTAAAATGAATAACGGGGATAGGAAAGTCTTTCACATATACATTTATCCATCTAGTTGTGCCCATCCCGCTCGTATTTGCAATCATCCTCAAATAAAATGATATTGTCTTTGAATTTAATAGAGTCAATAGATATTTAGAGGCAATCCCTTTGGGTGGCAAAATAAAGTAAGCGGAATTTAGTAAATATATTTCTTCTGTTATTAATGTAAACTTTGGTTTATCGGTAAGCTCTATCCAAACTATCTTCTCTAACTTAAAATCGTCAAAAAAGGAGCAAGCTCTTAAATTAGTCCAATGCTTCCCTTTTGCTCCCCTGTTTCTAAATTTTTCACCAAAAGAGTTTAAATAATTGTAAATGGATGGATATTCTTTGACAACATCAATTTCGTTCCGTGTTAATAATATATAGGAGTTTTCAAAACTATAATTATACCTTCCAATATCCCTTCCCCGTATAATGGGTTTAATAATCTGCGAGTTATTATTATCTTCGCTTATTAATTCCAATCTTTTATTTTCATTAATTAAAAATACATCGTTATCGCCAGTAGCAATACCAAGTCTTATTTGAGTATTTAATGTTTCTAATGTCTCTCCCTGTGTCTCAATTTTTACTTTTAAATTTTCCTTTTCTGGCTTAGACAAACTCCATGAGTTGTACGAAAAATTACTTTGTGCAGAAATAAAATTGTTAGAATCAATAAAACTATAAAAATCTTCCTTTTCATTTTCAAATACCTTGTTTACAACTACTACTTTTCCATGCATTTCGCCGCTTTTTTTTAGTAGATGAAGTAAAACGGTATTCACAATAGCCCCTCCAAATAGTTGTGTATCTTCTATATTTATGACGGATTTTATAATTGTATTATCAAGAATCACAGTTCTTAGATTTCTGCCGTATTCAGCTTTCAAAAATGAATTGGATGTTATATAGAACAAATGCCCTTTTTCACCCATCAATTTAATCCCCAACTCATAAAAAAAACTGTACAAGTCGGTAAATGCGCTATAACACTTGTAAATTTCTTTTAACTTTAGTTTATATTCTATTCTGTCGTGGCTTACATAAGGAGGGTTACCAATTACAACGTCAAAACCGCCTTTCGTAAACACTTGTGGAAATTCTTTTTCCCAATTGAAGGCTTTATCGCCTACTATGTTGGCATCATCAATTAGGCTGTTGCCGCACTTTATATTGTTGTTCAGGCTGTTTAGCTTCCTGCCCTTTCTTGCGGTTCTAAGCCATAGAGACAATTTTGCAATTTCTACGCTTTCTTCGTTTATGTCAACGCCAAACAGGTTGTTTTCCAATATGCTGTTTTCCACGTCAAACACAATAATGCTGCCTGTAATGTTGGCTTCCAGTTCGCTTATCCATTTATGCTCAGCTATCAAAAACTCTAAGGCTTGGTTAAGAAAGGCCCCGCTGCCGCATGCAGGGTCTATAACGGTGATTTGTAGCAGCCAAGTTCTGTATTGCTCAAGAGTGGCAAATAATTTTTTCTTTTCCTTTTTCGTTAATTTATGATAGTCAGTTTCCTCCAAAACCAGTTGTTCTTTTTTATTTTTGCATAGTGTGCCAATGGTGTTTTCCACTATGTATTTGGTAATATATTTGGGGGTGTAAAAAACGCCGTCCTTCTTGCGTTTGGTAGTTTTGTTATCTGAGGTGGTATTATTGGCAATCTCATTCTCCAGTTCCTCAATTTCGGTAAGGGAGTGTTCAAAAATGTGCCCCAAGATATTTACATCCACATCACTGTTGTAATCGTACCTGCTTAAACTTAATGAGGCATCGTATAAGATTTCGTCATCAATTTTTATGGTGTCTAACATTTCGTCGTTAGCAAACAAACCGCCGTTGTAAGCAAATATTTCGTGCAGCTTTCCTTTATGCCCAATGTTCAGGTAGACAAAATATTTCCTAAACCTTTCGTATAACGGCTGGTAAGCATCCATGTCTTTTAAGGTAACCCACTGCTTCAAAATCATCCTTACACTATTGGGCGGCACGAGCATTCTGTCTTCTGCAAAAAAAAGGAACAAAAACCTGTCTAACAGTTTTTGTGTTTTCTTAAAAAGTAACAGCTTGTCAATGCTTTTGTTAAGGCTCACAATGTTGTTAAAAAGGGTTTTCCTAAAAAAACTGTATTCATTGTAAAGCTTTTTGGTTACGTTTTCTTCAACTATTATGCTTTGCTGCTTTATGGCGGCGGGCAGGTGGACAAAAATACTTTTCTTGCTCAAACAAAGGAATAGGGTTTTGAAGCCTTCGAAGTTTAACTTAAACAAATCCCATTCCTCAAATTCAATGGCGTTGTCTATGTAAAACCGCAGCTTTTGAAAGTTGGAAATAACAACATACCTGCAACCAACCTGGTTGCTTTTGTAATTAAATGCCTGTTCTTCAACTTTGCTTAAATCAGTTACATTGGTGCCTTTCAATTCTATTACCGCCAATACGGTTATGTTGTCAATAATCGCCCCGTCTACCTTCTTGCTGCCCTTTATGTTTTTCAATTCGGTAGTCAGGTTAAAGTTTGGTTCCGGGTTAATGGTATAGCCTAATATTTTCACAAACAACTCCCTTAAAAAGCCTTCTTGAAATTGCTCCTCTTTCTGTGCAAGAATGTTTTCCTGTATGTTTAGGTTATGAAAATACAGTTTGTATAAACCCCATGCTTTGGTTACTTCTTCAGGGTTTATATCTTGCAGGTATTGATTTAAAACAGAGTGTTGAAATAGTGCCATATAACAAAGTAAATGTTATTACAGGCAATGAAGATAAATATTTGGATAAATAAATGAAGGCTCCCGGGCGTCTTAGGATAATGATCTCCTTGCCCTAGCGCACAGTTCCCCATGGTTCCGAATGATGCAGGGTGTGACAAGAAAAGCCCAATAGCAATCCTTCCGCTGTTCCCCCAGACTATCCCCATCAGACTGCTTTTTTAGTTTTCGTCGCGGTGTTTGGGCATTTTGTCGCAATTGATTGCTGAGATTGAACGATGCGATTGAAAAGCGAATATATTTGGTTGGTCGCAAACGGTTAGAAAGTTTAAGTGTGCAACGCCCGTCCGAACGCCCGCCCGTTCGGACGGGGCCAGATGTTTGAATGTTGGTGAAAACACCAAACATTGACGGAGAACGCTTGGGATGTTCAGCAATGGACAAACCGCACACGAGTGCGACGCAACGATGTCGAATAGCATTCCTTCAGCCTGGCCCAAAAAAATAAATAAGACCTATAAGGTTTCTGAAAACCTTATAGGTCTGGTGCCAACTCAGCCCGTCCCCAAAAAACGATTGCTTCTTTTTATAAACCGATATATAAAAACAACCAGTATGAAAAAAATCAAACGATATGCTCAGCCTATTTCTGCGGTGGCTGTAGCCATTATGCTTTCGTCGCAAATACATGCACAGGCACCCGCGCCGCAGCTTGGCAAAGCCCCCATTAAAGATGTTATAAAGGCCATGACGCTGGAAGAAAAAGTAAAGCTTGTGGTGGGCATGGGTTTTCGTTTTCAAAGCCCTGTGCCGCCTCGGAGGGATACAGGCACCACGGCAAGAAGGGATACCGCACCTGCGGCACCGGCCTTCACCATGCCGCCGGTTGACCCCGCCGACAACATCCCCGAAAAAGTACCCGGCGCTGCTGGCAGAACGCATGGCATACCCAGGCTGGGCATACCATCCATAACCGTGTCGGATGGCCCTGCGGGCATAAGGATTTCGCCCATCAGGAACAACGACAGCTCAAAAACATATTATGCAACCGCTTTCCCCTCAGGCACGCTGCTGGCCTCCACTTGGGACACAGTGACCGTTAAAAAGGTTGGTGTTGCATTTGGCGACGAGATAAGGGAATACGGCGCGGATATTATCCTTGGCCCTGCATTGAACATCCACCGCAACCCGCTGGGCGGGAGAAATTTTGAGTACTACTCTGAAGACCCGTTGATTGCAGGGGATATGACCGCTGCCATTGTAAACGGCATACAAAGCAAGGGCGTTGGCACGAGCATAAAACACTTTGTGGCCAACAACCAGGAAACGAACAGGAACAGCGTTAACACGGTTGTAAGCGAAAGAGCCCTAAGGGAAATTTATTTGAAGGGGTTTGAGATTGCCGTAAAAAAAGCGCAGCCCTGGACGGTGATGACATCGTACAACAAATTAAACGGCACTTACACGTCGGAAAGGCCTGACCTTGTCACCACCATATTGAGGAACGAATGGGGTTTTAAAGGCTTTGTGATGACTGACTGGTTTGGTGGCACCGATGCCGTTGCGCAAGTAAACGCGGGCAACGATTTGATGATGCCCGGCAATGCCAACCAACAGAAGGCAATTATTGACGGCGTAAACAGTGGCAAGATTGATGTAAAGCAACTGGATTTAAATGTTGAAAGGATATTGAATGTAGTAATGATGTCGCCCGAGTTTAAGAAATACAAATATTCAAACAAGCCCGACCTTGCCGCGCACGCCCTTGTATCCCGCGCTGCCGCAACCGAAGGTATGGTGTTGCTGAAAAACGATGGAAAGGCGTTGCCTTTAAAAGCAGGCCTTAAAATAGCGCTGTTTGGCAATACAAGCTACGACATTATCGCGGGGGGCACAGGCAGCGGCGATGTTAACAAACCTTATACTGTTAATCTTGCACAGGGCATGACCCACGCGGGATATTCAGTTGACCCGATATTAGAAACACAGACAGAACAGCATATCGCGGACGTAAAGTCAAAACGCCCGAGGACAAGGGGATTTGGCTTTGCCGCCCCAAGACCCATACCGGAAATAATCATGGATGCCAACGCGTTAAGCCAAGAAGCAACTAATGAAGATGTTGCCATCATCACCATTGGCAGAAATGCTGGCGAGGGCGCAGACAGGAAGCTGCCCAACGACTATTATTTGTCGGACACTGAAAAAACAGTGATAAAAAATGTCGCTGATGCTTTTCACGCAAAAGGCAAGAAAGCCATTGTGGTGCTGAATGTTGGCGGCGTGGTTGAGGTGGCAAGCTGGCAGGATGGCGTTGACGCCGTGTTGCTTGCCTGGCAGCCCGGCCTTGAGGCTGGCAATGCCATTGCTGATATATTAAGCGGCAGCGTTACCCCTTCGGGCAAACTGGCAACGACATTTACGGTGGATTATAAGGACGTGTCGTCTGCAAAAGATTTTCCGGGCAAAGACCTGCCTGATACTTCAAAAACACCTGCTGCTCCAAACCAAAGAAGGGCCAGACCGTCTGAAGTTACCTACGAAGAAGGTATTTATGTGGGCTATCGTTATTACAACACTTTTCACGTAAAACCAGCTTATCCGTTTGGCTATGGGCTTAGTTACACAACATTCAAATATGGCAAGCTTGCGTTAAGCGCCACAGCATTCAATAAAAAAATTACCGCAAGCATCACAGTTACAAACAGCGGCAGCGTTGCAGGCAAGGAGGTGGTTGAGTTATATATAAGTGCACCGGGCAAGGAATTGGACAAGCCAGCCGAGGAACTGAAAGGCTTTGCCAAAACAAAACTGTTGAAGCCAGGGGAATCCGAAACCTTGACCTTCCCCATTACAGCAGAAGACCTTGCCTCCTTTGACACCCCCAGCACATCCTGGATAGCAGAGGCAGGCACTTATACAGTTAAAGTTGGTGCATCGTCAGAAGACATTAAGCAAACAGCTACGTTTACTGTTGCGAAGGACATCGTGACAGAGAAGGACAATAAAGTACTGGTGCCACAGGTGGCCATAACGGAAGTGAAGGCACCGCAGCCGTAGAAGCAGTCTGACGGCCTCCGTCTGACTGCGTGGTGCATTTGAGCAATGGCCTTCTACAATCCGCTGCAGCTCTTTCGCCTTTGTTGGTGTTTTCACCAACAAAGAATAAGAAGACTGCCGCGTTGCGGCGAATGGTTGCTGGTTATTATTGCAAATCAATGTTGGTGAAAACACCAACATTGGCGGAGCTCGAAAAAATAAAAACGCAGTCAGACGGAGACCGCCAGGCTGCGTTGTTTCGCCTTTGTTGGTGTTTTCACCAACAAAGAATAAGAAGACTGCGGTGTTGCGGCGAATGGTTGCCGGTTATTGTTGCAAATAAATGTTGGTGAAAACACCAACATTGGCGGAACCTTTTGCAACGCCACCGTCACTCGATAAGCGGCGTGGTTATCTCGAAAAATAAAAACGCAGTCAGACGGAGACCGTCAGGCTGCGTTTTTATTTTTCGTCGCAGTGTTTGTGTATTTTATCGCAATTAATAAACTTCTAAGCGGTGTTGCCAATAGATTTGGGGCATAAAAATTATCAAATCAAAAAAACAAGTCATGAAAAAGCTCATCTACCCCGTTGCCGCAGTAATATTAATGGCGGCATCTGCTTTTACTGCCATCAAATCGCAGAACTGGAATATTGCCGACGGCTACTCTGTCAAGTTTGACGGCGGCGACCCCTCAGGTGAATTCAGCGGGCTAAAAGGCACCATTAGTTTTGATCCTGCAGACCTTGCCTCCTCAAAATTTGACGCAACCATTGACGTTGCAACCATCAACACCGGCAATGGCATGAAAAATACCCATGCAAAAAGCGACAAATGGTTTGATGCGGATAAATACCCCGTTATTAAATTTACTTCGTCACAAATTCCCAAGACCGCCGCAGGTTATGAAGCAAAAGGCATTTTAGATATGCACGGCGTTCAAAAAGAAATTGTTATTCCGTTTACTTTTGTAAATAATATCTTTACGGGAAGCATCAACATCAACAGGCTGGATTATAACATAAACGTTGCTGAACCTGAGCATGGCTCCGCAACATTTAAAGTGGATATTTCTGTGCCTGTAACTAAATAACCAAACAGCGCCATATGTTCAAAAAAATATTTTTCTATAGCCTAACGGCAGGGATATTGTCAGCGATAGCCTGCTATATTTATAACCGCATTTATTTTTTTTGCAACAGAAGAGGATTTTTCAAAAGTATTGAATATCGGCACGCTTATCGGGTTCAACTTACTCGCCTGTTTATTGGCCGGCTTTGGGTATTGGGCGTTTACAAAATGGGTAAAAAATGGGGAGGTGTATTTTAATTTTGCGTTCTCGATACTTTCATTTGCAAGCGTAATTATACCCATATCCATTTCGCTGCCGATGGAAATCAAAACCCCCGAGATATTCCCGGGTTTGGCGGTACCGATGCACTTTTTTCCGGCGTTGGCCTGGTTTACCTTAAGGCCGTTGTTTATAAAAGAAAAAGTTTG
>Ga0207091_1255_pt1 | contig 10764 bp, 9 predicted proteins | sample Alteio_BWMinHeat_47_FD_153534 | JGI IMG/M metagenome (GOLD analysis project Ga0207091, IMG submission 153534) | Enriched cells from forest soil in Barre Woods Harvard Forest LTER site, Petersham, Massachusetts, United States -... | ecosystem: Environmental > Terrestrial > Soil > Temperate forest >... | reverse complement strand
ATTAGCCAAGTCTGAGATTGCCGACTTTTGATCAGCAAGCAAAATAACAGTTGTCTGCTTAAATATAAATTGCAGACAAAAAAAGCTGAACACAACAATTACCAAGCTTGCCAATTCTCGTTCCCTGGCAGCAGGCACGTTAAAAAGCGCGCTCCAGCTTATAAAGGACTGGCCGCAGAGAAATACGATAAAAACGCCGCAGATAATAATACCGACTAAAGCAAATGTTGTGCTTACATAAATTTTACAAAGCGCGATGTCGTTTCGTGCTTTTGCCTCGGCAAATTTATTACGCAACCCATTGCCCAAACCAATATCAAAAAGATTGAACCACGATATAAATGAACTGAGGGTTAACCAAACGCCATAATTTTCTTTGCTTGTTAAGTGCAGGGTTATTGGCACAATTGCAAGCGAGATGGCAATACTTAGCCCCTTTAATATAACAGAAAATAATAGGTTGGTTTTTATAGCTACGCTTCTCTCTCCCCCTCTCCGAAAAAAAAATACCCCCCGCGCAAATATGTTCATTGCTCAATTTGTTATTTCACTTCCATGCCGGAAAATAATGGCAAAATAATTTTGCAGCAAGCTTTTCTCCATCCTGTACTTTACTGCTGTTTCCTATTATTTTAGATTATTTAGCAAGGCAATTACCACAGACGCTATACCTACCACGGCCGAAGTTATTCCCAATGTTTCGCCTATATTGCCGTTACGCTCCGGCTTTCTTGGCACAAATATGTCGTCCCCCGCGTATATTTCAGGATAGTTTTTAATAAACAGAAAGTGTTTAACCCTTCGGGCGCTACCATTGGCACCCAGCACGAATGCCCTTCGCCTTTGGGCATTGCTGCTAAATCCCCCGGCCTTGTCAACATAATATTTAAGGCTTTTGCCCTGCTGAAAGGCAAACTGTGTAGGGAACAATACCTCGCCCCTTACCTTTATTGCCTGATTTTTTTTCGGCACAAATAATACATCCCCGTCTTCCAGTATAAGGTCGTTGGTTATGCCAGGCCGGTCCATTACTTCCTGCAGGTTTATACCGATAAGGTCGTATGGTTTTACTGCTTCCTTCGAAAGTGAGTCAGATATAGTTGTATCCCTTCTCGAACTGGATAGCTTGCTTATTTTTTCCGTCTTTAGTTCTGTTAAACTATCCGGCTTGTTTAAGCGCCGCAACGAAGCCCCAGACGGGTCTGCTGTGTTTTTAAAGCCGCCCGCTCGAGTTACAACGCTGCTGAGCTTTTCGTCGGAACTGCTGATGATGTACGGACCGGGATACATCACCTCGCCTTGTACCATTATAGTCTTTTGGGTAAAATAACCTGGGTTGTTCCGCACAATAACAACATCGTAGGGTTGCAGGTATAAGATGTTTAAGCCTGAGCTCGCCAGCATTCAGTTTAAACACAGCAGGGATTTGCTCGGTTTGGGGCTTCAGTTTTTTATAGCCCAAGTAGCGGCCATAGTCGTTTTTTCAACTTCAAATGTTGTGATAAGCCAAATGTTAGGGCCTGCCGAGGTTACCACGTACAATATCGCTTTCAAGTATTTCAGTTTGGTTACGTTTGCATTTCAAATAGTGTTAACTCCTTTTTGGCCGGCTTTTACCGATGCGTATGTTAAGAACGACAAGTTGTGGATAAGACGTTCCATAAAAAACCTTGTGTTTATTTGGGGAATATTGTGTTTGTTGTGCATTGCAATGCTTGCAATGGCCGGGCGGGTATATTCACTTTGGGTGGGCAGTGCGGTTGTTGTTCCGGCGGGGTTGTCTCTAAGTTTTGCCATCTATGTCTGCATCGGCAACTGGAACAACATTTTTGTTTGTTTCAACGTTGGCACAAGCAAGCTCAGGCTGCAAGTATATTTGTCGCTATTGGCAGGCATTGTAAACATACCCCTCACTATAATTTTTATAAGGCTGGTGGGTTTGCCGGGTGATGTTATCGGTATGATTTTGGCGATAATACCGGGCACATTTTTATCCCCCGTTCAGTACAATAAAATCATAAAAGGCACGGCAAAGGGTATTTGGAACAAATAAATAATTCGCCAGAACAATTTATGGCGTTTTTTAAAGAATGTTAATCACAAAAACAAAGGGCGTCATGGGTTCGTCGGGTATTTCAAAACCATTTTTGTTTATCAAGTCAAATAAGGTTCTAATGATGGCTACAAACTGTGATACATGAGAAAGGTGTTGCGGGTACTAAAATTTTCATCTGTTGCGATCTTATTTAAAATCAAGCTTTGGTTTACAAAAAGAACAGAAAAGTGTTTATTTATCATTCGCACGGATGAAATTGGCGATTACATTTTATTCAGGAATTTTTTGCAAGAGATACGGAACACTGAGAAATTCAAGAACTATAAAATAACACTCATCGGGAACAAGGTATGGCGTGGGCTTGCCGAGTTTCTCGACCAACAATTTGTGGATGAGTTTATCTGGATAGACGTAAATGATTTATGGGGAACCCAATTCTTCAAAACTATTTTTGGCAATTTCAAAAGTCGCAGCATAGATTTTTTGATTGCCCCCCAGCCTGCCAGAAATTGGACGGCAGACAGGATTAGTATGATGGTTCCCGCGAAAAATAAAATCGTCGCAGAGAGCACGTTGGAGAACACCTCAGCGTCTACAAAGAAAATAGCCGACTTTTTTTATACCGGCAAAATATTGATACCTGAAAATGTGGAGAATGAGTTTGCCAAAAATAAATTTTTTTTTGAACAGGTATGTTTAGAAAAAATTTCAATTGAGACCCCCTTTATAGACGCGGCCAACTGGAGTACACGGTGTGAAGAAACGAATAAATATATAGTAATCGTTGTCGGCGCAGGTAGTTTAAAAAGGGCGTGGCCTGCGGATAATTTTGCAGAAATAGTCAAGTTTCTTCTTGAATTTCCTGATATTGATGTTATACTCACTGGCGGTAAGGGTGAGGATGGCATTGGAAATAAGATATTGAAAGATGTGATGAACGCGCGAGTTGAAAATTTAATAGGTAAAACAAGTTTGCCTGATCTTGCAAAAATTATAGCGGGTTCCCTTGGCGTAATTTCAAACGAAACGGGTGCAGCCCACATGGCTGCGGCACTGAACATCAACACGATAGTTTTGTTGGGCGGCGGCCATTTTGGAAGGTTTATGCCGTATTTAAACGCGCAAAACACAGTTGAATGTGTTTATCACGAAATGGAGTGTTTTAAATGTGGGTGGAATTGCATATACAATACTGAAAAAGAGGAGGCCTACCCATGCATAAAAAATATAAATACAGAGGAGGTTAAAGAGGCTATAACCAACCACATTATGCGGGCAAGCAACATAAAGGTGCCAACATGCACACAAACAAAGACGAGTTAAGGCGTTGCAGCCAATTTGACAAGAAAGAATACATCGAAAACACCAGCGAAACTAAACGGCAAATAAAATACTTAAAAGCTAAATGGGCGAGGAAGTAGTAACAGTATCAGTTATAACGGTAGTTTATAATGCGATTTCAACAATTGAAAAAACAATTTTGAGCGTTTTAAATCAAACCTACCCTGATATTGAATATGTAGTGATTGACGGGGCTTCCACTGACGGCACTGTTGACGTTATAAAAAAGTACTCGGACAAGATTGCGATTTGGGCAAGCGAGCCTGACAAGGGGATATTCGATGCAATGAATAAAGGCATTTTACGAACAAATGGAAGCCTTGTAAATTTTATGAACTCGGGGGACACCTTTTATGACAATTGCGTAGTAGAAGATATGGTAAAAGGGTGGAAAGAGAACAACTGCCCCGACATTCTTTACGGAAATGCGTGGATTGAACATTTGTCGGGTAAATTGGAGAGGCTTTCTGCCGGGCGCAATCCAAATGACTTGCGGAAAGGCCCAGTCTTTAGGCATGGCGCAATGTTTGTAAATGGCTTGCTTCAAAAGCAATACCTTTTTAATACTGAGAAGAAGTATAAAATCTGTGCTGATTTTGACTTCATTTATCATATGTATTTCTTGGGTAAGCGCATTGTTGTGCACGACCGGGATGTTTTAATATACAGCGACGGTGGGGCCTCGTCCAACATACTGGAATGTGCCCGGCTTAACGGCATGGTTGTTATGTCGTACACGCCAAAAATAAAGTACCGAGTTTTTTTTTCTGTTTATTATATTTTGCTTTGGCTTAAGCTAAGTTTAAAAAAAAGCAAATTTACATATACAGTGTATCTTTTTTTTACCAGATTTTTTTGGCACTACCTGCCCAATTATTTGGTAGCTTATGTTCCATTTTATTTTTTACGACACGGTTATTATCGTTTCATTTGCGGCATCAAAATCGCCAAGGGGGCATCCATTCACATGAGGGCTTATATTAGGGGCAGAAGAATCCGATTAGGGAAAAACAGTATTGTAAACCATTCATGTATGCTTGACGGGCGGGATATTATTTCAATCGGCGAAAATGTGTCTATCTCTCCGTACGTACATATCATAACGGCCTCGCACGATGCCAACTCGAGTGATTTTGCTTATGTCTCAAAACCTGTAATTATCGAGGACTATGTTTGGCTCGGCAGCCGCGCTACGGTTTTGCCCGGCGTAACTATCGGTAAGGGAGCCGTGGTTGCGACCGGCGCTGTTGTTACTAAAAATGTTGACCCATACGCAGTTGTGGCGGGTGTGCCAGCAAGAAAAATTGGCGAAAGGCCCGAAAATTTACAATACAACACAAAATGGGTACCTTTTTTTGATTAATGCAACTATCGAATTGTAGGCTGCTGGTTTTACGTATGTTGAAATGGTGAAGAATGTATGGTGGCAACATAGATTGGCAATGCTTGATACAAACGGTGATTAACGTTTGAGATGCCAAGCTAACTCTGTTTGTTAATGCATATTTTTACGACAGCAATGATGTTGTTTTATGTTATGATCAAATATATAAGCCGGTGAACACCTTCGCAATATTTTGTAATTAAATTGGTAAGTCTATGTCTGCTGCTGTTGAAAATACATCTGAAATAACTTTCGCGACTGTGGTAAAGGCGGTAAGGGGTTCCTTCCGATACCTGTTGAGTAAGTGGAAAGTGCTTTGTATCTGCGGAATTATCGGCGCAATGATAGGAATAGTTTGGGTATGGGTAAAAAAACCGAAATATGAGGCAGCCTTGAGTTTTTCAACCGAAGAGGACAGAAGCGGAAACGTAGGGTCCATCGCCGGGCTTGCCGCACAGTTTGGGCTTGATATAGGTTCGAGTAGCAATGTTTTTGCTGGCGATAATATCCTTCAGCTTATCAAGTCCCGCAAAATAATATGGTCGGCGTTGCTCGACACTGTTACCATAGATGGCAAACAGCAATCGCTGTTGAATTTTTACCTTGACATCTTAGATCCAGACAGACTCTTAGGAAAAGAGAGCGCCCCGAAGGGTGTGTCATTCCCTGATGGCCAGGATCCGCAAACATTTAGCCGTGTGCAGGACAGTGTATTGCTTGAGCTAACAAGCTCCTTAACCAAAACTGCCATCAGTGCGGAAAGGCCAGACAAGAAAACGGGCATTTTTGTTGTAACATGCACAAGCCAAAATGAAGTTTTTTGTAAACTGATGGTTGAAGAACTAGTTAAAAAAGTGTCGGATTTTTATATTGAAAACAAAACCACTCATGCGAGGCAAACAGTTAGCATCCTGCAAAAGACTGCGGACTCACTTAAGTCAGCCTTCGATGCAGCCCTTCAGGGCAGGGCCAGTCTCACGGATGAAAATGTTAACCCGGCATTCCAGTCCCAAGTGGTGCCAATCCAGCGAAAACAGGCAGACATTACAGTAACAAGTACTGCATATGGCGAGGTGGTGAAAAATCTGGAGATAGCAAAATTTAATTTACTCAAAGCCACTCCATTGATTACCGTGATTGACTATCCGGTATTGCCATTAAAAAATCTCAAGGCGGGTAGGTTTATGACTGGTATTATTTTCGGCTTTTTGTTTTTGTGCGCAGGTTCTGTTTTTTTTGTTGACAAGAAAGAGACTTAAGGACATTCAGTAAACTGCGTCGCGGCAGTAAGATTGATACGGCTATGAATATGACAGGCAAAGTACTATTTGTTTCAAGCTTTATAGGGCATAATTTCAGCGGCGGTTCTGTTGCTTCTGCACGAAACCTGGAAATGTGCAAACAGCTATTTCCCTCAGCCCAAGTGGATGCCTATGGGTTTTCGTTCCGTGAAACCCCTGTTGTAACAGGCGTTACATATCTGGCATCCCACAAGTCGCAGGCATCAACTTTTATAAATTATTGTTTTGGCAACGCAGGGTCAATCACTTTTGCTAATTTGAGAAAGCTTGAAGCCATTTATTTGGAGGGCAACTACCCTGTCGTATTTTTAGATGGATCGCTATTGGGCAAGCTTGCAAAAAAAATAAAAAAACTACGCAAGGATGTTATCATCATTTCTTTTTTTCACAATGTTGAAAAACAGTTTTTTTTGTCAAAGCTTGCTACTAATTTTTTTTGGCTCCCTCTTTTTTGGTCCGCAATTTATAATGAGAGGCTAAGTACGCGTTACGCAAACTATATTTTGTGCTTTAATGACAGAGATTCGAGAGGAATAAAGAAAAATTATGGCAAACACGCTTTTGCTGTTGTTCCCATAACCGTAAATGACAGGTTAACACCTAGGTTGATAAAACCGGATGTGGCTGCCAGTTGTACCAAGCAGCCCAAACTGCTTTTTGTGGGATCGGATTTTTATGCCAATGTATATGGCATAAGATGGTTTGTGAACAAGGTAATGCCTTTTGTTGAGGCTACCTGCTATGTTGTAGGTAAAGGGATGGAAAAATACAAAGCTGAGCTTGACGGCCGAAATGTTGAAGTACTTGGATATGTGAACGACATTGACAAATTATATTATGATGCCGATGTGGTTGTGGCGCCTGTTTTCAGCGGATCCGGTATGAAGGTAAAAACAGCCGAAGCGTTAATGATGGGCAAGACCGTTTTGGCGACAAGCGAGGCATGGCAAGGCTACATAGAAGCGAGCGAAGCCGGCGGGGTTGAATGTAATAGCGCAAGCGAATTCATACTTGCAATAAACACACTGGACAATAAAAAATTGGGATTTAATGAAAAGGCAAGGGCCGTATTTGAAAAATATTACTCGTCGCAGTCGCTTCAGTCGTCTGTCAGCATCCTCAGCAACGAAATAAAGAAACAGTTGAATGGAAACGTTTAGTATCACAAATTTGCTGCTGCTGTTAGTGCCGGTTGTACTTCTGTATGTTTTGTTGATATACAAGATGTACGACAAGGTTGAGAAAATATACGTCAGTATTATTTTCTTGGGCCTTTATTTTTATGGGGGTATAGGTGCCGCTTATCTTAAAGCACCCGCAAGCTACACCATCTACTTTCTCCTATTTTTAACCGTTTTTGTTTTTATTTACCGTGTAAAGTTTTTATTTGCCCATGCTGTTAAAAATACTTTTAGCACGTTTTATAAGTTTAACGGGGCGACAATTTTCGACGTGCCTTTGTTAAATAGCTGTGTTATTTGGGGTTACCTTGCCCTAGAACTCAGTTCGCTGGTGTACCCTAAATTTAATATAACAAGCTTGTGGCATCCCCCGCTGCCAGATGTAATGTCGTCCCTAATTGGCACAATAGATGTTTCTGTCGAAAATATTGATGTGGTGTCAAAATTACTTTTTTACTTCAAGCTGCTTGGGTTGCCACTGTACTTGTTGGCGCTAAACGCTAAAACAACAAAGCCAGCACAACTTTTTTTTCTATTATTTTTTCCTTTGTATATTGATTATTGTTCAAGTGCCTACATTGCCAGAGGCATGATACTCGTCAACCTGGCACTATGGCTCCTCATAACATATGCCTTTAACAAAAAGCTCAGATTTTCGTTGGTTACGGCATGCATTTTTTTGATGCCGCTGCTGCTGATATTTTTTTATATTTACTCGGTGGCAAGAATTAGCGGCGATTTTGGCGCCGATGTAAGTGGCAATGTAATTGGTAAATTGTTTTACAATGAAGTTAGCTTCCCCGATCACTTTGCTGAAATTGTAAACTCAGGCAAGCATGTGGACTTTCCTAGTTTCTTGGTATGGCTGGTCACCTTGCCCTTTCCAAAATTTTTAGTTGGTGGTATAAATGTCCCTTTAATTAATCTCGAACTGTCTGAAATTGTAATTGGTATGAACCGTTCAGACCAAGGTTTTTGGGTTGAGCTAACTGGTTATATTTCGGAGAGCTATTATATTTTTGGGAAGTATTTTTTTTGGGTAGAAGCGGTGATGGTTGCTTGGCTTGCAAAAGTTATTTTTTATTTTCTGCGTAATATAAAAGGTAGTCTGATATTAATTTATTTTGTTGCAATGCAATTCGGCTATACTTTCTCTAGGGCGGGCATCGGCGCTGTAGTGCCCAACCTAATAAACGGCTTTCTTGCCGTATACGTCTATTTTGCTATAAAAGCCCATTTTAAGAACAGAAGTGCCGCAAAACTTTCGGCTGGCTGACCTAAAATGACACGGGTTGATTAAAAGCCCTTGACAAATATCATAATCTTTTGATTGACAAATATAGGTTACCTACGCTTTGTGCATACATGAACATCCTTTACGATAATATTATTTTCTCGCTGCAGAAGTCAGGCGGGATTTCGGTAATGTGGGCCGAGCTTATCAAAAGAGCACTGAAAACTAGCGACGATATTTCATTTGTTGAGTACGAAAATGCAGCGACTAACCTGTTTAGAGGCGCGCTTGATATCCCTGAACGGTCTATCAGGATGTATAAAAACAAGGCGCTAAAGGTTAGGCGTTATTTTCCGCTTAGGGTTAAGATAAAGGGCAATACCATTTTTCATTCATCATACTACCGTACCGTTCTGCAACCCAATGTCGCGAATATTACAACGGTGCACGACTTTATATATGACTTCTACCGGAAAGGCCTTGCTAGGCTTGTAAACGTATCGCAGCAAAAACAGGCATTGGAAAAGTCGGATTTAATTATCTGCGTCTCTGAAAGAACTAAGGCAGACTTGCTTCAGTTACATCCCCGGGTACAAGCCGATAAAATAAAAGTAATACACCATGGGGTGTCTGACGACTTCTATAGGCTGTACGATGAAGACCATACGGTTGCTTTGCCCTTTGCCGAACAATCTTATGTTATGTATGTTGGAGACAGAACCGCTACCTACAAATGCTTTGCGCCACTCATAAGGAGTTTCCCCAAGCATAAAAACTTTGTTATTGCAGGAGGCGGGGCTGCCAAGGAATATGAACTGGAACTTTTAAATAAATATCTCGGGCCAGGCAGGTACAAGTTTACCGGCTATGTTTCCAATAGCGTGTTGAATGAACTGTATAACAACGCCTATGCACTAATTTACCCATCGCTATACGAGGGATTTGGCATGCCGGTACTGGAGGCGCAAAAGGCTGGCTGCCCGGTAATTGCATTAAACCGCTCATCCATACCGGAAGTGGCGGGCAACGGCGCTATATTGCTCGAAGCGCTGTCGAATGCTACAATTAACGAGTCGGTCGAAAAACTGAACGAGGCTGTTTTCAGGAAAGGCCTTGTTGAGCACGGGCTGAGGAACGCTGAAAAATTTTCATGGGATATTACCTTTAATAACACAGTCTCCGCATACAGGGAGGTTTGGAAAAATAAATTTTTGGAATGAAAGTCTCTGTCATCACGGTATGTTTTAACAGCGAAGCCACCATTGAAGATACGCTTCGCAGCATGCAGGCGCAAACCCATGGCAATATTGAATACATAATTATTGACGGTAGCTCCACGGATAAAACACTGCAGATAATTGAAAGGTACAAACACATTACAGCAAAGGTGATTTCGGAGCCAGACAAGGGAATTTTTGATGCGATGAACAAGGGCATTGGCTTGGCGACGGGGGATATTATTGGGATATTGAACAGTGATGATTTTTATAAAAGCGCCGATGCCCTTTCCAAAGTGGTAAATGCCTTTGCAAGTGGGGTATCTGCTGTGTACGGTGATATTGAATACGTAAAGAAAAATGAAACGAAAAAAGTTGTCAGGTATTGGCGCTCAGGTATTTTTAGCAAAATAAAAATGAAGTATGGATGGATGCCGCCGCACCCTGCATTTTTTGTGCGGGCAGATGTTTACAAAAAATATGGCACTTTCAATACACAACTCAGAGTATCCGCCGATTATGAACTAATGTTACGCGTGCTTTACAAGCAAAAGATAAAAGTTGCCTATTTAAATAAAACGTTGGTTTGTATGAGAATTGGGGGTAACAGTAACAACAGTATAAAAAGCAGGTTGAAGGCTAACAACGAAGACAAACTGGCCTGGAAAATTAATAACCTTGATTACTCTTTTTTTACTACTATATTAAAACCAATCAGAAAAATACCGCAGTTTATATTTAAAAACAAACATTAAGCATAAATTAGAAACATCGGCGTTCTTAGGTTTTAAAAAATTACACGATGACATTAAAGTTTCAAAAAAAACTACTGCCGCAAATAATTAGCTAAAACCTGTTAGGTCAAAAACCTTCAAATCTTTTGCAATCCGCCTATAATGAACTGCCAAGTAACCTGCTCAATTGTATTATACTGTCAAAAAGCAGAACTTTTGAGCCCTCTGTTGGTTTCACTGATTGAGTGCGAGCTAATACAGGTAATTTTTCTTGTTGATAACTCGCCAACAAACGCATTAATGGCCTTGGCCACCA
>Ga0207091_1239_pt1 | contig 10782 bp, 12 predicted proteins | sample Alteio_BWMinHeat_47_FD_153534 | JGI IMG/M metagenome (GOLD analysis project Ga0207091, IMG submission 153534) | Enriched cells from forest soil in Barre Woods Harvard Forest LTER site, Petersham, Massachusetts, United States -... | ecosystem: Environmental > Terrestrial > Soil > Temperate forest >... | reverse complement strand
GGGTTCTCCGGAGGAATCTCCATAAGTGGCCGGTTTGCAAATTCTGAATTTTAATAGAACAATTTCTGGTAATAATGCCTTTTTTTGCAGTTTATTTTTTGAATTTAAATTTATTTTCAGAATAATATATTTACAATAATTCAATTGATTTTAAAAACCGGCCACTTTTGTCGGTTATTCCAGGCAACCCCTAGCAGGGATATTAGAACGAGCTTTGGGTAATAATTTGTCTGTTAATGATTTAGTTTATGTATTAAACAAGCTGCAAATAAATGAGCATCTTTATGATACATTGAGTATTGTCTACAAATCATATGGAAATTTTTATCCTAAAAATCTTGAATCTGCTATCAAAATAATTGACAAACTTCAACTTGACCTTAAAGAAACACTTAAGCAAGATATAGTCTCCCCTTCATCGCCATTATTGAACCATTCTTTTCATCCACCTAAAAAAAGGGAAAAAGCAGTAAGGCGTCTCATAACCGAATCTAAAAAAGAAGGCCGATTAGAATTCTTTAGAAATCTAGCTAAACACGCAGCTAAAGAAAATGTGATTGATAATACTCCGTTTGAAAATCATGAGACCGCGCTATATGTAGCTATAAAATCATCACAATTTGCAAAAGCAATAATTTTATTAGAAGAAGGTGCTACCGATATTCAATCATCTAGCGGAGATAAGCCAAGTATGTTGGCAAACCGTATAGCCAAATCTATCTACACACCTGAATTAGTAAAGCTAACAAGATTATTTCATTTTCAAGAAGAAGGAATAGAAAGTGCGAAAAAGATGAGTATGATGCTTTCCAGCAGGGATTACTAATCGCAAAATCTTGCAACCGTAACATTTTGGGGGATATATCTAGATGGCGTTCTTTAGAACGGCCCAATAACGCCTATAATAGTTAATATAGGGTATTTACAGTAACGATTTTAAAATGATATTATATGCTAAATATTGTAGGATTAACTGATGCAAATTACAAAAGATAATATTCTAGCAGCTATAGTCAATTCTGAATCAGAAACTATCGAATTTAAAGAAAATTTTGGTGATGAAGCTCAGAAACTATTGGTGCATTTGCAAATTCACGTGGCGGCAATATTTTAATAGGCGTAAAAAATTCTGGTGAAATTTGCGGCATTCAAATTGGGAAGAAGTCATTGGAAGATATTGCTAATCGCATTCAAGATGCAGCAGATCCTCGCATTCAGCCATCCATTTCACTTATTGATTATGATAAGAAAAAAATAATAGTCATTTATATTGCTCCAAGAACCGGAGTTCCTCTTAGCATACGTGGTCGGTATTTTCGACGTGTTGGGCGCAGCAATCAGCGTATGAGCCATGATGAAATCATGCAAAGAATAACAACAAGTACAGGAATCAGCTGGGATGCTCATATCGAACCTAATTCGACTTTAAATGACATCGACTTTGATAAGGTAAACGCCTTTATTCAAAAGATTAAAGAAAAAGGACGTCTACCAATACCTCAGAATGCAACTGATAAGGATATTTTACGAAAACTAAAGATCATTCTCGATGATTTGCCTACCCGAGCCGCCATACTTCTTTTTGGTAAAAACCCAAATACATTTTTTCCTTCGGCATTTCTAAAAATTGGACGCTTTCGCTCTCCAACGCATATTGTGGATGACAGAGAGGCTCATGGAGCATTAATTGAACAATTAGACATTGCACTAAGTTGGTTTCGAGAAAGATTAGAAACTGAATTTATCATTAAAGGAGGTGCAGAAAGAGAAGTGCGTTGGGAATATCCTTTAAATGCCATTAGAGAAGCAATAATTAATGTACTTTGTCACAGAGATTATACTAGTTTGGCACACAGTCAAATTAGATTATATGATGATCATTTAGATATCTGGAATTCTGGTGGTTTACCTACGCCCTTAACTACCGAAATTTTGTTTCAAGAACACGATTCGATTCCTAGAAATCGGATAATTGCAGAAGCTTTTTTTTATTCAGGCCTGATTGAACGTTGGGGAAGTGGTACTGTACGCATAGTCGAAGAATTATTAGCGGCTCATCTCCCAATACCACAGTTCGAGTCAAAATCTGGACGATTTCGTGTGACCTTCTCTAAAGAATTTTTCACGGAAGAACAGCTCAAAAAATTAGGGTTATCCCAAAGACAAATTAAAGCAATTTCTTATGTTAAAGCACATGGCAGTATTTCTAACTCAGAATATCAAAAGATTGCTGAAATCTCTGAAAGAACCGCAACAAGAGATCTTAACTTATTGAAAGAAAAAGATATTTTAATGTCTGAAGGAACCGCGGGTCGAGGAATAATCTATCGAATAAAGACGCCATAATGCCGCCAATGGCGCCATCAAGCCGCCATAATGCCGTCAAATGATGAAAATGCAGGAATAGTCAGATGAAAAAGTTAATACCCTACCCGCTGATTGACACGGCTGAGCAACCTCAAATTAACTCGAACTTAAGTGCATTAGGAAATTACATTAAGCATGACCTTGCTATTACTTGTCAGTTTCTTCGTCTCTATGATGATAATCAAGCAACCTTTCTTAACTATCGGAAAGAAACTGAACGTTTACTTCATTGGTCATGGCTTATTGCAAAAAAATCTATTCTAAAGCTTCGCCGGGAAGATATAGAAAATTTCATTAAATTTTGTCAAAAACCTCTGAAATCATGGATTGGGATTAAAACCGTATCACGATTTATTAATAAAAATAGCAAACGTGTGCCGAACCCAGAATGGCGGCCGTTTGTTGCAACAATTAGTAAAGCTGAGGTAAATAAAGGCAATAAACCGAGAAAAGATGAATATATTCCTTCTCAACAATCCATTAAAACAACTTTTGTTATTCTTGGCAGTTTTTATACCTACTTGATCAATGAAAAATTGACAGAGATCAACCCTGTATTGCAAATTCGTCAAAAAAGTAAATTTTTAAGAAAACAACAAGGTGCTCCAAAAGTACCACGTTTATCCGAAGTGCAGTGGAAATGCTTAATTGATACAACTCGTAAATTGTCCGATAAAAATCCAGATCGTCATCAGCGCACTCTTTTTATTATTACCGCTATGTATTTAATGTATCTTCGTATATCTGAATTTGTTGCAACGAGCCGATGGACACCAATCATGGGTCATTTTTACAAGGACAGTAATGATAATTGGTGGTTCATTACCGTGGGAAAAGGTAATAAAGAACGGCACGTCACTGTCAGCAAAGGCATGGTTTCTGCTCTTAAAACATGGCGCAAACACCTTGGGTTATCACTATTACCCTCCCCTCAAGATCAATTTCCTCTTCTTCCAAAAAATAAAGGAAAAGGCGCTGTCACTAGCATACGGATGTTACGACATCTAATACAAGAATGCTTCAATGCAACAACACAAGAATTGCTAAAAAAAGGCGAACAAGACGAAGCTGGAACCATGGCAATGGCAACTGTTCATTGGCTACGTCATACCGGTATTTCGGACGATATTAATAAATATGGCAGACCTATACTTCATGTAAGAGATGATGCGGTCACGCAAGCATTGCGACTACGGACCGTTACAACGATGCTATTTTACGCGAACGGCATTCTTCAGGAAAAAATAAACAAGTTTAAAAAACTCATTGAAGTAACACTTCGATGAACCACGTAGCTTTGCTCCCACAATTTATAAAATTGATACCTATAGTTGCGCCTCGCTTACCATTGTCGGGGGTTGCTAATGCAACCCCACATTGGCATATGCTTACAATTCAAGTAGCTAATGTGTAATATCAGCTGACGAATCAATTGACCTAAATTAAATTTAATGAAGATTATTTTTTCAGCATATTGCGAATTGATTCTATTGACTCAACTCGCTGACCTTCTTCAAGAGTCTTGTAGCCGTCTCCGCGCAAAGGCACGTACTTACCATCTTTGCCATTGTTATATGCAGGTTCAACGAACATTGAGTTAGATACCACACTCCATTTCTTCAAAGAAATAGGCTTAAAAACTAAATCGACTGGAGATTCAGATTCACCTACGGGTCCAATATAATCCCAAGTAGGTTTTGCTTCTTCAGAAAATTTTTTATATTCCTCTGATATTCCGGGAGGAATGACATTTGCTTTTTCAAGCGCATCTAGTATTTTTAATCGATCTTTGTCAATAAGAAGCCATGTACTGTCTTTACTCGTACCCGAGAATGATAGATATTTTTCTTCTTTTGAGTTTTTAACAAAGTCTAGATAACTTAAAGTTTTGTAATGATTAAAAGAAGTATCGCTGATCAATTTATTTGAATGTAGTACAGGGATGATTTGATCAAAATCAAAATTAGTCAAAACTAGAGTATCTCTTTTTTCATTTTTAACACGATCATCATCTTTTCGTGCGTGTATACGTGGGTTAAATCTTTGCGTATCCATTTTGGAGCAACTTTCATACGAAAAATGCACGCTTCTTTCATCGCATCTTCCTGCAATTGCCCAAGTACTGGAATTACCGCCATATTGCCACCCTTTTTTTGGAAATCGACTCCATTCAGTTTTTTTGGTAATTAATAATGAACTTAACATTTTTGCTCCTAATTAAATTATTTTCTTAGTTATTATACAATCTCGTTAATTCATCAAGGAGTCGTGTAGTTTAACCCCCAGAACTGCTCTGTTGTAAAAATATTTTTAAATACTTTATATGTAATCGTTTCGCTAATTTACATGATGATTTAATATGGAAGTACTTATACTAAAATATCCCCTTTAATGTTTTATTTTAAGATATGTTTGACTGATTGAGAGAATCAAATCTTTTTTTGTGTTTATCTCACGAAATTTAAAGAAGCCGCAACGATTACCACTGTATGATACTGTCTTTACAGGATGATTTGGTACAGATGATGCAACTGCTTGAAAAGCATTATTATATTCTTCATAAGATCTCAACTGACTAGTGCTTGATATAGTAGCACCCATTTCAAAATCTGCACCGATTGCACAGTTCGTTATCATGACTTTATAAGGGGTTGGCTCATCATTTCTAATAATCCATTCCTGAAAAGTTAAAAGTTTTTTATTAAATCCAACCCAAGGATCCCATATTAACCCTTGGTTCTCATTCGTGAAGAGCATAGTTGCACAATGAAATATCCATGCTTTATTTTTATAAAATTTTTTCCATTCATCTATTTTCCAACGTTTAAATACCTTTACAGTTTGAATGCCATATTTTTCTCGTAAAAACGTGCTTATAAAATGTGCGCGAACATAACATTGGCTTTCTGTATTAGTATATTGCTCTAATAACTTCTTGTCCGTATTATAATCTATAAATTGTCCATATAAATTTTTTACAGAATCAATACTTGGTTTATTCTTATCAAGGAATATTGGGTAATCGCCCGTTTTGACAGAAATATTTTTAATTAGTTTTTGAAAATGATTTTGAATTTCAATATTATGAGTTTTTAGCTCATAAGGGAATATAAAAGGTTTTAAAGATATATCATGTATTTTAAATGAACCTTTATCTACAAATATTTTCATTTGTAACAATGATTTTGCTTGCTGATTTTGAAATATCATTATTTTTGGCAGAGTAAGATTTTGAAAAATTGGAGGTAATGAGTCCTTTGTAATATTCCATTCAATATAAATTGTTTTAAAATCATTACCGTCATTAATAGAAATAATTCCTGTCGATGGCTTAAAATAGAGGATTTTATAAACTTGATCACCCTCAAAAGTAATTTTGATTGTATTCTTACCATCAAGAATTTTGTATAAATGATTTGATTTTGGTGCCAAAATAATTGGATCTTTAACATATTTTAAATAATTAATTTTAATTTTTCGTGTATTCATAATATTTTCTATATTTACGCGTTTTTTTCATATTTTAGAAAAATTTCTACCAGTGCTTGGTCGCATTTTATCCAATCGCGAATATTTGTTGCTCCCGATTTGATTTCTTTACAAATTATTTTAATAAGATCGAGCATTCAGAGTTAGCTACTTCTTATATTTTTTTAGCGACCGCTCCAATATTTCATCTTCAACAGAATTGTCTTCAAAATCTCTAGTTAGCTTTAAGCTATTTTTTCCATAAATAAAGTAATTGATCGCCAATGGATGTGGTGCCGAATTTCCTTCTTCGGGAACAAATAGCCCTTTATCAAATGCGGTAAAATAATTTTTAATGGCATGATAGTCTACACGATAAACAGATGATTTAGTTTTGCAATTATAGCCATTATTTGGATCGATCATATATAAATAAGCGTTTGATGAAGATAATTTACCGCCTACAATAACAAGCACATGAAAAGGCGCTTCTGTTATCTGATCTTTTATCACGGGTTCTCCGGAGGAATCTCCATAAGTGGCCGGTTTGCAAATTCTGAATTTTAATAGAACAATTTCTGGTAATAATGCCTTTTTTTGCAGTTTATTTTTTGAATTTAAATTTATTTTCAGAATAATATATTTACAATAATTCAATTGATTTTAAAAACCGGCCACTTTTGTCGGTTATTCCAGGCAACCCCTACAAGTTTTGATGTCATACGCTCTGACATCGATGACAATATCTGACAGACGCTGTACTAGGCTGCTTGTTCTTCTTTATTAATGACTACTATTGAACCAGTTGTCTTGCCAATCAACAATCGTGCGAAATGTCTAATGAAATGTTTCTTTAAGAATATTTTAAGGTTCCATTCGTATAATAACTAGGGTTATGGTTGTCTATTTTCATTAAGTTAAAAGGAATTTTTTTATGGCTAGTAGTAATAGGCGATTTGCAGTTCACGTTGATGTCACAGGGTATAAAAATATAGATAAACATGAAGTTGTCAGGGTGCAAGCAGTGACTTTTGGTTCTGATCAAAAACAGGAAGAATATAGCCAAATATTTTTACCAACAGTTTCAATTGCAAAAGATCAATCTGCAGTTCATGGTCTTACGAAAAAAATGCTTAAGAAATCGCATGCTCCTATTTTTAATGCGCAATTAGGAGCGAAATTTGTAGAATTCACAAAAAATGGTAGAGGTTTTTCAGATGCACCATGGAAAATACATATTTTAAATAATGAATTAAGAGCGAATGGATTACCCCCTCTGCCAAAACTTACCTATACTTACACACTGTACAAAGAGTTACATCCCGAAAGAAGCAAAGGTCATGAGCAAGGCCAACATACCATAGAAATGATTGAGTCCCTGTATCCAGTTGGCAACTTAAAAGGCGCTTATAAGATTGCTGCTGTACAACTCAAAATGGAAGCTGAAAAATGTGCGAAAGAGGAGAGAGCCGCAAAATCGATAGAATCCAATGTTTCATCACCACAAGCACTTATTGTAGAACCTGAACCTATTCAGATAGAATCAGAAGACGTTCTCTCACCAAAACTTGCTATAAACAAGCAATCACAAGTAGTAGAAAAAGTATCTTCGGAAGCACTTGTCAAAATGAATCTATTCAGTTCACAAAAAAGAAATACAGAATCTCCTCTACCACTTCTTCATTCCGATGCTTTTAACGCAGAAGTTTTAACAGGTGAACGCGAAAATTCATTTTCAACAAAAATTTAACATCTTTGATTTGTCACAATTCATGCGAAAAGCCCGGCATTCAAGCCGGGCTGGAACTTTTTAAAACTTGCATTTCATGAATAGGAATAGTTTTTGTCTTATGTGCTTTTGCAGAACCTGGACATTTTCCGCTATAATTTTTCTTTTCTTTGCAAGAAATATTTTTATCAATCTGGGGTTTTTTAGGTAATTTCATCAAGCGTTGATACACGGGCATATCCTATCAGCATAATTATATTTCCAGTGATTAAACGAGGGAGCGATGGTAACGTAACTCATCGCATTATGTGGAGCTCCACATAATGCGATTTATGTTGACACTTCATTAATGTGGAGTGGTCCTTGTAACCGCATGTAAACATTCACTTTTTTCTTTAAACGCTTCACATTAAATATACTAAGGGTATCCCTTTTAATTTCTAAAGGAGAGACCCAAATGATTAAATATCTTTTTCCAAAAGCATATATAAAATATTTATCTCTACCAGTATTAGGACCAATATTAAATAATTTCTCTAAGTTTTTATTTACGATCGGTTACCCCTATCCGGTTATTCGTGTCCATCTGCGTACAACTAAAATTATTGATTTCCGATTAAGAAAGCGAAAATGTAAATCAGTAAAAATGATAACTCGATCCATTCTTCAATCTTGCGCACCAGCTCCTGGTCATTCTCAAGAAGATATAGAGTCCAGTGCCACAGTAAAATTATTAGAGCGCTATTTCGATAAAATAGGAATATTACCATCCAAAAAGCTGCTCAGTCCGATAGAAAATATGATAATTGAGTATCAAAGCTATTTACAGAAAGTGCGTGGCTTTGCTCCATCTACCGCTCATCATCACTGTGTAACAGTGTCGCAATTTTTAAACCAGTATAATAGGCGTGGTGGATTATCGTATCTCCTTAAATTAGCGCCGCAAGATATCGAAAATTTTGTACATGACACTGGAAGCAGATTAAATCGCGGATCGTTACAACATGCTGTTGGACATCTTCGAGCATTTCTTCATTTTCTCGTTACGCGTGGAGAAGTACCGGTTGGTCTAAATATTCAAATTGATACACCACGTATTTATCGTGAAGAACAATTGCCTCGTTCTCTTGATTGGAAAACTGTTTGTACGCTTTTGAAATCCATCGATCGTACAACAGCCATCGGAAAGCGAGATTACGCGATGTTGTTACTCATCACAACCTATGGATTACGAGCAAGCGAAATTGTTGCTCTAAAACTAGAAGATATTGAGTGGAGAAAAAACCGCTTACGAATATTTCAACTTAAAAACACAACACCGCTACTACTACCTCTTATGGATTCTATAGGCGAAAGTATTATAGATTATCTTCGCCATGGACGTCCACCGACTGTTTTCCGAGAGATTTTTGTTCGGCATCGCGCACCTTCTGGCATCCTTAAACCAACAGCTATCAATGAAGTTTTTCAATATTGGACCCGGCGAAGCGGGTTAAATATTTCATTCTATGGCACACACTGTCTTCGCCATTCCTATGCTGTTCATTTACTTCGTCAAGGGACACCATTAAAGACGATAGGAGATTTGTTAGGGCACCGAAATTTTGAAAGTACTTGCGTATATTTGCGCTTAAACATTGAAGATCTACGCACAGTTCCGTTGCCCCTCCCCACTTCATCTATATCTATTAAAGGAGAATAATCATGAAAATCACATATTCTTTTTCTTCTTCTATTGCCTCTATCATCATACGTTATTTGGATCTTAAACAATCTCTTGGTCGAAAGTACATAATTGAATCTAGAATTTTTCAGCACCTCGATAAATTCTTAAATACAACGGACAGTGATCTAACAGCTGAAAGTTTTGCAAAATGGTGTTATACACAACAAAATAACGCCTCTGGTGTTCGTCGTAATTGGATGCGGACTGTACATAATCTTTGTCTTTATCGCCAACGAACTGAACCACTCTGTTTTATTCCAGACCCATTACAATTTCCACTGTTACACCAACCTATTCAACCTCATATTTTTACTGAGGATGAAATTATTCGATTATTTGAGGCAATAAAGCAATTGAAACCTGGCACAAGATCTCCTATACGTCGTGAAAATTTTAGGCTTGCTCTGGTGTTATTGTATACGACGGGATTACGCCGTAGAGAATTAATCAAATTAACATTAGGCGATTACAACTCTACAGAACGTACATTATTAATTCGTGAATCTAAATTTCACAAATCACGCATTATCCCTCTCTCACAGGATGGATATAATGAATTAGAAGCCTACCTAAAAATACGACGTAATCGTCATTTACCTATTTCGAAAGAATCTCCTTTACTGTGGAATAAACATCACAAAACTAGAATTGGATATTATACTGGCGCAGGGCTTTGGACAACTTTTCAATCTCTTTTCCGAATTGCTAATATTCATACGTCAAACGGAAGGTATCCTCGCTTACATGATTTTAGGCATGCATTTGCGGTACATGCACTATTACGTTGGTATCGAGAGGGTGAAAATGTGCAAGCAAAACTGCCAGTGTTATCTATCTATATGGGACATGTTTCTGTTGTATCCACACAGTATTATTTGAGATTCATACAAGAAGTAGTTAACTCAGCCAGTAAACGTTTTGAAAAACGCTACAGTAGACTTGTTTCTAAATCTTATAAACGAGGTGTCCGATGAAAACCATAAAGAAACCAAATACATTAGCTCGTAGACTGCAGGATTTTTTTATTGATCACTTACCTCGTTTGCGTGGTATGAGTCCGCATACGATCCATAGCTATCGCGACTGTTTTGTCTTATTGTTGCAATTTATATCCACTCAAAAAAAACGTCCTATTTCAAAAATTGATATAGAAGATATTAGTACTGAATTAGTAATCGCATTTCTTCAGATGCTGGAGGACAAGCGTCACAATAGTCCAAGAACGCGCAATATTAGACTTGCTGCTATTCATGTTTTCTTTCGCTATATTGCAGGCAACCATCCTGAGAAACTTGAGCACTGTCAACGAATTTTGGCTATACCTTTCAAGCGTATTCGCACCCGCTCAATAGAATATTTAGAATATGATGAGATTCAAGCAGTGTTGTCAGCTATTGATCAATCCAAAAAAGACGGGAGGCGAGACTATATCTTACTTGTCACTATGTTTAACACTGGCGCAAGAGTGCAGGAAATTTTAGATCTGAGAATA
>Ga0207091_1254_pt1 | contig 10794 bp, 9 predicted proteins | sample Alteio_BWMinHeat_47_FD_153534 | JGI IMG/M metagenome (GOLD analysis project Ga0207091, IMG submission 153534) | Enriched cells from forest soil in Barre Woods Harvard Forest LTER site, Petersham, Massachusetts, United States -... | ecosystem: Environmental > Terrestrial > Soil > Temperate forest >... | reverse complement strand
TTACATTATGATTTGTTAGGGAGTGACTAAATTTTAGTCCGACATTTTAGAAAAACTTTCTAAAAATGAAATTGGGATTTTCTTGACATAATCACAACACCAATAATTGAAATTACAACAATCATTCCTGCTAGAGGACCAAATTCAGGAGTGGTATACAGCACTACCTGAGGCGGTATTGATGATGTTTGTGGAGTAAAAGTATTTACTGTAAAAGAAGAAGATGGCAAATTAAAACTAGATGTAGCAAAACAACATGGTGAAAAAGTTCCATATGTGTAATAAGTTCCAGATTCGGATAATTGTGGAACTAGTCCTAAATCAAAACTTTTACTAAAATATCCATTACTTGAAACTTGGACAAAGCCCACACTGGTTTTAGTGTTATCAGGCGATATGATCCCAATCCATGCAGAACCATCAGTAGCAGGAACATGACCGCTAAATGTTATCATTGTAGGATTTCCATTTGTTACCACATATTGATTATTATCAGTCATCAATGAACCCACAGTTTGAGTAGGTATTTCTTGCCAAGCTACATGTATGGGCGTGCTTACAGTCCAGCTGTAGTTAGGATCTCCCCAAATAAATTCAACCAAGTATGTGCTATCTTTTTGCCAGCCAGTTCCAAGAATGTTAACTGATTCTGCACAACATCCACTTGTCTCAGATTTTTCAAATAACACAGAACCATCTGTTGAAGAAATTACTCTGAATGTTCCAATAGGATTTTTAAAATTTGGTGAATTTGGATGTGTTAGACTAGCATACATATGCAACGTATCACCATAACTGTATGAGGATTTATCAGTCTGGACAGAAATTAATCCATTGTTTGAATTGGAAGATTTCCAATCACCACATTGCCCAGAAAATGATGCCATTCCATTTGATCCTTGTGCCGATGCTATTCTTACCGTATTACCATTTTCATAGAGATTTATGATAGCATAGTTTGAGGCATCTGCTGATGCTGAAAGTCTAACTAGTACGTTATACGAATCTCCCGTTACACAGTTCATATCTCTAGAGGTATCGCCATAGCCGTTAATAGAAATCTGATTTCCAACTGGTCCAATACTTGCCTGCCAAAAAGTATTTGAAAATATCCTTAATGATGATGCCGCAACTACGTTAATCGTATAAGTTGTTGTTTTTAATCCTACATGTATGGTTAAAACTTGGCCAGTTACAGGAGCAAAGCTGTTAAAGCCTGTCACACTGGTAGGTGTTACAACTCTGGCAGAACCGTCACTGAATATTCCAGTAACTACCAATCCGCTAGTATCTAGTGGATCTCCAACAGTGTAAGAGTTGGTTGCTGGTGTTGTGATTGCTATTCTGGATAGTGTTACTGATAATGGGACAACATTAATTGTATAGGTTGTAGTTTTTGATCCTACATGTATGGTTAAAACTTGGCCAGTTACAGGAGATGCGCTGTTAAAGCCTGTCACACTGGTAGGTGTTACAACTCTAATAGAACCATCACTAAATGTTCCAATAACTACCAATCCGCTAGTATCTAGTGTGTCCCCAACAGTGTAAGAATTGGTTGCTGGTGTTGTGATTGTTATTCTGGATAGTGTTACTGATGATGGGACAACATTAATTGTATAGGTTGTAGTTTTTGATCCGACATGTATGGTTAAAACTTGGCCATCTACAGGAGCAAAGCTGTTAAAGCCTGTAACGCTGTCAGGTGTTACAACTCTGGTAGAACCGTCACTAAATGTTCCAGTAACTACCAATCCACTAGTATCTAATGTATCTCCAACAGTGTAAGAGTTGGTTGCAGGTGTTGTGATTGTTATTCTGGATAGTGTTACTGATGGTGCGGCAACATTAATCGCGTAGGTTGTTGTTTTTGATCCGACATGTATGGTTAAAACTTGGCCAGTTACAGGAGATGCGCTGTTAAAGCCTGTTACACTGTCAGGTGTTACAACTCTGGTAGAGCCGTCACTAAATGTTCCAGTAACTACCAAGCCACTAGTATCTAGTGTGTCCCCAACAATGTAAGAGTTGGTTGCAGGTGTCGTGATTGCTATTCTGGATAGTGTTACTGATGGTGCAGCAACTACGTTAATCGTATAGGTTGTAGTTTTTGATCCTGAATGTATGGTTAAAACTTGATTAGTTACAGGAGCTGCGCTGTTAAAGCCTGTAACACTGTCTGCTGTTACAACTCTGGTAGAGCCGTCACTAAATGTTCCAGTAACTACCAATCCGCTAGTATCTAGTGTATCTCCAACAGTGTAAGTGAGTCTGGTTGCTGGTGTTGTGATTGCTATGCTTGATAATGTTACTGATGGTGCAGAAACTACTGGGACTGTAATATTGTTAGTATCTAATGTAACTGCACCAGTTTGTGCAATCAATCTTCCGTTTACCGTTGCACCAGTAGTAGCAGTAATTGATGCAGTAGCAATTATGGTTCCTTTGAAACCAGAGTATGTTCCAAGAGTTGCGGAACTGCCTACTGCCCAAAAGACGTTGTCTGCTGTGGCACCGTTGGTTAGTACTACATTACTATTTCCTGCTGCCGTGACAAGTGTACTTCCTATTTTGAATATGTAAGCTCCACTGCCACTAAGAGTAAGTGTTCCAGTTATACCAGCTGATGAAGGAAAACAATAGACTCCTGGTGAAAGTGTCTGTCCACCAATGTCTGCAACAGTTGGTTCATTGGTTGTGCACGCATCACTTGTTAGAGCATTTTTTGCAGTAGCGGCATCATTTTGAGCCTGAGCTGCTGATGAATCAGAAATGTGAGTTACTCCGTTTACAGCACCTGGAGGAAAGCCGGTAATTGAGGTACCTGGCGAGAGACCAAGATTTCCTGTAATCCCAGTTGAACCAGTATTGGTTACAGTCGAGGAACCAAGGACTGCAAAGTTGCCAGCTGTTCCAAGGCTTGGTGAAGATGCTGCAAAAGCGTTAGTTTGTACCATGCTTAAAGCTGAAAGTATCAGTATAGACATTATAAAATAATTTTTCATGTTATTTTTTGACATTGCTGATTTATTGTTGATATATCTATTAAGCCGCGCGTACATTGTGGTAGTTTCATGGACAAGTTTGTCAGCATTATGGACTAATCTGTAGCTAATATTTGAAAGAAAAGTAGAGTCAGTTTACGTAAACCATTGCTCTAGGTTGTGACTTTTTTTCTCAATTGATTTTTTTAATCTGTTAATTGATGTCTCTATTCTATCGCGAGAAAAGCTTCGCTCAGAGGAAAGATAGTTTATGATTCCTGCAAAATCAGTTTCCCCAAATTTTATTTCAGATACTGTAGCAATTTTAGGTTGCAAAAATATTTGCCTGATTTGATTGTAATTTATCTCGTCCAGTTTTTCTTGGATTTGTGGAACATCTTCAAGCTTGCCATGCTCCTTTATTGCTTTAAGTGCAGTTTTTGGCCCAATTCTCTCAAAGCCATTTGGATTAAAATCAGTACCAATTAAAATTCCCACATCAACTAGTTGCTCTCTTGTCATACCAAGATCCGCAAGTGTTTTTTGCAGATCAATTATTTCAGGCTCTATCTCAATTGTGGTATTTCGGTTTGGTAACTTTCTTTTGCCGCTGTTTGAAAAGTTTCTAACTAGTTTTTTTGCCCCAAATAATAACGAATCAAAGTCTTGGCTTGCAGATGCATATGCCTGTCCTGTTATGGTAAGATTAGCAGCTGTAGCCTCGCCTTCTGATGGTGCCTGGATATATGGAATGCCAAATAATCCTAAAAGATGTTTGGAATCTTCTACCATGTCGTCTTTTAGTATGGATGTCTGCTGGGCATATTTTTTTGCCTCATCATATTTTCCTTCTGTGAGTGCCTTTTCAAACTTGATTGTCGCATCTTTTTTTATCTGCTTTCGTCTTTCAATTTCTGCAGATTTTAGCGATGGCGGTCTTCCGTCAAAAACATAAACTGGTTTTATTCCTAGTGATAAAAAATTAATATTTCTATAAAACAGTCCTGTGATGTGACTGGTGATTCTTCCTCTTGCATCTGTTAAAGGCAGTCCTTCAGGGCCTCGTATTATGGATAGAAACTGGTAAATTGCATTATACGCATCAATTGCAACCACCTTTGATGAAAATGATTCGAGGTTTGTTTTTTCTCTGTTGCAAAGCGCCTTTAGATCTAGACCCATAAAATCATATTATAACTAGAGAATTTTTGCTTTCCTATTTCTTTCTAGTGCCAGACTTTGCTTCCCAGCCTCGCTCTATGATTTCTTCATAAATGTTTGAGAGTTTTGGTATAGCTTCTCCTTTTTCAGCTGCAATCTTTACTTTTTCCCGATAATAGTTTTCAATTGCCTTTGCAACTTTACCATCAATTGTTATAGAAATTCTGGACTTTGGCATTATACCATCAGATCTTTGATTATTATATTAAAGTGGCAGATATCAATAATAAACTATCTATTATCAATTTTTACACTCAAACCAGCACAAAGCCATCTTTTGTTGTTTTTAGTGTGATGGTCTTGTCTTTTGGCAGCCCCAAGTCCATTAAAAATTCTTCAACTGTAACATCATCTGAGAGCGCATATTTTTTACCCTCAAACTCTATGGAGACTGTCTTTTTTGTTAGTACTTCCAAGTGTTTTTATGATATATAGTCTACTTTATATCCTTTATTATATATTTGATCACTTTAAAATTCTAACTGTATTTATTTGCCAAAGTAAGAGGGGCTTACAGGCTGCCAGGTTAGCCAAGCGGTACGGCGACCGCCTCGAGATCAAATATACAAGGTAGCGGTTGTGCATTCGCACACAGGGGTTCGAATCCCTTACCTGGCGCCTTGAATTCATTTAAAGATTGTAAAAATTTTGTTTGGGATTCAGATTGTCAAGTTACATTATGTATGAATCTAATCGTTTCCAAATATGGACACCATTTTTTAATAGTTGGCATATCTATGCAAGATTGGGTTTGGGCATTTGAAAAAAATTCTAATTCTTGCCATGTTTACTATTCTATTTGTTTTATTATATTCAATTCAAGATGCACATGCTGATACATTTATTGCAGTACAAAATGGTGATTGGAGTAACCCGGATACATGGGGAGGTGCTGTACCAGGAGCACTAGATGACAAGATAATTCCTAGAGGGACACATGTAAGCATCTCTGGCCAGGAATCAATTCTCAACTCTGGCACACTTGCTATCACAAGCGGCGCTTACATCACCATAGACTCTGGGACATTTACCAACGACGGCACCATCATTATCAACTCTGGCACCAGTATCGCCAACGCTGACACCTTCATCAATGATAATGGCGGTACCATCACAATTTCCGGCGCCTTTGCCAACTTTCTTGGCACTACCTTCTTCACCAATCTCGGTACCATCACTGTGAATAATGGCGGTACGTTATCTTCCGGAAATACCATCAGCAACTCTGGTACCATCACCATCGATGTTGGTGGCACCATCACTACAGGCGGTTCCACGAAAAACATTGGCAAGATAGACAACTCTGGCACCATGATCAACTACCCACATGGAACAATCGATAACTCTGGTATAATCAACAACTCTGGTACCTTCACCAACGACGGCACCACCAACAACTTGCATGGTTCGCAAATAAACAACTCTGGCACCATGACCAACTATATCTTTTCTATCATAACCAACTCTGGCACAATCACCAATGCCCACTCTGGTAGTCTAACAAGCTATGGTACTATTAGCAATAAAATTGGCAGCACCATCGAAAACTCTGGCACCATTACCAACACAGCCCAAGCTACAATCACAAACGATGAAAAGATCACCAACTCTGGTGGTATCATTACCAACATGGGAATCATCGCAAATGACAATCTTGGTATAATTGACAACAACTCCCAAGGACAGATAATCAACGGCGTCACAAGCCCTAACTTTCCTGGTATAATCAACAACTCTGGCATAATTGACAACCACAAATTAAGCACCATCATTAACAGCCCACCAGTTAACAGTCTGACTGCGGGCTCTAGCATCAATAATCCTGGTACAATCAATAACGAGTGCCTTGGAATCTTTACTAATTTGGGAAAATTTACCGGTAATCCGGTAGTAGACCCGTGTGCAACCGCTCATTTTCCAATCACAAATGGAAACTGGAATGATGCTACCATATGGAAGCAGGGTACTGTTCCTGGACCATCTGATGATGTCATCATTCCATTTGGATTTGAGATAACCATTCCAACAGGAGTGGATGTGAGCAACTCCCATACCATTACCATAGACAATGGCGGCATACTCACAAACTATGGCAGTCTTGCAAACTCTGGTACCATAACCATAGACTCTGGCGAGATAATCAACTATGGAATAATCAACAACCCTGGCATAATCAACAATGACAAAGGTACCATCAACAACTCTTTCTCAGGTGCCATAACTGGTACTATCTCCAACTCTGGTACCATCACCAATGATGGACAGATGGACAGTTCCGGTATAATGAGTAACAACTCTGGCGGTACAATCACCAATACCGGCACCCTCAGCCTTAACTTCCCAGGCACCTTCACCAATGCTGGTATAATCAACAACGCCTTTGATGTGACTAGTGGTGTTGGAGGCATCCTTAATGTAAATCAGGGCGACTTTGTCAACACAGGTAGTATCACAAACGACGGATCTATTACCAATCTCAGTCTTGCATTTAGCAACTCTGGTACTATAACCAACAGTGTAAAAGGGACAATTGAGAACGGCATCCAGCTTGACACCCTTGATACCATAACAAACACCGGCACCATAAACAATTCTGGAAAGATTACCAATAACAACATCATAAATGACAATCATGGAACGATCAATAATCTAGCTGGCGGTACACTCGTCAACAATGGCAAGATAACAAACGACTTGGGAGATCTAATCAATAACACAGGCACCATTACCAACAACATTTCTGGTATAATCACCAACAATCTGGGTGATACCATCGCAAACTCTGGAATAATAAACAACCTTGGCATTATCAACAACTCTGGTACCTTTACAAATCCTGGCACCATAAATGATTTTAGTGGTGCAGTCTTTGATAATCAAGGATTATTTTCTGGCAACCCAATAAATACATCTATATCATCAATTCCAGAATTTCCATTTTCTTTTAGCTTGGTAATTATTTTTGTTGCGATATCAGCAGTGTACCTATCCATGAGACAAAAGATGATGCCAAGCTTCAAGCGTGTTTAGATTAATTTTAAAATAAAAAAAGGATTTGACCTCTAGACACCTTTCAGGTCGTCAGCCAAGTCTGCCGAGTCTTTTGCCAAGTCAGCGTTTGCTTTTGCCAAGGCTTTCATGTCTGATTTAATATCCCCATGGTGTAGTTTATCTTTTGCAAGATCTTGTGTTGCCTTGTCTACTGCTGCCTGGTCATGTGCAACATCTTTCTTGTCCTGGGCAATGTCATCGCATTCCTTGTCATACTTTTTGCTATTACAGTCCGTGCCTTTGTTGTTATCATTGTTGTTATTGTCTTTGTCTTTTCTGTCTTTTTCATGTGACTTTTCATTGTCTTTGGAATTTGTTTTTCCATTATTGCCATCTGCATAAGCAAGTGATGGAACAACAAGAACCGCACTCAAAAGCAATACTACTGTAAGAGTAGCAAATGAGATTGACGTCTTTTTTGTTTTATGTGAAGTCACTTGATTCAAGTTGATCTGAAATAGAACAAGGGGTACTAAAGTGTCGTATTGTAACAAAACACTACATACCACTTCCATTTTTGGAAATGAGAATCATCTCAAATCATATGTAAAAATGGAAATAGGCGCGTCTTTTTTTTTAATTACATAATGGTTTTACTGGTGTGATTCATCTATGATTTTGGTTTTTTATACCATATGTGAAAATCTTGACCTGTTTCATATCATGGTTTGATTCAAAATGCACGTAAAGGAGACAAGTAATTACTAACTTTATACATACACCAATCTATATCACAAGGCTCCGCAGTAATATGATGTCAAAAACTGTATTAGATAACAAGGATCTAGAGTTAAAGATTAATCTTTTATTTGAGACTCTGAAACAGCATCGAAAGATTTTCACATCTCACCATTCTTCAGAAATTAAAGTCAGTCTTTTATCTGATAACTTTGAGCATTTATTTATTAGAGTTAGAGACTTTTGTGATTCCATAACAGGATACTCTAAAGAGCTGGAAGATATTGTGTCAGAGACATATCGATCACATGACATCATAACGGCACTATAGTGAATAGTCATCAACTGATTTTTTACACAAATATCTACTGTCAATTTGCCAAACTAAACTTTATCCATTTAAAATATCATACATTTCAACAGAACCAAAATCATATCCCGCCAAAAAATAAATAATGTCCTACAGTTTGAACAGAGCCTATCATAGTAGAATATAGATTCAAAATGAAATCATAAAGAAATAATTGTGAATTTAAAAAAATAGAATCTGTTTTCTACTTTATGCTTGCCAAGTCAGCAGCCAAGTCAGCCGAGTCTTTTGCCAAATCAGCGTTTGCTTGTGCAAGGTTTTGCTTGTCCTCTGCAATATTCTTTTTGGCTTTTGCTATTGCATCCTTGTCTTTTTCAATGTCTTTCTTGTTCTTGTCTTTTGCCAAGTCAGCTGTTGCTTTATCTAATGCTGCTTTATCCTTTGCAAGATCTTTTGTTGCCTTATCTACTGCAGCCTCGTCCTTTGCAACATCTTTCTTGTCTGCTGCAATGTCATCACAATCCTTTTCATATTTTTTACTATTACAATCCGTGCCTTTGTTATCATCCTTGTCTTTACCTTTTTTATTGTCTTTATCTTTTCTATCTTTGTCTTTTTCTTGAACTGTGGCATATGCTGCAGTTGGTACAATTAATGCAGAGCCTAACAGTATTACCATCATCATTGCAGCTAAACCGATATACAACTTTCTTGTTTCTCTTACTTTACTATTAGACAACTACCGATCGATCGAATATGCCATATTAAAGCATTATGTCATAAAAAAAACAAACAGGGGTAATTTCCACTTTTGGAAATCACCATTATATTTAAAATTTACCTCATAGTTAAAAAATCACATAATCAATTACACATGTAGGAAATTAATCATGCCACTTGAAAACTTTTTATAATTTTTCTAATTCTTTTGCAATGTTTATTCCAGTTAAAATAAAATTGTAATAAATTTTCTTGCTTGGTTAGTCGTTAGTTGTTTCACATTCTTTTTCTAAATTTTTTTTGTTATTAGTCTGCATTTGTTTTTCTAATTAGATTCTTAAAAAAATCTGGCAAGCTAAACTTTGTTGCTTATGCCTCATTGATGGTGTCTTTGGTTTTTAGTCATGTATACACATGGACTATACTGGCAGTTGTGACGTCTGTCTTTTTGATTCTCATGTATAAATTACATCACTATGACAAAAAACGAATAGCATTTCTTTTTTTAGTTGTTCTACTTTCCATTGTAATCGATGTTTCAAGGACTGTCATAACTAGTGCACAAGGCGGAATCTCACACGATGTAACTATTGCCAGCCATGGAGCTGGATTGCCCCAGTTGATTCTTTCATGGAGCACTCTAACTGATACCATGCAAAATTTTGCCGGTGGACAATTTGGAAACTTTATGATTTTGATTCTAGGGCTCTATTGGCTTGTTCGATCCAATTTACGCGAGCCTCCAAATATGCTTTTGGCAATTTTTCTTGCCATTGGAATTCTTCCTCTACTGGTTGGTAACGAATTAATTCAATCCAGAGTATTCTACGACATTCCTTTTCAAATACCGGCAGGAATGGCATTATTTTATTTGAGTAGAAGAATAAATTTGCTCATGGTGTTACCTATTTGTATATGGCTTGTTGCAATCTCGTTAAGAATGGTCATAAATTTTTATTTTGTATCTCCTTCATAATATGATCCGTACGATTGCTCATCAAGAAAAAGACGCAACCTTTTCAATCCAGAAAGGAGGTACCATATGCATGAAATTATGCGGATTCATTGTATTTCTATCTATAATGGTAATGTTTTCTAGCTTCAATCAAAGTGATGCGCAAGTATTTTCAAATAAATTCTATCCCCACGCACCACTTCATGAATCTCTTTATGAATCTCTTACTATGAAAGATACCGCATCTCTAACTCTGTCAAATAAGACCTCACTTGTTGAATCTCTAACGCTGTCAAATAGCACATCACTTCCTGAATCTCTTACTATGAAAGATACCGCATCTCTAACTCTGTCAAATAACCCCCCGCTTGTTAATTCTCTTACCAATGCATCAGTACCAGTATACAACATGACCACGCCTGCTACTTTGTCTGCTGTTCTGTCTGCAGACTTTTACAAGCAGGGGAATGATCTTTTTGACCAAGGCAAATACCAAGACGCAATATCTAATTATGACAAGGCATTAAGTATTAACTCCACTAACATAAACGCGCTCTATAACAAAGCTCTTGCACTTGATAGACTGAACAAGACAGATGATGCAATAACATCCTATGATATGGTTCTTGCTATTGCTCCAAATGACACAGATACATTAAACAACATAGGTGCTGACCTTGATAAATTGGGCAAACACGATGTAGCAATCTCATTTTATGGCATGGTTCTTGCTATTAATGCAAACGATACAGATGCATTATACAACCTAGGTCTAGCATATGATAATCTGGGCAAGCATGATAAAGCAATTGTTTATTATGACAAAATTCTCGCCATTGATCCTACAAACGTTGATGCATTGAACAAAATGAATC
>Ga0207091_1053_pt3 | contig 10814 bp, 14 predicted proteins | sample Alteio_BWMinHeat_47_FD_153534 | JGI IMG/M metagenome (GOLD analysis project Ga0207091, IMG submission 153534) | Enriched cells from forest soil in Barre Woods Harvard Forest LTER site, Petersham, Massachusetts, United States -... | ecosystem: Environmental > Terrestrial > Soil > Temperate forest >... | reverse complement strand
GAACGTCGATCTCCAGAACGTAATCGATCGCAACGCCTGCATCCTTCATCGCGTCGGCTTGCGGAATGGTGCGCGGGAATCCGTCAAACAGGTATCCGTTGACGCAGTCGGACTCTTTCAGCCTATCCTTGACCAGGCCGATAATAATATCGTCCGATACCAGACCGCCCGCGTCCATGACCTTTTTCGCAGCAAGTCCCAGCGGCGTGCCGGCCTTCACGGCAGCGCGCAGCATGTCTCCTGTCGAAATTTGCGGAATGCCAAATTTCTCTTTAATGAAATTCGCTTGCGTACCTTTACCGGCACCAGGCGCTCCTAACAGGATGAGGCGCATTTTATTTCCTAACCGAATTGAATTTTTTTGATGGACGTCGCCGGGCGCCGCCACACTGAGATTATTTTTTTATGCCAAACAAAACTTTGCACGAAAGTTACCACAAAATATCCCCAAAACGGGGCTTTGTTGATGAAATTTGGCTGTTGTTCTGCTCTTCGCCAACAATCACCGGCCAAAATGGTGCCTGACGCGCTCCAGGTCCTCCGGCGTGTCGACCCCACCCTCCGGTATGGTTTCAGTCAGATGCACCGCAATCGGGAAGCCATGCCACAAAGCCCGCAGCTGTTCCAGCGCCTCGATTTGTTCCAGGGGTGACACCGCCAGCCTTGGGTATTCCTGCAGGAACCGGTTGCTGTAGGCGTAGATCCCGATATGACGCAGCGGCATGAATCCATCCGGCATGTGTACATTTGATTGCGCAAAACCGTCGCGATGCCATGGAATTGCCGCGCGGGAAAAATACAACGCTCGCCCGGCCATATTGACAACCACTTTCACCACATTGGGATTGAGGACATCGCTCATATTGCCGATCGCATGGGCTGCCGTAGCCATCGGCACATCCTTGCTGATCTGCGCCGCCACAGCGGCGATCAGGGCAGGATCGATCAACGGCTCATCACCCTGCACGTTGACAACGGTTGCGTCCGGCGACAGGCCGATAGACGCGGCTACTTCGGCGATACGATCTGTGCCCGACGGGTGATCGGCACGCGTCATTTGTACATCGATGCCATGCTCCCGGCATGCCGCAAAGATGTCCGCATGGTCGGTTGCGACAACGACCTGCGTCGCTCCGGCCCGCGCTGCACGCTCGGCCACGCGCACCACCATGGGTTTGCCGCCCAAGTCCGCCAAAGGCTTGTTTGGCAATCGGGTGGAGGCAAGACGCGCAGGAATAATGACGGTAAAAGACATGGCAATTGAAGGAGTTCAGTTATTACCGGCAAGCTACAAGATGGACCCTGACCAGCCGCTGGAAAATCAGCTCGATTTTCCGGCAGCAGGGGCAGCATTCAAATCACGCGCTTCGTCCGCCCACATAATGGGAATATCGTCCCGAATCGGGTAGGCAAGTTTATCGCCTTTGCAAATCAGCTCTTGCGCTTTCTTGTCGTAATCAAGCGGTCCCTTGCAGATCGGGCACACCAGGATATCAAGCAGTCGGCTTTCCACGGAGTTTCTCCAGAATTTGTTCGGTCAGTGCATGATCAATATGCGTCGTCACAGGTACGACCCATAATCTCGGATCGTTTTTCAGTGCAGCTATCTGCATGCATTTTACTGCATCCTTTTCGGTTATCAGGATGATGTCGCAAACCAGATCGGCAAAAGGATGGGCATTGAAATCGTAATGGTCCGGCAAAGGCCTCTCGTCAAACACAAGACCGACGTCGCGCAGCATGGAAAAAAATCGCGACGGGTTGCCAATTCCTGCAGCTGCGACGATTTTCCTGTCTAGCAATGGCAGTAGCGATTTCAATGCCATTCGTTGCGAACGATCAGAAAGGCGCTCCGCATACTCGCCCGCCACGATCATGCGAAATGCATTGGGCGACGTACCTGGCGGAAACTGCGCCGCGTTAATTACCGTGAAATCGCGCCGGCGCGATGCGGACTCGCGTAATGGCCCGGCCGGCAAGAGCCAACCGTTACCTGCGCCGCGCGCATCGGACAAGACAATCTCGATATCACGCTGCAGTGCATAGTGTTGCAAACCATCGTCGGAGACGATGACGTTGACATCCGGCCGCGCGGCCAAAAGCGTTTTTGCCGCCAGCACACGTTGCCGCCCCACTACCACCGGTACCTGAGTGCGGTGCGCAATCAACAGTGGCTCGTCCCCGACCTCTTCCGCTTTGGAATCGACTGAAACGAGCACCGTTGAATCACCCTGTCCGCGATATCCGCGAGAGACCACGCCAGGTACGTACCCCGCATGTTGCAATGCGTCGACCAGCCAGATCGTCAATGGCGTCTTGCCGGTACCGCCTACCAGTACATTGCCGACCACGATCACGGGAACCGGCAGGCGCACGGACCGGCGCAACCCGGTTTTATAGAGCATGCGTCGAAGACCAGTCAACCCTGCGAACACCAGTGCAACCGGCAGCAGCAACCACGCCAATAGTCCGCGACGTTGCCAGCAGCGTGTCAAAACCAGTTCAAGTTGGGTGCGCGCAGAGACCAAGCCAGGAGTTCCGCAGAGTTGGACGCGCAGCAATCCTGCTGCGCGCAATGGTGTCACAAGGAAAATTTGCGCCGACTACTTTTTGCTGCTCGTTTGCGCTGCGAACGTTACTTTGTCAAAACCTGCAAGACGTGCCGCCTCGAGTACATTGATCACCGACTGGTGAGTGGCTGTCGCATCGGCGTTGATGATGATCACCGGATCCTTGGCAGACTCGCCTTTGCCCTCGGCGGCAGCGCGCAGCTCGCCAGCCAACTCTGCTGGTTCGTGTGCAGAGATCTGCGTATTGTTGACCGCATATCGGCCCTGCGGATCCACGCCTACGTTGATTTCAAACGGGCGATCCATCGCTTTTTCTGCATCGGCAGTCGGCAACGTGATCTGCAGTGCCGTAAATTTGCTATAGGTTGTTGTGACCATCAAAAAAATCAGAATCACCAACAGCACGTCGATGAAAGGAATCAGATTGATTTCCGGATCTTCGCGGCTCTTGCGCTTGCGAAAGTTCATTGCCATGGTTCTGCCTTTTGGTTCTGCTTCTTATTTCCGAGTGCCGTGCACAATGTCGACGAACTTCACCGCTTGCTGTTCCATATCGATAATGAAACTGTCGACGAGTGCGCGGAAATGGCGATAGAACACCAATGCAGGCATCGCGATAGCCAAGCCAAAGCCAGTGTTGTACAAGGCTACAGAAATTCCGTGTGCAAGCTGCGCAGGATTGGCACCGGTCGCATTCTGCGCGCCGAAAATCTCGATCATGCCGACCACTGTGCCGAACAGCCCCATCAATGGCGCCAGCGTCGCAATCGTGCCCAGTGTAGTGAGGAAATGTTCCAGTTGATGGGCGGTGCCGAGACCTGCTTCTTCGATCGCCTCTTTCATGACTTCGCGCGGTGCGTCAACGTTACGCAGGCCAGCCGCCAAGACGCGCCCCAAAGGCGAGTTTTGCTCCAGATTCGTCACGACGTCCGGGCTGATTTTTCCGTTGTGATAGACCCGTATGACTTCCTGCAACAGGTTGGGCGGCAGAATGCGTTTCCGCCGCAGGTACAATGATCGTTCGATGATTAACGCTAGTGCAATAACTGATGCGCTGAGGAGTAGCCAGATAGGCCAGCCTGCAGCATTAATTAGGGCGAGCAAGAGGAGGCTCCTTCGATTGTTTCAATGGTCTGGATGCAGAATGTAACGTGTTGAGGCCGTCGGAGCAAGCGTCGCCCGATTTTAAATTATTCGCACTGCAGTTTGCACTCCAGCTGTGGATAACTTTGTGAGTAACTTTCCCGGAATGTATTAAGTCATTGATTTATAAAGATTTTCGTTTTCCATTCAGAAATAACACCACACCATTTCCCTATTAAAATCAATTACTTAGCGATAAGTCATAACGCGCTTGACTAATATGTCAAAAATATGACAGTTTGCTGTGCCTGTGGACAGGTATTGCTGAAAGCCCGGATGAACCCCAACGATATCTCTGAAAACGCGTATTCGACACCGCCAGTAATCACCGTTTCGGCGCTGAATCAGGCCGTCGCCCGCACTCTGGAACGCACGTTCCCGCTCACCTGGATCGCGGGCGAGATTTCTAACTTTACTCGTGCGGCGTCGGGACATTGGTATTTCACTCTCAAAGATGCCGGCGCCCAGGTACGTGCGGTGATGTTCCGCGGTCGCGCGCAATATGCCGGCCTGACGCCCCGCGACGGGGACAAGGTCGAAGTTCGTGCTTTGGTCACGCTCTATGCGCCGCGTGGAGACTATCAACTCACTGTAGAAGCGATCCGACGTTCCGGCGTCGGCAATTTGTATGAAGCATTTCTGGCGCTCAAGGAAAAACTGAATGCAGAAGGCGTATTCGACTCCGCACGCAAGCGTCCGATACCGATATTTGCGAAGACCATAGGCATCGTCACCAGTCCACAAGCAGCCGCCTTGCGCGACATACTCACAGCACTCCAGCGTCGCGCCCCGCATGTCCACATCGTAATTTACCCTACCTCGGTACAAGGCGCAGGCGCCGGACAGAAAATTGCACAGGCAATTGCAACGGCTTCGGCGCGCGCAGAGTGCGATGTGCTGCTGGTCTGTCGAGGCGGCGGCAGTATCGAAGACTTGTGGTCGTTCAATGAGGAGGTGGTCGCTCGAACGATAGCCGCATGCGAGATCCCTGTCATCGTCGGGGTTGGACATGAAACCGACTTCACCATCGCTGATTTCGTGGCAGATGTGCGTGCACCGACGCCTACTGCCGCAGCGGAAATGGCCGCTGCGGCGCGCATGGACTGGATCGCGACGGTCGACGTCCATCGTCAGTATCTGACGCGTGCGCTGCATCGAAAACTGGCCAACAACGCGCAGGCCCTTGACTGGCTTACACGCAGACTCGTCAGCCCCGTCGCTTACATCGCGCATGAGCGCTTGAAATTGAAGGGTCTGCAAAATCGATTGATGCATGCGACCGTAATACCCGCCGCGCAAGCACGCTACGCACTGTCGCATCTGCGCATGCGTTTGTCGGCACAACTTCCAGACACCCGTGCACACAGAATGCGCCTAGTCGATTACACACGACGAATGAACTTGCGCATGACCACCGACATCGCGCATCATCGCCATGCGTTGAACTCACTTTCTGCACAACTCGGCCAGCTCAGCCCGCAACGTACGCTGGAACGCGGGTACGCAATCGTCGTCGATCAACGCAATGAAATTGTGCGCAATCCGCGCCAGATAAAAGTGGGGCAACAGTTGGCCATACAACTGGCGGAGGGCGCAGCCGATGTCGGCGTTGCCAGTGTACAAACCAAGCTCGGCGGCATTTGAAATTTTTTGCGCTGGGTCAAGGCAACTATCACCGATTGGATTTTAAAAACATTTTAAAAACATAAAGGCATGGGCCAACGGCGATGCAGTGCTAGAATAATCGCCGCTGTCAATTCACAAGGAGAAGATAAAAAATGAAGAATCCGCTAGATTCGTTATGGGGCACAGTTATTTGCGGTTTGATCTTGACCGGAATTCTGTACATGATCGTTAAAACCGCAATGGCTGGGAGCTGATTATGGATTTCATCGTACATGGACTGGGACGTTGGCTGCACATCGGCGCGGGCGTAATGTGGATAGGCCTGCTGTATTACTTCAACTTCGTACAAATGGCGGCCGCAAAAAATGCAGCGGCCGACGGCACTGCTGCCGGCATCAACAAGCACGTTGCACCGCGCGCGTTGCTGTTCTTCCGTTGGGCGGCCGTCGTCACCTGGCTCGCCGGCGCAATGATCCTCGGACCTCAATTTGTCGACGTATTCACGTTCGCACAGAAACCCTATTTCCCGATCGGTGTAGGCGCATGGCTCGGAACTATCATGCTGTTCAATGTTTGGGTGCTGATATGGCCGAACCAGCAAAAAATTCTCGGATTCAAACCAGCGACCGACGAAGAAAAAAACAAGGCACGTCGCGTTGCCATGCTGGCCTCGCGGACCAATACGATGCTGTCGATGCCGATGTTGTTTTTCATGGTTGCAAGTGGCGGCATGTTCCGCACTGCATTCTTTTAAAACTGAGCGAAGACACTGCAAAAAACGCACACCGAGGTGTGCGTTTTTTTCGCCGTTTGATCTTCGCCATATGCATCGTCATACATTTACCGCGAAGCCCGGTCTGATTCGATGTCGCATTTGTGGGATAACAAAGACGATGATTGCTTTTGCATTACGCTATAACTCCATCGACATTTATCCAAAGCCACTTATGAAACATACCCTCCCTCCGCTGCCCTATCCGACGGATGCATTGGTGCCGCATATTTCTGCAGAGACTCTCGACTACCATTACGGAAAACATCATCAGGGTTATGTCACGAAGTTGAACGAATTGATTGAAGGAACCGAGTTTGAGAATACCTCGCTCGAAGAAATCATCCGGCGGTCGGAAGGCGGCATTTTCAACAATGCAGCGCAAGTGTGGAACCACATTTTTTACTGGAACTGCATGAAACCAAATGGCGGTGGAATACCGAAAGGCGCGTTGGCAGATGCGATCGGCATCAAGTGGGGATCGTTCGACGCATTCAAGGAAAAATTTACGGAGTCGAGTGTCGCGAACTTCGGATCCGGCTGGACCTGGCTGGTAAAAAAACCGGATGGCTCCGCCGATATCGTCAACACGTCCAATGCCGACTGCCCACTTACCGGCGCGGGCAAAGCGCTACTAACCTGTGATGTGTGGGAACACGCTTACTATATCGATCACCGTAACGAGCGCCTGAAGTATGTTCAGGCATTTTGGAACTTGGTCAATTGGGATTTTGTTGCGAAGAATTTTTCCTGATAAATGAAAATAGTCCGAAATAATTCCTTATTGGTAACGGAAGGGACGCTGCACTTAGCCGCTGCGAAAACAGGCCTGCAATCTGCTATGAATTCGCAATATTCTTTAAATAGGAATCATGCAAGTCGATAGGGAAATCCACAATGTCCAATAGCACCATGCTTGATCAGCGGCAAACATAAGCTATTACAGGGCGGCGCTCGAAGAAATTTCTGGGCTGGTGACCGCGAAACCGGGTTCGCCAGCAGGAGTCCGCTTGGATGTCCTGGCAATGCTGGTAGCAGCGTACGAAACTGAGTGGGCTCATTCTTTTAGATTTCCTCGTGTTGTTCCGCGTTATCGCTACGCGAGCGGTCGTGCATGGCAGGTAGCGTGACCCGGAAGGTCGTGCCTTTGCCGACGACGCTTTGCACCGAGATGTGTCCGTGATGCTTTTGTATGATGCCGTAAGATAGCGCCAAACCGAGACCGGTGCCTTGTCCAACAGGTTTGCTGGTGAAGAACGGGTCGAAAATGCGCGACAGGTTTTCCGGCGGAATGCCACAGCCAGTGTCTTTGACTTCGATCCAGACGCTGTCGTCGTCATTTCCGGTGCGTACGGTGATCTTGCCGTTTTCCTTGATCGCATGCGCTGCATTGACGAGCAGATTCAAGACGACCTGGTTGATTTGCGAAGGCAGGCACTCGACCTCCGGGATATTCCCATATTCCTTGATCACCTTCGCCTTGTACTTGATCTCGTTATGGGCGATATTCAGGGTTGAATCGAGTCCCTGATGCAGATCCACGCGCTGCCATTCCTGATTGCTGTCAACCCGCGAAAAATCCTTGAGGTCCTGCACAATGCCGCGCACGCGGGTGATGCCTTCCTTGCATTCACGCATGAGGTCAAGAATATCTGCCTTGAGATAGTCGATTTCCACACGCTTGCGTACGTCAGTTACGTCGGATGCGGCGCTCGATGTGCCAAGATGCGGCTCAATTTTTTCATAGGCCGCGAGCAGCTCGAATAGTTTAGCGAGATAACCCTCCAGCGTGCCCAGACCGGAGGAGACGTAGCCGATCGGATTGTTGATTTCATGCGCGAGTCCGGCGGCGAGCTGGCCGATGGACGCGAGCTTTTCCGACTGCAAAAGTTGCTGCTGTGCTTGAGACAGTTTATTGTGCAATTCGATCGATTCAACGTAGCGTCGCACCAATTCCATTCTTAGCCAATAGGTGATGGCGCTGCCCAGTGCAATCGCCAGGATCGCAACGGCCAGCAACAGCAGGGACGATAATCTGTAACTTGCTTTTGCCTTGCGCCCGGCATCAAGCGTCAGGCGAGCCGATTGCTCTTTCACGTAGACGACGATCTCGTCGATTTGATTGGTGAGCGGCCGGTCCATGCCTTTTACCAGTCTGTCCACCACGAAGGCGCTATCCGGATTGGAGCGATCGTACTGTTTCAGTGCGTTGAGATATCTGGCGTCGAGTGCTTCATGAACTTTCAACGCCTGCGCAATCAGCGGCGTTTCAAGGCCGAGTTGGCCGAGGATGTCGTTGAGTTTCCGGAGGTCGTCGTTGGTCGCAGCACTTTGTTTGATGAACGATTGATAATATTTATCAAACGAGGCAGGGTCGTCGCCACGCAATAGAATGTCTTTCCATTCTTGCACTTGCTTTTTAAAGTCAACTTGCGCAATCCTCGCCGCGTCGATTGACAATTCAAGCTCGTTCTCTTTACGCATCGCCTCTGTGGTGTCGCTATTGCTGGTCCATAATGAGTACCAGCCATCGATACCCACCACCAATGTTGCCACGAGCAGAAGACCTGCCAATGCGCTAAAACGAACCAAGCCCTTTACGGCGGCAAGTCTCATGAATTTCCTCGTTTTCCCCAATGGCAGATTGATATCGACTTGCTCGGTTCGGACACGATATTTACCTGTGCATGCCAGTGTACGGGTGTTTGTTGATTATAGGCACATGGCCGAAGGATTGGCAATTTTTGGATACGGTAAATGCACTGATTAAGCGGTTGTAAACGACAATTATCGTTTACATTATGTACAAATTCGTTCTAAGTTAAAATGAGTTCATGTCTTAACTTGGTGCCATGAATTATTTGAATATGCCACTTCCAGATCGAAAACCAATACGCGTCCTTGCCGCCGTTTCGCCGGGATCATTTCCTTTGGTATCCCAAGCGCTTGGAGATAATTTTGATATTGTTTTTTGCACGTCTCTTGCGACGGCCGAGACTTTGCTGGACGAGTCAATTGACATAATTATTGGAGGCGTGCATTTCGATGAATGCCGGATGTTCAAGTTACTTCGTCTATGTAAATCTTCTGATCGCGTCAAAGAAATCGCTTTCGTGTGCATAAAATTTTTGGAAGGTGAATTGGAAGAACATGCATATGAGGCGGTCGATATTGCTTCCAAAGCGTTGGGTGGCGATGGTTTCATTGACTTATATCAATCAAAGAAAAAGTTAGGCGAAAATCAAGCGCATAACAAGCTACGAAACCTTCTCAAGACTCTTGTAGAGGTTCGCAAACTTCAGGACCGGGATAGTTCTGAATAATTCGAACTTCTTTTTCCTGAATCGTTAAGTACAACAGCATATTTCAGCCAAAGTTCCGAATTTTATTGGCTCGGGATGTCTCATATCAATATGCAAACCCGCATGGCGTGTAAGCTGATTTTCTGAACTCTATTCTGGGCAAATATTTTCCCGAGGAATATTTCCACTCAGTTCACCGAATCAAGGAGCAGCCGAATTAGTTCAACCCCGTCCGTCGCCACGCTGGATAACTTATGCGTCAATACATTGCGCTTCCTGTCGGTCGACGCGGTGCAGCAGGCAAACAGCGGTCATCCTGGATTGCCCTTGGGCGCTGCACCTATGGCCTACGTGCTGTGGACGCGTTTGCTCAAGCACCATCCGGCCAACCCGCATTGGTTTGACCGCGATCGCTTTGTGCTCTCTGCGGGACATGGTTCGGCGTTGCTGTACAGCCTGCTTCATCTCACCGGCTACGACCTGCCGCTCGAACAACTCAAGCAATTTCGGCTGTGGGGCAGTATCACGCCGGGTCACCCTGAACGTGGTGTCACACCGGGTGTCGAGGTGACAACGGGGCCGCTTGGTCAAGGCTTCGGCAACGGCGTGGGCATGGCAATGGCGGAAGCAAATCTGGCTGCGCGCTATAACCGCGACGGCTTCAACATCATCGATCATTTTACGTACGGGATAGTGAGCGACGGCGACATGATGGAAGGCATCGCATCGGAAGCCGCATCGCTGGCAGGTCATCTGCAATTGGGCAAACTGATTTACCTGTACGACGACAATAACGTCACATTGTCCGCAGGAATCGACATTACGTTCACAGAGGACCGGGCGCGGCGCTTCGACGCATATGGCTGGCACACCCAGTCAGTGGCCGACGGCAACGATCTTGCGGCAATCGAGAAGGCGCTGAATGCGGCTCGCGCAGAAACCGGGCGGCCGTCACTGATTCTGGTGCGCACGCATCTCGGCTACGGCTCTCCAAACAAGCAGGATACTTTTGAAGCACACGGTTCGCCGCTCGGGACAGAAGAAGTGGGGCTGACCAAACGCAATCTCGGCTGGCCGGAGCAGCCGGCATTTTATATTCCCGAAGCAGCGCGTACCCATTTCCTCGAATCTATTGATCGCGGCGAGAAGAGCGAAGCGCAGTGGCGCGATACATTCTCGGCTTATGAAAAAGAATTTCCAGCGCTCGCGCAAGAACTGCGACAACTGATGCGCGGCGGAATTGAAGCGCTGCCTACAGGCTGGGATGCGGATATCCCTCAATTTCCGGCGGATGCAAAGGGCATGGCGACACGCGTCGCGTCGGGCAAGATCATGAATGCAATTGCGGCACATTTGCCCGCGCTGACAGGCGGTTCGGCCGATCTGGATCCTTCCACGCAT
>Ga0207091_1251_pt1 | contig 10892 bp, 12 predicted proteins | sample Alteio_BWMinHeat_47_FD_153534 | JGI IMG/M metagenome (GOLD analysis project Ga0207091, IMG submission 153534) | Enriched cells from forest soil in Barre Woods Harvard Forest LTER site, Petersham, Massachusetts, United States -... | ecosystem: Environmental > Terrestrial > Soil > Temperate forest >... | reverse complement strand
ATCTGGCAAATTGTACAGAATAATTAGAAAGGGTTTTATCTGGTATTGCCTTATCAACTGAAATATGGAAACAGTATTGTTTTGGTGCCTTATGTTGAAGTATGGAAACCTGCTGCCCGCCTTTATGCGCCCCGCCTTGCCCCGCGCCAATGAAGATTTATGGTAGCCTATTTTTGTTTGCGAAACCTGGCCAAACAAAAGCCTGCGCACAGCACGAAGCTTTGCCAGCAACGGAACCAATACCGGGACGATGAATAACTTGATAAAGCCAAACAATGCGCCCGATTTTACCATAACAGCAAACAGCCGGTCGGTACTCTGTAGTAAGCGTTCGGCCACGGGGTTTCGTTCCTCGTGGTAACTGTTTAGCAATGCGGTGCCTGCGTAGCCGTTGCATACCAGTGCCAGTTTCCATGCGAGGTTATAGGCATCCAGCAGGCCGGTGTTCATACCCTGACCGCCCGCAGGGCTGTGCACATGCGCCGCGTCGCCCGCAAAAAATATATTCCCTTTGCTAAAGCGCTCCACTTTTTTATGGTGCAGTTTGTAGGTTGAATACCAGTTTGTTTCATAAAACTCAACCGGCAAGCCTATAATGTTTTTCACATGGTTTACAAGGCCGTCAAACTGCACTTTGTTGTTATGGTAAAATTCTTCGGGCAATATACCCAGCAGCCTGAAATTTTCATGGCCCGGCAGGGGGAACAACATGGTAACGCTGCCATTCGTAAGAAACAATGAAAGCATTTCGGGTGAAAGATTGCCGCCTTTTATATGCGTGTCGGCCACATAAAAAACATGCTCATAAGTACCGCCTGTAAAAGGCATTTCGGCAAAACTGCGCACCATGCTTTTGCCGCCATCGCAGGCCACCAGGTACTTGCACGAAAAATTGTCGGCGCCCGCACCTGACTGTACTGTTTGTAAAAAATATTTGCCTTCCTTTTCTTCGATGTTAATTATTTCAGTGTTCCACAACACATTGCCGCCGCCGCTTTGCAGGTGCGCGCAAAGCAGGGTCTCATTTTTGCTTTGCTCGTAAATCATCACATAGGGGAACGGGCTTATGTTTTCGCCCATCGTTTTTAAAAAAACGCTGCCGGCGGGTTTGCCTTTTTTATAAAACGAAATACCGCCCGCGGGCCTGCCATCCTTTAACACCTCGTCAACAATGCCCATTTGCTCGTAAACCTCCAAGCTCCTTGCCTGCACTGCCAGCGCCCTCGACTCAGTCGTTGGGCCAGACTTTTTATCCAGCAGTAAAAAATTAACGCCAAACCTGTTTAACTGGCAGGCAAGCATTAGGCCCGTAGGCCCCGCCCCTGCAATAATGATGTCGTACTCCTGCATGGGCTATCTTATAGCAAAATTATTGCCATTTATAGCAAAGCTTTAGCCATATTGCTGTGTGGCTACAGGTAATCGTTATCAAAAAAAAGCAGTGCCCGCTTGAGCGCCGAATAGGTATGCAATTAGAAAGGGCGGCACCATCTTTGGTATCGCCCTTCTTGCTTCGAAATGGACAAGCATAATAAAATGCAAGTAGTTTTTGTGTGTTAGCGTAAACGTTTCTGTTAACTGCAAACCACTACGCAGATAAAACTACATTCTGTGCGCCTGGCGTGCTTTGAGAAGTCTTCGGTAGTTTGTGGTAGGTGAGGTACGAAACCACGAGAAAACCTAAGATTACAATAGGCATTACACGGTAGTTAACAGCGTCGCCTGATGCAGTGTGCGCAATAAATGCCGAAATAAACGTTATGCCAAAGCCTGCATACACCCATTCTTTAATCCTTCCGCTTACCGGGGCAAGCAGCAGCACCGCGCCCAGCAGCTTGGCAATGGCTAGCTCAACCCTGAAATAAGAAGGGTAGCCTAAATGAGTAAATCCTTGAGCAACGGCATCCTGGGTTAAATACGCGTAACCCGAATATACCATTATCAACGCTACAATGGCGGTGGTTGCCCAATAACTAATTTTTGTCGCTTTCATATTTTTGTATTTTGAAAGGTCAAAGTTAGGTAACTTTGCTAATAAATAGTTAGCAGTATACAATAGTATAGCAGTAACCTTTTGGTTAGTTATACAAAAACCGGTAAATATGGAAACGCAGCATACCCCCGCAACTTGCGAGGCCAGCCTGGCGGCCCTTGGTGATGCCTTGTACGTTTTAGGCGGCAAATGGAAGCTTAGGATAATAATTGCCCTCCGCGATGGCAACAAGCGCTTTAACGAGCTGCAACGCACGGTTAAGGGCATCTCGGCAAGGGTATTGTCCAACGAGCTGAAGGAATTGGAACTGAATGGTTTTGTAAAACGAAATGTTTTTACCCAGATACCGGTGATAGTTGAATACGAGGCCACCGAGTACACCAACACCCTCGACGAGGTGCTGCGCGCCCTCAGCGAATGGGGTGCCCGCCACAAGGACAAGATAAGAAGAGAGAGGTAGGTAGTTGTTTAATACATTATCAAGGGACTTTAGGGATTATTAGGACACTAATTAGAGTCCCCAAAGTCCTTAAAGTCTCTCAAACAAAACATTTATAAAAACACTAATCAAAAACACTATGCCAGCGTTTTAGTACCCTCCACTTCTTCCCCCAATTTCTTAATTCTGAAAACATTAATAACCAGCGCAATCAAAATACCCCAAACAGTAATGATGATGGATGATGCCATTAGCATCAACCAAATGGGCGCTCTGCCTGCGGTGGCAAAAAGCGTTCTTCTGCCAAAAGTATTCACCGGCACAAATTTCGCACCCCAAGGTACTGTTTTTTCTATGGATAAATTGCCAAACTGGTCGTTGTCCTCCACTTTTGCAACAAGCGTAATATTTCCGCTGGTATCGCCATAAATACTGTCCCGCTTAAAGTCGGCGGAAGCCCGGCCCGTTGAGTCGGTGGTAAACGTTGCGGTTTCATTTACGTTAAGGTCGCCGCCCATGCGTTTTATCGCTATAATAACGTCAACACCTTTCACGGGTTTCCATACACTGTCGGCCATCGCATATACAGTGGCTGTTATTTTACGATCGCTGGTGGTGTCTATGTTGATTTTTGCCTTGCCAACAGTAAGGTCTCCGCTCGCTTCGCTGAATTTGTCGTTGCCGGCAAATGTTGCGGCAAAACTATGGCCCGGCATTTTGCCCCAGCGGCTTTTTAACGATGCAGGTATGGTGGCGCTTGCTTCGCCTTTGTCATCAGTAACAACGTTCGCAATCAGGTTGCCCGCGGAGTCGCTGTTTAAAAACAATTTCAATGGTATGCCGGCAATAGTTTTAAACCTGCCGTCTATTTTAGTCTTTACCTTGGCCACCAGGTAAGGTATCTTGTTGTTGTCAGTAAAATAGCCAATGGCAATGCTCAGGCGGCCTTTTTTTGTATCCTGGCAAAAAGCTTTGTGCACAGGTAACAGCAGGGCAACAACCAAAAGCCCCGCAAGTATTTTATTTAGCAGTTTCATGTTGTTCATTTATAGTTTCTTGAATGGGTATAATGGGGAATATCCTTGCCAAAATGGCTATTACCAGCAGTGTCCCGGCCAACGAGCCCATGGCTATGGCCCACTCTTCCCAGCTTGGAAAATAATGGCGGTAACTATCGGGCACGTTGTTCATGGGCAAAAAAGGGCGCAGCATGGTGGGCGTTACAATAAGGTACCGTTTAAACCATGCGCCAATAACCACCATTATCCCTACGATAAAAACAGGCATCGGCTTTCTGCCACTTTTAAACAATAAAACAATAATCGGTATAATCATGCCCACTAAAATGGCAAACCAAAATAGCAGGGCAAAATCACCTGTGAAGAGATCCATTAAATGTGCCTCATCCGGTTTTTCCATTTTAAAGGCAGGCGTTAAGTATTCGTTGATGTTAAAGTACAGGTACAGCAGGGCAAGCAACACAACAATTTTGCCCATCCTGTCAAAATGCGTTGGCGTAATATATTTTTCAAGATGGTATGCCTTCCTGAAAACAAACATGGCAACCACCACCGCACCAGCACCCACTAAAAATGCGCCTGATATAAAATATGCACCAAAATTGGTACTGTCCCATCCGGGGCGGTAAGTAGTGGCAAATAACCATGACGTAACCGTGTGTATAGCAAACGCCACCGGTATAATGGTGATGCAAAGTATGTTGATGGCTTTGTCGCTTAGCTTTATTTGCCTTACCGTGCCTTTCCAAAATGAGCCAAGAAATCCATAAAGCCAGTTCAGCCTCTTGCCAGACTTTTCTTTGAAGCGCAACAGTATTTTTATGTCGGGCAACAACGGGTAGTATAACAGTAAAAGGCTTATAAAAAAATAAGTCATTATCACTATTACATCCCACATAATGGGCGATTGTATACGCCCGTGTAGAAATAAATAATAAAACCTTTCGGGGCTGCCCATGTCAACTATGATGATGAGCGAAGCGAATATGATGGCGGCCACCGCGATTATTTCTGCTATCCTCGTAAGCGGTTTGCTCCATTCAACATTGGCCAGCCTGAACACGGCGGTTATTAATGAACCAACCAAACTTATTGCCACAAAAAATACAAAGTTTGAAATATAGATGCCCCAGGATACATAGTCGCGCATGGATGTAACAACCAGGCCATACCTTAATTGGCGGTAGTATGCAAACAGGCCCACCATACAAATGGCAAGCAGCACACCGACAAATATTTTACCGGCTTTGCCAAATTTTTGCGGCAGCAAATCCTGTATAATTTGTTCTGTTGCCAATGAGTTAGAATTTTCCACAGCTAATTATTTAAGATTTTTTTGAAGTTGTATCTTTTTCAATCCCTGACTCAAAAGGGAAGTTTCTGTTTACGGGGGGCAGGTAATAAACACTGGGCTTGGTGCCAAGGTCTTCCATCAGCCTGTAACCACTCTTGTCCCTTATCAAATCGCTGAAACGGAAAGTCTCAGAGCCGTTTGTCACGGTGTCTTCATTCATATCGCCAAAAAAGAAAGTACCGTTGGGGCAGGCTGAAACGCAATGTGGCAGTTTTCCCTCACGGGTCATATCCGGGCAAAAATCGCATTTGCCCACGGTGCCTTTCTTTTGGGGAACACTGGTTTCGCAGGAGTAAGGCATCTTGGCCATTTCAGCAGGAATATCGGGCTCGGACCAGTTGAACACCCTTGTTGAATAAGGGCAGGCAGCCATACAAAAACGGCAACCTATGCAACGGTCGGCGTCAATCAAAACAATCCCGTCCTGCCTTTTAAAGGTGGCATCAACAGGGCATACTTTAACACAGGGCGGCTCGTCGCAATGCATACAGGTAGTCGGTTCCCAGTAAGGGGCCGTATATTCTGCATCCTGCATTGGCGCTACCTTTATCCAGTGCTGGCCGGGTTCTACCCCGTGCTCATGGTCGCAGGCTTCTTGGCATTTTCTAAGGTTTTTGCACCTGGATAGGTCAATAACCATTACAAATTTTTTGCCCGGCATGCCAATCCTTGCTTCGCTGTTGCTTACGGGGGGCAGCTCGGGAACGGGCTTAAGAAAAGCCTCGTCAACCTCGATAACTTCCCCGTCAACCGACAGCAGTTTAACTTTTTTGCCTGATGCTTTTACACCAGGCTCGGCGCCGGCCTCAAAAGCATCTTTTTTGGGGGAGCATCCAGCCATCGCGCCTGCTGCTAACAGCCCCGTGAAAAGGAAGTCCCTTCGTGAATTACTTTCTTGTTTCATTGCAATTATTTTTATAGTGCGTTTTGGCTTTTATTGTTTAATCCAATTTTGGAGTTCAGTATCGGTTATCTTTTTTTTGTGTACTGCCAGCAGCGAAGCATCAACTTCTACAAGCTTTCCGTCCTGGGTAAGCATCTTAACTGTCTTTTTTACTTTTTCTTCAGGCCCGCAGGCCATAATATTTTTTTTCAGGGAGGATGAAAACCCTGTTGCCGCTGCAACCGCGGCGAAGAATGACAAAACACCAAATGCCCATACGAATTTTCTGCGCGTAGGCGGGTCTTGTTGAACTATTTTTTCATTGCTGTCCATAATTGTTTATTCTTTAAATTCCACATAAAATTATACACTCAACAAAATGCAGGGCATGAGCATTGTCATATTGCAAGATGATAAAAGCCATAAAATTTTTAATAAGTATTAAATGATCAACATATTGCTTACGCCACACAAAAAAAGCCCCTCGGTAAACCGGGAGGCCCTCTCTGTTTTCATATAGCAAATTTTATTTTTTTAATGTGCGGATATATACCACAAGATTCCAAATATCATCCTGGTCGGCAATTTTCTTTTTGAAGCTTGGCATATCATCACGGCCTTCTGATGTTTTGTAGAACAAGGATCCGTCAGTCTGGCCCTGAACTTCTGATGTGGTAAAATCAGGGGGCTGTGTTTTTAATTGTGCGGCCTTGCTGCCATCGCCCAGCCCTGTTTTTCCATGGCATGATGAACAATGCAGGGCCCATAATGCCTTGCCTGCAGAAATAGATTCTGCGTTGGAAGCAACAGCGCTCTTCATGTTCTTAAAATTATCCGGCACTGCCCATGGCTTTCCATCATAAAACGGTTTAAATCCTGAAAGCAGGGTAAACATAAACAGCCCTGCCACAACAGTAACAGTTGAAATAAGTTTCATTTTCATTTTGATAAAATTTTATTGTTATTGACTATTAGAATTATTTACAGCATGCAAGTTATTTTACATTGAAGTGACACATATTGATGCTTTTATGCGGCCGGTATGATTTTAATCATGTCTTTTCTAAAAAACGTTTACTAATGCAGATCGTGTCGGATCTTTTTTTGAGGTGACTAAAAGTTGTTCATTCGAAGCATTTATGCCCCGGCGGGGGCATTTGGTGGGTAGAAACAAAATTGTATAGTTGAATTTCGTTCCGTTGGAACGTTTTGTGCTGGTTAATGATAAAAATATTTTTTGAACAATTTAACTCTTAAACGCAATGCATTCCAGCCCCGGCTATTTCAAATAAAACGAAAACTGCGTTTCTATATTCGTCATATCAACTGGTACGGCTGCGTTTTTTCCGTCAAATACAAACAATCCGTATGTATCGCCCTGCGTGTCGAGGTCAACATATTGCCTTGAACCGCCTTTTTTAATAAACAGAAGATACCTGTAAAGGTTTGATTCTTTAATAATTAATTTGGGCCATTCCTTTTTTATCGTTCTGTGTGCATAGCGCACCTGGTACAGACAACTGTGCATAAGGCCTTTGTAAACATTGGTATCAATCAATGCCCATAGCTTTGTTAATTGAAGTGAATCGGGATAATAAAACACCGCAGCTTGCGTGTTAACAGTCAATGTATCCTGGTAAGTACTTGCAGGTTTTTTAACATACTTTGGCCTTGCCACAGGTTTTGCAATAGCTGCATCTTCTTTGTTTGATTGATTATTATTGCAGGATACCATTACAAAAAATAAACAAGTTATAAACCACGAAACAACAACCCCTGTATTATTTTTCATATTCGTAAAGATAGATTTTAATATGCTGTATTTTTTATACCACGAGTTACAACCTCTATAAATAAGGCCCTTGATAATGTTTAATCCAGGGCCTTCTAAAACTAATCTGCGTTAATTGGTTAAATCGGTTATTAAAAATTCCAAAGCCTTGTAATGTTAAAGCCAATCACATACTCACCCCCAGGCATTTTTGTGCCATTTGTTTGTGTATAACCAAACGGACTGTTTGTGTTATACATCATGTTCTGCTGCGGGTTAAGTGCAGTGTAGTTTGCTGCAAAAAACTGGAACGTGTGGCCGCTTGTGTTAAACTCAAACCCGAACGCCAAATTGGGGCTGGGGTTATTTGTTGGCTGTTTTGTAAGCGGCTGGTCGTAATCAATGATAAATGAGGTGGTTGCGGTTAGTTTATACCTGATGCATACAGAAAAGGCAAACATGTCAAATTTCTGATCCTTGAATACTGTCTTGGTTGTGCTGTCGTACACTGTGTAATAGCCATTTACTGAATTCTGGTGCGATATGCTTCCCGCTACCTGTACAGAAAGTTTATCGGTTACTTTCCTGGCCACCATTATCTCGTTGAAGTAAGAGAGCCGCTGTGTGCCGTATGTAAAAAGCACTTTGTTCGGATCCTCCCTTGTGTCATAAGCCATATTGCCATAGTAAGTAACGCTTACCGGAATTTTGTGGGTTGTTTGTTTGATAATGGAATACTTGGCACTGCCATCCCAAAGCATTTTTGTTTTTGTAATGCCGGTACTAAGGTACAGGTTATTAATGGGGGCATAGCTTGCGCCAAGCCTTATATCCGAAATGCCATACATGCCCCATAAATCTTTCACGCCATTTTGCACCGAGCCAAACCTGTGTTGCATAATAAATTCAAACGACCCCTTGGAAGGCACTATTACTGTTTGGTCGTCAATAAGCAATGGGCTTGCAAACGTATTTTTTACTGGCTTGTCTTTTTTTGACGATTCGTTTGTCTTCTTAGCGGCCGTGCTGTCCTGTGCATAAACGGTTGCCTGCAATAGCAACAAGCAGGCCGCCACGCAAAGGCTTGCAATAAGCCGGCTTTTTGATATTTTTATATGTTGTTTCATCTTGTTATTTTTTGCAGGTGGTTTAATTATTTTCTGCACCGTTTTCAATCCAGTCCAAGATTAATGTTATATCAGCGCCTGATGGAATATTTGCCTGCATGTTGCCGTTAAGCTCCTGTATAATGATGCTCTGGCTGGGGGCAATTGTGTTTACAAACCCGCCGCTGGTAAGGTCTTTAAACGCTTCGGTTGAGTCCATATAAGGCACCTGTCCGCCTGGCACGTGGCAACCTGACTTTGCACAACTGGCAGCCAAAATAGGTTTTATCTGCAGGTTGAAACTTACTGCCGGGGGAGGGCCTGCCTGTGTAATTGGCGGCACAATAACATCCCGGTAGCAACCTGTTATGGTTACGCTTACAGCCGATATTAATATGAACCCTAATAATACTATTTGCTTTTTCATGATAACTCCTTTTTTCGGTAGTTGTTGTTACTTGTTGTTAAAGTTCATATTGCACTGTATGGTCATTGCATCCCCAATGTTGGTGCTGGTTATGCCAAAATCGCTTTTGTTAAACTGGAACGTTAACTGCAGCCCGATAACCTTGAATGTGCTTGTTCCTTCTGTAACAGGGTTCTCAGGAAAAAATACCAGCTTGCCAGTAAGCTGTTCTGTTTTCGGAGCTGTTAAACCACCCTGCCATGTAAGGTTTAATGTTACAATATAATCGCTGCCGTTGGGGTCAAACGCCACATTGGTGGTTTGTATTTGGGCAAGGTTTGTAACAAGCAGGTTTTGTGTGCCCGGTGTAATTTTTTGGGTGAAAAGGGCACTGATATTACAGCCTGAGTCACGGGACGGCTCCCCTGTATTGGAGGTGTTTACCTGAACATAGCCGTTAAAATAGGTTTTAGAAGGCTGGCCTTCATAAAACGCCCAGGAAGTGTCTGGCAACGGTTGCCCATTTTTAGGGTACAGTTGCATCAGGGCGGGGGTTACATTGGCCATCCCGAATGAGTTAAAGCGGCCGGTAAGCAGGCCCGCTGCGCCAAGGTAGTCACCACTCCATAATACACTACAGTGTACCTGGTCTAATTTCCATTGTGTGGTGTCGCCCGCTGTTAATGTGCCGGGAAGAAACACCCCGTTGCCGTGTGCATAAGTAGTGGTGCCTGATGCCTGTGCTGGCAATACTTGATCCTTATGGGTGCATGCTACGATATACCCATAAACACTTACAGCAATAAGCAGGATCATCAACGTTCTGTTGCTAATCAGTTTCATAAAAAGTATTTAATTTGAATAATGAAAAGTTGAATATTTATAATTGAATAATCACAATGCAAATGTCACCCCCATAATCTCAAACTTTAGTAACCCTTATCACTGTGTTAAATGACATTCATCAGACACACATCTAACAATTATCATGTATTTGGCAGTCATTGTTACTTCTATTGTTTTTGGCCGTATAAAGTATCGTGAAAGACCTTTGCATATTGGCACAGCAATAGCATGCAACTAAATAAGCAGCCACGGTATTATTATCTTAATCGCCTCTTGTAAACACTGTATATAAAACTCATCAACAGCACTAAGGCAAATGTGCTTGCGTTTAAAATAAGGCTGCTGGTATATATATGCATATCATTTTTAAGAATGTTGGCATCGGCGGCTGACGCAAAATATTGTAGCGCCAAATCCTTTATTAGGAAAAAGAAAAACACCAAACTGTGTAACAAACTCAAAACGGGCTCTTTGGCAAGTGCCGGTATGAAGAACAATAGTGAAAATAGCCCCCACAGTACCAGCCATGGGTGTTGCAGCGTGCTTGTTATATGCCCTACAGAATAATCAGGGTAAAGCTTTTGCAATTGTAGCCCCAAAAACAATAAGCCAGCCAGCGCATAAGCATAAGGCAGAAGCAAACCCGTCCTGCGGCGGAAATTATTTGCAACCTGTTTTTTGCCTGCAATGGCCATTACAATAGCATATATAATAGGATAACCTGAAAAAAAAGCCATCAGTTCAAGCTGTTGCAAGTATGCAAAAAAGCTGTTGTCCATATAATATTGTAATTGCAGTATGTGTCAAAAGCCGTTGGTTAAATACTGTTTTCAAGGCGCAAAACTAATTACGCATGGGTTGCATGTACATGAGGTTAGTCATTAAAAGCAATGATGAAAATCATAAGTTGATAAAAATCGGTGTGTGTAGCCTTGCAATTTTGCTTTTAAAATAACTCGGCATACATGCACAAAACGTTTCTTGTCGTATCCCGCGTTTCGCGGGATATCTCCTAAATAATTAGAAAGCCTGATTAACATTTAGAGATGTCTTTCCGAAGCTTCGGAATTCGCAG
>Ga0207091_1249_pt1 | contig 10986 bp, 13 predicted proteins | sample Alteio_BWMinHeat_47_FD_153534 | JGI IMG/M metagenome (GOLD analysis project Ga0207091, IMG submission 153534) | Enriched cells from forest soil in Barre Woods Harvard Forest LTER site, Petersham, Massachusetts, United States -... | ecosystem: Environmental > Terrestrial > Soil > Temperate forest >... | reverse complement strand
GGTAAAACCTGCGCCCGCTGAGTACGAAAAGCGGCTTTAGAAGATGCAAAAAGCAAACTTTTAGCATTAAGGGATCGATTCATAAAAGGACTTCGTTTAAAAAGTAATTTTTCATAAACTGGATCGCTCATAGGAGGTTTTATGGCAGTTGCTGCAGCTAAAGGTCTTTTCAATGACCACGTTTCATCACCCGCTTTGTTGGCATGGAGCACACTCAAAAATAGAGTTCAAAGTTCGGTCGCGAGGGCCGATTTTCCTGCAAACCTTTGGAACACATCGGTCTGTTCAGTTCCTTTCTTCGTTGGTGGAGGAGTAGCTGGTTTGATTAATGGCTATGCTCATGCTCATTGGGTCCATAAATCTCCGTCAAAACCAGTGACTTCTTTTTTCTTTACAACTGTTTCATGTATCGCTGGAGCATCTGTCAGTTTTGTTGCTATTAAAGCTTTATCTGCCATCGGCATAACTTTATATTCCTTTTCAGCAGATACAGCTCTTTGCTTAATCACTCTTCAAGTTGTTGTACTGACAGCAGCAATCCCTATCTCAAAGTTTTTTAAAAAACCTTTGGAAACTCTGTTTGCAACAGGCATGTGTAGTTTAACTACAGGAGCTATTACAGGCTACTTTGGCGATCGTTCTTTATATGCGGTCGGAGCACTCAGCGCGCTTTTTTGCGCGGTCGAGTGTTCGTTTGTTAGTCCATCGTTTAGGTATGGCCCTTAAAATCTCCAGCTTATTTTCCTCCTTTGGCTCTAATAGCGGAAGCCTCAGGTGAGGATTGCATTTGCCCAGCAAACTGAGAGCGTATTTGATGCACTGTGGATTCGTCTCCAACACCATTGACTGAAAAAGCGGCTCATAGAGAGCATTGAGCTCTTTTGCCCGCTCTTTATCCCCACGCAAAAAACTCTGGATCATTTCGCTCCATTCTTGGGGAATGAGATTGGCAACAATGGAGATTCCTCCCACTGCACCGAGTTCGAGCATGGCAAGAGTCAGCGTGTCATCTCCGGAGAAAATGGGAATATCTGAAATCTGCTGAATTTCTTGAATGAGTTCTAAGCCACCAGAGGCTTCCTTAATGGCAACCACTGAAGATAGCTCAGCAATTTTTGCTAACACTTCTGCAGAAAGCCTTATGCCTGTTCTACCAGGATGGTGATAGACAATGGTCGGAAGGCCCACTTTGTCAACCTCAGTAAAATGGGCGATGCACCCCTCGGGAGTCGGACGGCTATAGTACGGAACAACAACCAAACAACCATCGACTCCTAACTCTTTTGCTTGTCTTGTTCTTTCGACTGTTTTTCTCGTATCGTAAGTGCCCGTTCCTGCAATAATTGGAACTCTTTTTTTGGAAACATCGAAAGCCATTTTGAAGATGTGCAGCTGCTCTTCTGAAGAAAGTGTCGGAGCTTCTCCTGTAGTACCGCAGCAGACGATCGCGTTTGTTCCTTGCTCGGCATGCCAATCGACTAGTTCTTTAAATGCTAAGTCATCAATATCGCCATTTTGAGTAAAGGGCGTCACTAATGCAACAATTGAACCTTTAAACATTTTTTTTCCTTCGAATAAGTAAGTAGCCGCAAATCGCTGACATCACAGCCCCAGCAATGAGTGGCAGTCCGGGCTTGAGAGCTCCCAATAGCCCACCTATAACACCAACGAACATCCCTGCCAAGACTTGCGTCGATTGCATCGTTCCTAAAGCTTGGCCTTGACTCCTGTCATCTGCCGCATCAGAGACCATGACAGCGGCTTTGGTCATTGAAATCGAAATTAAGATTCCAATGGGAGGAACGGTTAAGATAAGAGCCCAGGGCGATGGTGGAACCACCAAGATGAGCAGCATCAAAGCCAGGCCAAGTGCTGCCCATCCCGTAGCGGTAAACGGTTTCATTTTTTTTGCTAGTTTTGGCACCAAGAATAAGAGCCCGAGGGCAAAAAAGAAAGCGTCGTACGCCATGACATAAGCTAATTGGATGGGTGAAAAATCAAAGGCTCGTTGGAGATACATTCCAATGCAGTTCCAAAAAGCATAGAGGCCAAAGTAGAGGAAAAAAATCGCAATGTAGAACTTTCTTAAGCTTGGATTTTCTAAAGTCGTTTTCATTCCATGTAAAAAGCCTTGTCCATGATGGGGATGTTTTTTGGTCTCTTTTGAAAACTTCCAGATGATCACAATCGCGACAAGCGACATCAAAGCACCCAGCCAAAACGGTGTTGCAAATGTGAACAATTTGCTGTTCGATGGGTCGGCAAGCCAACCTCCCAGCAAAGGCCCAACAATGAACGCCGTGCATGCAAAGAAGTTGATCCATCCGAAATGGGCGACTTTTTCCTCTTTGTCTGCAATATCTCCAATGACGGCTTGAGCAATCGTGACATTGCCTTCGGAAAACCCACAGAGAAAAAGACCTCCGAAAATCCCCAGCGCAGAATGGGCACTCATCGCTAAGGCCGTGATCGTATACCCTAATGCCGTGGTAGCAAGTGAAACCATGATCACTCGTCTTCTCCCCCATTTATCGGAGAAGGTCCCCAAGAGAGGAGAGCCAAGCAGTTGGCCGCTGGGATAAGCGGCTAAAGCAATACCGAGTAAAATAGTTTTTAGCTCAATGGATGTCGAAGGAGGTAAAATCGATCTTTGAGCGTCTAAAAAGATCTCAGGAAGGACAGGAAGCGGTAAAGAAAACCCTACGTAGCCAAGGAAAACGACAATCGCATACGGGAGTAAAGGTCTAATTTTAGAGGGGAACATGCACTTTATCTCTCATTGTTTTATAATAAGATCAATGGCCAAAAAGCTCAGCTTAATTTTTTCAGTCCTCTTTCTAGACTTTTTTTCATTTTCAGCTGTGATTGCGTTTCTACCGCTCTTTTTTCTCTCGACACCTCATAGCTTTTTTTCTTCTTCCTTCTCACCTAATCTACGATATGTTCTCTTGGGCATTTTATCTGCGACCTATCCCATTGCACAACTGATCGCTGCTCCGCTTCTTGGCCATCTCTCCGACAAGATCGGAAGGCGCTGGATTCTCCTCTATTCGTATCTGGGCAATGCTGTGGGATATCTTCTCTGCGGTATAGGCATATTAACCACCTCAATCGCTTATTTATTTTTAGGAAATTTTATCGCAGGGCTCATGGGCGTTAACCTTTCCACAACCAATGCGATTATCTCGGACGTCAGCGTCAGTGAAAAAAGATCCAAATTTTTCGCTGTCTCTCACCTGATGCTAGGAATCGGCTTTATTTTAGGCCCCTTTGTCGCAGGCAAAATCGTCGCTTTTTCTCCCCATGTTTTCGATGCTTGCTTCTATCTCTTTGTCTCTTGCGCAATCTTTTCTTTTATTAATTTTTTGCTGATCTATCTGTTTTGGACTCCCGATATGGTCACGACAAAACCTACCCCGATTCTTTGGAAAGAGCTTTTTCAATGTAGCCGCGAAGTCAAAGTCTTGCTTTTTGCTGAATTTTTGATCTTTTTTGGATGGTATTTTTTCATCAAGACATTTCAGGTTTTTCTGATTGAAGGAATTCATTGCACAGAAGCGCAGGTTTTTAACGTCTATTCCCAATATGGCCTTTGGTTTGCTCTTTCCCAAGCGCTTTTCATCATTTGGCTCCATCAGTACGCCAAAGCAGAAAAGTTTTTCCACCATTTTATCACTTTTTTGGCCTTTTCGATTCTTGTTCTCTATTTTGCCAAGACCTACTGGGCTGCCTGCTTAATTGTTCCTCTTTTTACCATAGCCTACGGCATGCTCATCCCTTCCCTCACAGGACTCGTCTCCGATTTAACAACATCGCAAAATAACGGAAAAATCATGGGACTTCACCAATCGATCCAAGCTTTTGCCAAGATCGGCGGACCTCTCATTGCAGGGTGCGTCCTCACTCTAACGCCTCTTGCCACGGTCCTTTTAAGCCCTCTTTTTATCCTGGCAAGTAGAGCTATCTTTGCTCTTCGCGGCCAAAAGAAATTATCTGATACAGCTTAGACTCTGTGAAAGGACTTCAGCCCACTCCTGGGCATCTTTAAGAAATAAAGGAAATTCTTTTTCAAAATTTTGAGGATTGACTTGCTGAGTCCAATGGATCGTACCCAAAACGGCATCGACTTCAACGCGTCCTGCATTTTCCCATTTCAGCTGCTGGATCAGCTTTAGACATTCATGGATTTCTGAGGGAAACTCACCTCTACCTTCAAAAATCGGTGTAGAGACTTTCCATGCTTGAGATGCTGTTTTTTGAATCAAAACCTCGCGGCCTTCGACAACAATCCGCGTGATCGAATTCAAAAAAAGATATATAAACGGAAACAGATACGACATGTATATTATTATAGTTTATTTGTAATTTTATCTCCCCATTTAAGTTTATTAATCTTTTTATATAGTTCTTTATATTTCTTAGTAACCGTTTTTTCTTCAATGCCGTCTTTTGTACATAACGTGATGACCGTATGCCCTTTCCGCCTCAAAGGATCTTTTAACAGTCGTGAAAAGTCTGTCTCAAAAAAATCTTTGCTTAAAATGACATAAGAGTATTTTTCATCTTCAAACCCAAGCGCTCCCTCCTTGGCCAAACGGTGCTCATCCGACCGCTGTAATCGAACCCCAAAATGGCACCACTCTGATGTGCTTTGCCAAGGACATGTCTTGGAATGGGGACAGGGAGCATAGACTGAAGCCCCTTTCGAAATGCAAAAATCCCGCGCTTTTAACATGCTCTGGTAACCAAGAGGCGTACCAGGCTCGACAATGACTAAAAACTTACCCGCAGCCTCCCATGCACGCTCAAGTAAAGCCAGATCTAAAATCTCTCCCCACGAATACGAAAAAACCACTAAATCATGCCGCTCGAACGGCTGTTTAGAGACGTCTCCGGTCACCCAACGGACACGATCTGCAGGCGTCATCTTAACACCGATTTCGACAAAGTCTCGATCTCTTTCTATTAGTGTGGCTTTTAAGTTTTCCCAGATTGCTGCACCTGCTTCCCAAGAGGTTCCTGGACCTGCTCCAATATCGAGCATCGTTTGGATAGGAAAAGAGTAGATCTCTTGAAAAACGCGATGTAAAGCGGCTTTAGTTGCCGGATACCGGGTGACCAGATACGCGTGCCGATCTTCTTTGGCACGGAGGTAAGGCTTCTGCCCTGTGCGATATCTTTCAGAAAGAGCTTGAGCCGCTTTTTTAAGGTCCATATTGCTAGTGGTCCTTAACAAAAATTCTTGAAACAATTTTTAGCGTGAAAGCTAGCTGAAATCGTCGACCGCAGGCTTCGCAAGTTGCTCCGTATTAATGCAATACGGAGCAACTTGCGATCGGCGATTTGAGCTGCTTTGACGCAAAAATTGCACCAAGAATTTTTGTTAAGGACCACCAGGATTATAGCGGTTGGAATCCCTTTTTGGAAATGAAAAAGAGAGGAACAATACTAAAGAACGTGATAATTCCTGCAATCAAAAGACTGTCATCAATCGCCTGGATGAAGATATGCTTTTGCACAGTGGCCATGACTAAATTTTGAGCTTGGACAGCGGCATCTAAAACATTTTTTCCGCAGGCTCCAATAAGATCTTGGATCCTCTCAAAATAGGGGCTAGACGTATCGACAACAGAACCGATTGCCGACGTCTGATAGACCTCACGAAAATTGAACGTTGTCTCAAACAGCGCAACACCAAGTGCTGCCCCAATTTGCCTCTGCACGGTAAAAAGGCCTGTGGCTTGGGAGAGTTTTGATTCTGGAATTGTGGAGAGTGTCAACGCAACCAGTGGAGCAAAAAGCATTCCCATGGCAATGCCTCGGACAATAAAAAGCTGAACCATTGTTGCTTCAGAAGTATACAAAGTAAAGCCAGCATTAACATAGTAGGTGAATGCAAGCAAAATCAGGCTGCCTAAAACCAGAAACATCGGGGAGACTTTCCTTGAAAGCCAACCCGACACTCCTCCGAAAAACCCTTGGGCAAGCCCAATCGGAAGTAGCACCATACCCGTTTGAATCTGCGAATATCCGAGACCATTTTGCATGTAAAGCGGAAGCAGAAAGCTCGATCCAAACAGGGTAAAGGAAAAAACGAAAAGAACAATGTTCCCCATCAAGAAATTCCGATTTTTAAATATGCGAAGATCGATGATGGGATTGACGATGGTCAGCTCAATCTGCAAGAAAAATAGAAGGTTGACCAGTGAAATTAAAAAGCACAGCAGGGTAAATTTTGACGACCAACCTTCAGAATTCCATGGAGCATTCCCACTAGAAATACCCACAAATAGCGAAACAAGAAAAACAACGAGTGTCACAAGACCCCACAGATCAAACGAGTGGATGATTTTCCGAAATGATCTTTTCAAAATCACCCATCCCATCAAAAGCGTCAAAGCCCCAAACGGCAAGTTGATTAAGAAAATCCATTCCCAACCGATGGTCTCAATCAAATATCCCCCTACGCTAGGACCGAGCGAGATCGCAGCGGCAATTGCAATCGAGTAAAATCCCAACGCAACAGTTCTGTTTTCTTTTTTAAATTCATTGGTAAACAAAATCATGCCGACGGGTGTTAAAATCCCCCCGCCAATCCCTTGAACAACGCGGAAGAAAATGAGTGCATTAAGATTCCATGCGATGGCGCACAAATACGAACCAAAAACGAAAATAATCAGACCGATCAAATAAACTTTTTTCGATCCGAAATGCTCCGATAGCCATGCGGAAATCGCTAGCAATACCGACAAAGCAATCAGATATGACGTTGAAATCCAGACGACTTGGTTGATTGTCTGGCCAAAAGCGGCCATGATCGTTGGGATCGCAACGTTCACGATCGTTCCATCGAGCACGACCATGAATGTACTGAGCATCACGGTGACGAGAACAAACCATGGGTAAGCAGGGTGATGCGCGGCAAGAGAAGGAATTAAATGAATCGCTCTTTGCCTAAGAAGACCTTCATTCATGAACTTATTCCTTAATAGACCTCTTTCGAAACTCAGGTTCTGTCAATTTTCTGGTTCTTTTGAGCCTAGTTTTCGATTTTTTTCGCAGGGGTAATATCAACATTTCGTATATGACCCCTGCTAAAAAAATCAAAAATAGGCCAAAATAATCCAGAAAATCGACGAACCCTGAGCTTCGAAAGAGGTCTAATGATAAAACTTTGATTTTTGATGTATTTTTTCGCAGGTTTTAAAGCTGCTTTAGAAGATGCGTAAAAAGACGCAAAAAGCAAACTTTTAGCATTAAGGAATAGGTTCAAACTTACCTCGTGCGGATTTTGATTTTAACCGACATCCCCGGTCTAAGATAAAGCCCTTGAGCATTATCCGGTGTCTTAAGGGAGATTCTGAGAGGAATCCGCTGCGTCACTTTTGTAAAGTTGCCTGAAGCGTTGTTCTGTGGGATCAGTGCGAATTGAGAAGCTGCTGCAGCCCCAACGACCATCACACTCCCTTGAAACTTTAGCCCTGGATAAGCATCAACGGTGATAATCACAGGCGCTCCTACCCGAATGGAGGAGAGCTTTGTCTCTTCAATATTGGCCGTGATCCAAATATTTGTCAGATCCATCAATGAAAGAATGGTTTGCCCTGCACGAATCACATCGCCTGCACCATGCCATCGCATCGCAATGACTCCATCGATAGGGGCAGTCACCTGTGAATATTTGGTTTTAGTTTCAACTTCTTTGAGCGTTGCTTCTTGAACATCCGCCAGCGAATTGATCGAATGGAGTTGAGCCTCCATCATCTGATACGTCTTGTCGATTCGATTGAAAACTTCTTGAGATATCACACCACCATCATACTCTTTCTTTGCTCTATCCAAGTCATCTTTAGCCAAATCTACCCGGATCTTTTGCAATTTCACTTCATCGTTGGCATGATCGACTGCAGCCGCAGCTTTTTCCTTCTCAATGAGCATCAATGTATCATCCAAGGTAAAAAGAAGATCTCCCTTCTTCACCACATCTCCATCACTCACAACCACTTGCTTAATTTTGCCCGACTCAACCGAGCTGACCGCATGATCCAATCCTGCAATGCTGGCATCCTCGGTTGTCTCAAAGGGATAGAAATACGCCCTCCACCACCAAAAGATCACAATCAGCATCAAGACCAAAATAGCCCCGATATAATAGATCTTCGACTTAAAAAATGACTGCTCTGTCTGTTCCATCTCTCTATCCGCACCATAATGACAAGAAATATTTTTAACAAGCAAGATGATAACACACAGTTTCAGTCGGTTACAAAATGTAACCAACTCGAACCGAACGCTTGGCTTGCCGGCGCCGGCAAACCGATCAGGTATGGGAGGAATGCTTTCTAGAACTCAGGAACCATCCAAGTATAGTGTAGAGTATTTTTTCGACTAGATTGTTTAAAATTTTTTTTCCCAATATGCTATAGGACACTTTGTGCATTCTTGAGAGGTTTTTATCCTCAAGCGCCGAAAAACACGGCCCTGAAGGGCCGTGTTTTTCGGCGCTTGAGGATAAAATGTTCGGCATCTTCAATGACGCGGGTTACAAAGGGTTGTATGGAGGTCTTGGCGCTGACGCAATTAAAGCTCGTAAAGGGATTGATCCCAAAGAACAATTAATGGATAGAATGGACAGAACAGAGTTGGCGGCCAACCAGTTTCGAATCACTCAAACACGAGAAAAACTCAACCGTGAAGGCATCAAAAATCAGAGGGATGCTATTGAAGCTCATGAAGCGGTTGGAAAGGAAGTCCGGGCTGCCATTGCAAAAATTGGTGGCACTCCTCCAGAAAACATTCCCCCCGCAGAGCACATCAAAAAAGTCAAAAAACGATTAAAAACAGCAAAGCCAAAATTATTGCTCGATGAGAAGGACTCAGGGTTGTTGCCTAACGGACCCTTTTAGTAGGTTTTCTACTATTTGCATATCAATGGAAATAAATCTTCGACAAGCTCCATACAAATCTCTGGAATTTTCCGGTCAGGATCTAAACAATCCTTGAGAGTGAGAATTGCATTTCGAATTTCAAGAGGTAGATCAGCTGAAGATGCATTTTCTCCAGGCCAAGAAGCATCACGAGTCTGTCTGTCAGGCCAGCGAGAATAAGCAATCCATAGCCCCTCATTTGTTCTATGTAAACAAGAACCAATAGCGCCTCGTTGATCGACAAAGAATCGAGCAACTCTATTCCACGCTAGTTGATATTCTTCTTCTCGTCCGGATTTGATGTAGCCTTGATAAATCACCGCGAACATGAATCTATCCGGGTTATTTTTTCAATAAATGTGATCGGATATTGAGTTGCAAGTAACTGTGCGGCTTCAGAGAAACTAAACCAGCCAAAGCCTATGTGTTCTGTGCTCAATTGAGGAGTAAATGAAGAGCCGATATCGCAATGATAAATCGACAGGATCAATCCTACTTCGCCAAAGCTTATAGGGATTCGGATATCTGTTAGGATCATGTCAAAATGGGAAGCTTTGTCAAGATATTGCAACCCAGTTTCTTCTTCTATTTCTCGGCGCAACGTTTCCATTACAGTCTCTCCTTTCTGGAGACGCCCTCCTGGAAGATCCCAATATATGCCATTGAAGAGGTGCTGTGTTTCTAATAAGAGCACCTTGTGCTCGTTATTGCACAACAGCCCCTTAACGCCTAAATGAAAGCAATCTTCTAGCAATTCGTTCATTGAGCACCAACATATCAGAATTTTACCCTAAAAAGGATCGATATTTGACAAAAATCGGAAAAAAATCTGGGTGAGAGGATTTGAACCTCCGACCCCTAACACCCCATGCTAGTGCGCTAGCCAGTCTGCGCTACACCCAGATAAAAATTAAACGTTGACGAGTCCTTCGAATTGAAAGTCTGCCTTTTTGAACTCATTGACTCCAAGGCGGGCGCAATCTTCAATAATTTTTTCCAAAACATCGCCCGGATGAAGCTCAGCAGCTGAAAGATCGACTGAAATCGAAGCGGTGAAATTCACACCATTTCGGAGGCCTTTAACCTTGAAATTTGCTATCATTGTCTCTTTTTTCTTAGAGATATTTTTAAAACGTATTAAATTATTTTCAGCCAGATCTTTCATGGTTCACCTCAAAGTAGAGGGAAATCGTAGGGTCTTTAGCTGTTTCTGTCAAGAATAGGTATGAAGATGCAAATAGAAAAAAGTTGGTATGAAAAACTCAAAAACGAAATCAGTCAGCCGTATATTCAGGAGCTGAAAAAGTTTCTCGAAGAAGAAAAAAAAGCGGGCAAGACGACCTATCCTCCTGCACAACTCGTCTTCAATGCCTTTCTCCAGACGCCGTATGATCAGGTGAAAGTGGTGATCGTGGGCCAAGATCCGTACCATGGCCCTGGACAGGCCCACGGCCTTTCGTTTAGCGTTCTTCCGGGCGTACCGATTCCACCCTCTCTGAAGAATATCTATAAAGAGCTGGAAACTGACCTAGGCATAAAGCGGCCTTCATCGGGATGCCTCATCTCTTGGGCAAAGCAAGGCGTTCTACTTCTCAACGCAACACTGACCGTGAGTGCTGGAGATCCCAAATCGCATCATGGAAAAGGATGGGAGCGGTTTACCGATGCTGTCATCGATATCTTAGCCCAAAGACCCGATCCCATTGTTTTTTTACTCTGGGGAAAATCAGCTCAAGAAAAATGTCATAAGGTCATGGGATCGCATCATGCCGTTTTTCAGGCCGCCCACCCGTCTCCCTATTCAGCCGATCGATTTCTGGGCTGCCGCCATTTTTCAAAGACCAACGAATTTCTTAAAAAAGTCGGCAAAGAGCCGATTGATTGGAATGTCGAGTGATTGTGTATAACCTGTTTTTTATGACAAAAAGTCGACCCAGCGACGCTAAAAAACATTTTATAGCGCATGTTATGAACACCTTATTCCCCCCATTAAAAAGAGGGTGTTATCAACAAATCCACAGGGTCTGAGTAATGAGTAGTATAGATATCTAAATCTAAT
>Ga0207091_1248_pt1 | contig 11112 bp, 11 predicted proteins | sample Alteio_BWMinHeat_47_FD_153534 | JGI IMG/M metagenome (GOLD analysis project Ga0207091, IMG submission 153534) | Enriched cells from forest soil in Barre Woods Harvard Forest LTER site, Petersham, Massachusetts, United States -... | ecosystem: Environmental > Terrestrial > Soil > Temperate forest >... | reverse complement strand
AGAAGCGGTTATGATGCAACTGAATAACAAACAGTTGGCGGAACGCCAATGTATACTGGATTATTTTCCGCCTGAAAGGCACCTCTTTCTTAAAGATGTTGTAAACAGGGTAATGAACGGAGAAGTTATTACCTATGAAATAGCGTTGAAACAGCCTGATGGTTCGGTAAAATGGCTGGATATAAAGTGGGCGGGTGCTGTAAATAAAGAAGACAGGAAATGGGGCATTATTTTCACAAGCAACGACATTACGGAAAAGAAAATGGTATGGCTGGAACGTGAAAGAATTACTGCTGACCTTATTGAGCGCAACAAAGACCTTCAGCAGTTCAACTACATTGTTTCACACAACCTCCGCGCGCCGGTTGCAAATATTATGGGGCTATCCACGTTGCTTGCCGGGCGGCAAAACGATACGCCAGGCACGCAGGAATTATTGGAAGGCATTTCTTTATCCACAAAAAAACTTGACGAAATTATAAAAGACCTCAACCTTATTCTTCAGGTGCGGGAAGATGGCGTGCATGAAAAAAAAGAAACCGTAAATTTTCTTCAACTGGTGGATGATATTAAAATGAGCATCAGTAATATAATAGAAAAGGGAAAGGTGCTGGTGGTTTGTAATTTTGAAGAAGCCGGCAGCCTATTTACCATCCGCAGTTACCTGTACAGTATTTTTTACAATCTAATATTAAATGGCATTAAATACGGGCAACCCGGTATTGCCCCCGTAATAAATATAAGAAGCTTTAAACACAAGGATAAAATTGAACTGGTTTTTGAAGACAACGGCAAGGGCATTGATATGGGCCGTAACGAAAAACACCTATTTGGCCTGTACAAACGTTTTGATACGATGGTTGAAGGCAAAGGCATAGGTTTATACATGGTGAAATCGCAGGTAAAAACGCTGGGTGGAAAATAACAATACAAAGCAAGATTAACAAAGGAACAATATTGCGGATGGAATTACCTTTATAAATATTTCTGTTCGATATTAGTAAAATTTAGGCACCTGTGGGTAGAGCGAGTGGAGCGCACAGAAGAGACATCGACTAATAATTCCTGTTGCTTGGATTTATCACATCCGTGAAAACCTATCAAAAGGCCGGGACGGGTGTTGTACCTAAAAAATGAGGGAATTTAGACTTAGTTGCCAAGCGCTTCGTAATGAGTAGTAAAGTTACCTTCGTTATCGAGAGAATACCTGCACCAACCAAAGAATCTAGCGCTTCTTCTTTGGAAACCCCCTCCCGAATCTTCGATTCGGCAAGGTCAATAAGGTTCTGTATATCTTTTTCGTTCATTTACGGAAAATTCTTGCCACAAGTATAAATATTTTTTTATTCTGATGCATTTAAATATGCACCGGCTCTATAGGCAACAACCGTTACGGGTTAACTTTGCGGCAATTTGAAATACAGCCTTTTCTTCCACGTATTCTGATAGCAAAATCTGTATATTTATGCTGTAAAACCGCCTATTGCATTCCCTAAAACCATAACGATGCACCTTGTTTGCAAAATACTTTTCTTATGTGCTTCATGCAACTTGGCGAATAACGCATTTGCGCAGTCAAGATTTGCCCAAAAGGTTGTGGTGCAGGCGGTGCCTGCAGATTCCCTTGCATTTACGAGTGGTTGGGGTTATCATTGGTATATGATTAAACAAGGCGACGTCACCTTTGAAAACACCAATGGTACCAAATTGAAGGCCGAGGACACAGCCCATTTATATTTTACTTCCCATTGCGAAACAAACGTGCAAGGCGGCTATGCTGTACAGTATTGCTACGCTTCCATAAAAAAAGGTGTAATTAAGCTAAACTTTTTAGATGGCATGCCTACCTATTCCAGCCAGTATAATGTATTTATCAAAGGGGATAGTTTTTATTGCAAGGCCAAAACAGTATATCCTATATCAAGTGTAGGTGAGAAAATAATCGACATAACCAAACAGCAAACGCTTGTCCTTGACAAACAGAAATATGAAGTTGGCGACACATTGAAAGGCTATATCAATTTTACATTCAGGGAAACATCTCGCGCACCGGGAAGAAAAACGTACAACTATACTTATTATTTCAAAGGATTTTTTTGCACGCTATTGGGGGAGAAGGAAGTGTCGGGATGGTGAGGAGGAGAAGGCTAACCGCGGCGCGTGCCTAATATTTGATTAAAGGGGAATCCCATTTACGATTAATTTCAAAACATGGCCATAAAGTATCTAAACTCGATTTATTGCCTACCGCTGTTTATCTTGTTGATTTCTGGCATTCAGTGCAATAGAGTAACTCAACAAAATAAGAGCAGGAAATCGCCTATACCGATTGACGCGAAACTGAAGTACTTTTGGCCTAAGGACACTGGAGAAGGGTCAAGTATCGTATACTATGACACAGGAGAATTGATCCGGACTATAGAAAAGAGCAGGTGCTTTTGCGGTGAATTCACAGGTATTGGAGGTGAAAAAAGCGAAACTTACCTCAATTTTCAAATGCTTCTTAAAGTTGCCTCTGACAGTTTATGGTTTAAACTCTCATTTAGCAAAAGTCCTGTCATGCGTTTGTATGCGTTTCACGCATTGGAGATTAAAAATAAAAAAATGCGTGATATAGTCAAACTTCGTTTAGAATCTGACACAGCCACTGTTGTATGGCGTAACAGTGATGAAGTAGTTTATTGCACCGTAGGGTTTTATGTTTCAATCTCAAAGTAAAAAGTGTACCGCTGTGCCGTGCGGGCCGCACCACCAATCATACCGCCTGCCAGCCGCTGCCCCTTTGCATCCCATCCCCATTTTTTTCTCATTAATCACACAGTATTAACTAAATTCGGGTTTATGAGAAATCTTATCGTTACCTCCATATTTCTGGCGCTGGCTTTGCCAAGCGCCTTTGCACAAAGCCGCCTTGAAACTTCGCCTGCCCAAGCACCGAAGGATTCAATCGTAGATGCCATAGTTCAAGAAGAAAATAGCAATTCCCAACTTAAGCTGCTCGCGCACCAGCTTTTTGACAGCATCGGGCCGAGGCTGGTGGGTACGCCGCAGATGGAGCAAGCGCGCGACTGGGCGCTGGGCAAATACAAAAGCTGGGGCATTCCCGCAGAGGAACAGGACTGGGGTGTATGGAGAGGATGGGAGCGGGGCATCTCGCACATCGACATGGTTTCGCCGCGTGTGCGCACGCTGGAAGCCACCCAATTGGCCTGGTGCCCGAGCACGGGGAACAAGACGGTGACGGCCGGCTTTGTGATACTGCCTGACTTGGCGGATTCCATGGCGTATGCGGCATGGATGCCGTCGGTAAAGGGAAAGTTCGTCATGGTGTCCATGCTGCAACCGACAGGCCGCCCAGACGACAACTGGGATCAGTTTGCCACGGCGGAGTCTACTAAAAAAATGAAGGATCAGCGTAAGGAAATGACCGATAATTGGAATAATCGCATCAAAAAATCAGGATATAACACGCGCACCCTGCCAGTGGCGCTGGAGAAGGCCGGAGCGGCCGGCATCGTTGGTTCCTACTGGTCCGCCGGTTTTGGGGTGGACAAGATTTTTGGCGCATATACAAAGGCCATCCCTTCGATTGACATTATGCAGGAAGATTATGGCATGCTGTACCGCCTGGTGGAATCGGGAGCCGACCCAAAAATCAGCATCCATGTCGAGTCAAAGGAGCGGGGCACGGTGCCGACCTTTAATGTGGTTGCGGGCATAAGGGGCAGCGAAAAGCCGGACGAATATGTGATGCTGTCTGCCCACTTCGATTCCTGGGACGGCGGCACCGGCGCCACGGACAACGGCACAGGCACGCTGATGATGATGGAAGCCATGCGCATATTGCAGAAAGTGTACCCGCACCCGAAACGCACGATATTGGTGGGCCATTGGGGTAGCGAGGAAGAGGGGCTGAATGGCTCAAGGGCATTTGTGGAAGACCATCCCGACACGGTGGGCCACCTGCAGGCGCTTTTTAACCAGGACAATGGCACGGGGCGTGTGATAAATATGAGCGGCCAGGGTTACCTGAATGCCTACGAGTATCTTACCCGTTGGCTAACCAAGGTGCCGTCGAATATCCGCGATTCTATCAAGACTACTTTCCCGGGCACTCCGGGCGGCGGCGGTTCTGACTTTGCGTCTTTTGATGCGGTGGGTGCCCCTGGCTTCTCATTGGGAGCACTTAACTGGTCATATTTCAACTATACCTGGCATACCAACCGGGACACCTATGACAAAGTGGTGTTTGACGAACTGAGCAACAATGTAGTGCTGGTGGCTATCCTGGCGTATATGGCCAGCGAGGATCCGAACAGGGCTTCCGTGGAGAAGGCCGTGCTGCCAATCAATCCCAAGACCGGCGAACGGGCAAAGTGGCCGGCGCAGGTGAAGGCGATTAGGAAGGGAGGGTTGGATTGATATGTGATGTTAGGCAGAATTGTCGACGTATAGTTTTTGGGGATAAGTCACAGCACCAATCTTTCCTACGGAACGAAGGAACGTAAAAGAATATTTATGTTCTACCCACCAAACTTCCCTACGGGACGTCCTGTAAGGACGTTTGGTGGGTAGAAAATCTATGCACGAGAAATTTTCGTTCCATAGGAACGATTGGTGCCTTTAATAACACAAAACGTAGGTAATGGCGGGGCTCGCCGCCTATGCCTTACAATTACTTGTTTCCAATTCAAACAGTCGAATTCAGGCCGGCAAAAAGTCTGCTGTGAGCAACGGCAGCTATTAATTGCCGGTACCTTTTTTTTGCGCCGCAAATACTTCTTTTGCCTGCTCAAAATGGCGTTGTTCATGCGCGATAATGATATCGAAAGCTGTTTCTAATTTATACACAATATTTTTGTTTGCAGGCGAACATATTACTGTGCCGTTGTTCAGCAAATTCCCGCAAGTGGCAATTAATTGTTTTAAGGCAGCTTGCTCTGCTTCAAAATCCTTTATAATGTCGGTTGAAAAATCGCTGCTTTTTGGCTCCCAAATTGCAAATGTTTTCATTTTCCTTTTTCTGTCGGGTTGCACTACCGTTAAAAGCATCTTACCAAAAAAATTAACCATAAACCCAACCTTGCCGATAAAAGGTGTTTTGTAATTGCCCGCGCGCACGGCGTTTATTACAGGGTAGTAGCTTTGGTTAATAACAATCAAATGGTGAATATTTTGGGCTATGCTCCACGTTTGCGGGTTGGGTTTCCAGTTTAATTGTTCAACGCTTAAGCTGCCAAACTCAGTTTTGAAAGCGGAGGTTATCAAATCAATCTTGTTGGCCCACCTGTCTTGCATGCGGATGATGTTTTAGTGTTTTTATTTTCTGCAAATGTAGTAAGGTACGTGCAGAGTGTGCCTGTGTTAGCGGGTTTAAAAATGGTTTATACCGGATAACGTTTATTTTGGCTTTTGTAGTTAGCAACCTGTGTTAATTTGTAAAAGATGCCTCGGCTAAGTAAAAGATGCCTCGGGATCAGTAAAAATAATATTACTTTTGATTAAGTGATTTTCTAAATGGATTACCAAATATTCGCTCCATCCGAGGAGTTAAAAGACTTAGTGCAATGCTTTTGGACGCTGGAAAGCGACCCAAATGCGCCTACTCCCAAAGACTACTTTTTGATGGCGGACAGTTGCCCGGAAATTATTTTTCAATACAACGAGGGGTTTCAGGGCTATGCAGCACAAAGTGCGCGGATACGGTTCCAGCATTCTATTCCCGATAAATTTGATGTGGGGAAGAAAGTTGGTTTTTTTGGAGTGCGATTATATCCGCATGCTGTTGGTCAATTGCTAAACATCCCGGCAAATGAAATTGTAAACCATGTGTTTGATTTCTCTGATTTATTCAAAAGGGAAGGAGGATATCTGGCCGACCAGATATATTGCGCGATAAAAACGCCTGAGCGTATAGCCAGGGTTTCAGACTATCTTACAAAAAGGGCATCCGTGCAGAAGATGGATCCTATCAAATATTTTGTTGATCAAGTCATCGGTTATAGGGGCTCCGTGGATATTTCGATGATGCAACAATCGTCTGGCCTGTCCATCAAACAATTTGAAAGAAGATTTAAAGCCATTGCCGGATTCCCCCCAAAATACTTTGCGCGAATCGTACGTTTTCAGGCAATCAAAGACACATACTCCTTGAGCCAGTTCTCATCAATGACCAGCCTTGCTTACTCTTGCGATTATTTTGACCAATCGCACTTCAACCGGGAGTTCAAAGAATTTTCGGGGGTGCAGCCGCTCAAATATTTTAAGCCGCTTCATCAGAAAAACAACAGGTCTTCCAATAAGTATAACATCAATCTTCTCAACACCAGCAAACAACCCTTGTTCGATGGTTATCTGCCCTGTGGTTGGTTCGTGTGACAAAATGCTATTTCAAACGCTCTCTACATTAACTGGCACAAGACCTATAAGGTTTTCAAAAATCTTATAGGTCTTATCATTATTATTTCTCATAAAAAAGGCGATAAATGCGGATTGCATTTGCAGGTGACGATTTTGTACAATTTTAAAAATTCTTTTGAAAATACCTTGCAGCCCTAAATTAAAAAGCATTCAAAAAAAGATTGATTACAATGAAAAAAACACCTTTCAAATTTAAAGAAAACACCATACGTCAACAATGCAACACCGATACGCCTGTTTACCGCTCAGGGGATACATTTCAGGTTGACGGTGGCCGGCGCACCGCAGCAAGACATTTTATCAGTTTTTTCCTGGCTTTTAGTGTTCTGTTTATGGTTGCGGCAATTAATTGTTCAGCCCAACAGGGTTCTACGTCGTTACGCGACGGCCAGCATGATTTTGATTTCAACATAGGGGTATGGAAGACGCATATACGCCGCCTCCTGCATCCACTTACAGGCTCAGACGAATGGGTGGAAATGAATGGAACGGTGCGCGTGCGGAAGGTCTGGAACGGCCGCGCGCAGTTGGAGGAGATAGAGGCCGATGGTACAGGCGGACATTTTGAAGGCCTCACATTGTTTCTGTATAACCCGCAGGCGCATCAGTGGGCGCAGTACTTCGCCAGCGGCGAAGAGGGGGTGGTGAACAAACCACAGATAGGCGAGTTCAAGAACGGCCGTGGTGAACTATACGACCAGGAATCGTTCAATGGGCGGACTATCTTTGTTCGATTCGTATGGTCAGACATTACTGCGGATTCCCACCACATTGAGCAATCATTTTCAGACGACGGTGGTAAAACCTGGCAGCCGAATTTTGTAGCGACACTCACGCGGGATAGAGACACTTCGGCCAGCGGCGGGATACCCTTGCCTATTGCCTCAAACACACCCGATGGCGCGCATGATTTCGACTTTCACTTTGGTACGTGGAAGACCCATATCCATCGCCTGCAAAAGCCCCTCACCGGCTCAAGCAGTTGGACCGACTACGACGGCACTTCTGTAGTAAGCAAAGTATGGGGAGGGCGCGCAAGCCTTTTGGAGCTGGAAGCCAGCGGCCCGGCCGGGCACATTGAAGGCGTTGGATTGCGGCTCTTCAACCCACAATCGCATCAATGGAGCCTGAACTGGACAAATAGCACAGACCCCGTTATGACAACTCCCATGGTTGGCAAGTTCGCCAACGGACAGGGGCAGTTTTACGACCAGGAAGAATTCGAGGGGAGGATCATCATGTCGCGCAATGGTTTTTCTGCCATTAGGCCAAACTCCAGCCGCTTTGAACAGGCGTTCTCCGACGATGCCGGCAAGACTTGGGAGACAAACTGGATCATGACTTTCAACCGATAGGTTTTATTTGTCTTCTTCAACCTGGTGATGGTGATACGCAATAAAATCTCGGAGGATGCTGGCTTGATCTGAGCATTGATTCAGGAACTCTGCATCTCAGTAGAAGCGTTGCACTACCTCTGTGGATAGCACACTGGCGTTTTTAACTGCCGAACACTAAGCTGAGCGCGGGGCAATTGCTTTTTCCTATAAATTTACTTGCTGTTTTTATTATAACCAGCCAAAAGAAGCAAACAGTGAAAATTTATAACCTTCCGCAGGATTATTCCACTCCCGATGAGTTAAACAGCCCGGTTATCATCCGATCTTTTAAAACGCAGCAAAACATTGTGAATGCAAAGGACATTCTTCACCAGAACATGATTAAAATGGTGATAAGTGGAAAAATGAAAGTTATTTATGCTGACAACACCGTTACCATTGGGGAAGGGGAATTGGTTGTTTTTTCAGCAGGCAATTGTTTAACTTCTGAATTTACAACGGATGGCGGCGCATATGCTTGCATAGTGTGTTATTTTACAAATACATTTTTGGCAGATTTTTTTGTAAAGTACAATGCCCTTTATAAGCAGGACAAGGCAACAAAGAAATATCCTTTTATTACTTTTAAGCAAGATGAATTTATAAGGAACTACATACAGTCGCTTAACATCATGCTTGACACAAAGCAAGGTTTTGTGAATGAATTGAAACAGCTAAAATTGGAAGAGTTGTTGCTGTACATCGCTACCAAGGAGGCAGCCAAGCTGCACTCACTGCATATTATGGCCAATGATGACGAAGACATACAACTGAGAAAAACTGTTGAAAGCAACATTGGCAACCCGGTTACGGTGGAAGATCTGGCATTTTTGTGCAACGCAAGCCTTTCCACTTTTAAAAGAAAGTTTAACAAGGTTTATGGAACATCGCCCCAAAAATGGCTTACACAGCAGAAGATGCAACTGGCAGCCTTGCTGCTGAAACACCCAAACGAACGAGCCGGCCTTGTGTATGAAAAGGTGGGCTACCAAAATCATTCAGCTTTTATACACGCTTTTAAGCAGCAATACGGCATCACCCCCAAAGAATACCAAGATAAAAATTTGAACTTCTAACAATATCTTTTGAACGTTCTGCATTGCCACCCCAGGCAAAAGGCTGGTAAATTTGTAACAGCTTATTAAGCGACTATTAGCTGATTATTTAACTATCAAAATACACAGAACATGTCAACAAAAAATGAATTGCCGATGGTTATTGAAAATTTTATCAATGCCGTTAACCAACATGACGGCGATGCATTTATTGCGGCCTTTGCGAAGGATGCACTTGTAAACGATTTTGCGAGAAGCTTTTGGGGCGTGGATGCCATCAAAAAATGGAGCGACAAAGAAATGATTGGCGACAAGGTGACTTTTGAAACAGATGAGGTTGTTGAGCATTACGATGATTTTATCATCACTGCCTTGACCGATGGGAATTATGACAAGTCAAAAGCGCCCGACCCCACCTATCTTGATTATTTTTTTACACTGCGCGGAGACAAAATTGTAAAAATGATCGTGACAAAGAATAAGGAGAAAAGCGCGAAGGTTTAGTTACTTTAAGAAGCGGTATGTAAAACAGTCAAATCAATTTATAATCAAAGCCTCCCGAGGCGTCGAGATTATCTGGAATTCACTGCACAAAAGCCAAATACTCCATTCGGAGCCTAAGCATATAACGGCGGCTGGCTTTCCCCTGCTCCCCACAGTTCAAACCGATGAACGGATTGCGACGCAACGAAGTCTCAATGAAAAACCCACTGCCGGTATCCACCCCATCTAAGCGATGTGTTTCATGGAGTCTCCACGCCAGTAAGGCTACAACAAGACCTTGAAGGTTTCCAAAAACCTTCAAGGTCTTTTGCGGACAGCCTTTATTTCGGTTGCGCACAGGTTGGGCAACGGAAGCAAATATCAATAAAACCTATAAGGTTTTTGAAACCTTATAGGTTTGGTTTCACTCATTCTTCAGCACTTTCGCGGGGTTGGCGCGTATAATCTTAAGCGTTTGCAGGCCAATCATAATAAAGGCGATGAGTGCAACAAAAAACAGCCCCGCAAACATGTCGCCAAACCCTATGGGCTGGTGATAGGCAAAGTTTGTGAGAACAACCCTGTCAAAAAACAGCCAGGTAAGCGGCAGGGCAATCATGGCGGCCAGCAGTAGCAGCGAAAGAAAGCTCTTGCTTAACATATATGCCAGCAACCCTTCGCCGGCACCAAGCACCTTTCGTATACTCATTTCTTTTACGCGTTTTTCCATGGTATAAATAACCATGCCGAACAACCCCAGTGACGAAATACAAACGGCCATCAAGGCAATAAAGCCTACCACCTTCAGCATAACGGCAAACGCGCCATAAGCCTCTTCAATTTGTGCGTCATAAAATTCCGCGTTTAGCGGATGCACTTTATCTATTTTTTTCCAGAGGGTAGTGATGCTGGTCATGGTAGCGGGGAGGTTGGTTACATCGAGTTTTATATTCAAGTAGCCCCCGGGATTTGCAGCGTAGCGCAGCGCCGTGGGATCAATCTTGCGGTCTGCCGTGCCGTAATGAAAATCGCGCAGCACGCCAACAATGGCCAGTTTTTTCTTGTCAATATATACCTGTTCGCCAATAGCCTTTTGCAGGTTGCCATTGCCAATGTTAAACCGTTTGATTAGTTGCTCGTTCACTATAATTTCTGTTTCCGGCGCGTCTTTGGGCAGCGGCGTGAAATTACGGCCGGCCAGGAATGTGTAGTGGTGAAGCGGCAGGTAGTTTGCATCAACATTGTTTAGCATCACACCTGCTGAATCAGCAGGGTTATTGTACTTTATACCAGTACCCCAGAGGGAGCCGAGGCTGCTTACCATTTTTGATCGAGCGATGCCCTTAACAGCGGGCAAAGCGGCCAGCTCATGCGCCAAAATATCTTCTTTATTGCCCTGCATGTCGATATTGAGAATATTTTCGGTTTTGAACCCAAGGTCCAGACGGATAAAGCCTTTGTATTGGTTATAACCTATGATGGTTGCGGTGATAAAGAAGAGCGACAAAGTATATTGAAACACAACCAACACTTTTCTAAAAGACAGGTGATGGAACACCTTGAGCGATGAAGCGTCTTTAAGCACCCTTACCGCATTAATTTTTGCGTAGAAGAGGGCAGGCAACAAGCCCGCGACAATGCCCACCAGCAAAGCAAGCCCGATAAAACACAGGATTACCCGCAGCGACAGGTTGAGCGAAAATATCTGGATAAAGTCACGAAAAGAAAGGAACTGCCCACGCAGAACCAGGAACATGCAAAAGGCAACGCAAAGAGAA
>Ga0207091_1246_pt1 | contig 11141 bp, 10 predicted proteins | sample Alteio_BWMinHeat_47_FD_153534 | JGI IMG/M metagenome (GOLD analysis project Ga0207091, IMG submission 153534) | Enriched cells from forest soil in Barre Woods Harvard Forest LTER site, Petersham, Massachusetts, United States -... | ecosystem: Environmental > Terrestrial > Soil > Temperate forest >... | reverse complement strand
CTAGCGTGAAAGCTAGCTGAAATCGACGATCGCAAATTGATCCGTATTGAATAATACGAATCAACTTGCGAAGCCGGGCTAGCGTCGATTCTACGGAGCTTTCACGTCAGCCGAAACGCTGAAATCTTTTAGGTACACTCCCTAGCTCTGCTCGTAGTCTTGGATGATCATCTCTACAGCCGTCTCAGCGCCTGTTTTATGGATATTTAGCCAGCGGAAAAGGGGTTCTTTCCTAAACCACGTGAGCTGCCGTTTTGCATATCTGCGAGAGGCCTGTTTAAAGGTCTCCATCAAGTGGTGCCGGTCATCTGAAGATTGGGCAGTGTTAAGAAATTCTAGGCATTGACGATATCCGATGGCCTGGGAAGCCGACGTATTCTTCCGAATGCCCTCTTGGTCGAGCTTTTTGACCTCGTCGATGAGCCCCGCAGAAATCATCTTTTCACACCTTAAGTCGAGCATAGGGTAAAGAATTTCTTTAGGCATATAGAGGAACCAGCATCTAAAGTCGAACTCTTGGGAAGGGACCATGCCCTTTTCGAAAAAAGAGACTTTTTGGTTGGTCAGTGTCATGATTTCTAAGGCTCGGATAATTTTATGTCGGTCTCGAAAGGTAATCGTAGAGGCGTACTCAGGATCAAATCCCTTTAATCGCTCATAGAGAACAAGCGACCCTTTTTCGGTCATTTCATCTTCGAGTTTCTTTCTCACATCGGGGACAGAAGCAGGACCTTTAGGAGGCCCATAGATCAACGCATGGATATAAAAACCTGTGCCCCCAACGACGATCGGAACATGTTCTCTTGCGTAAATTTCACGGAAAGCTTGCTCAGACTCATGGAAAAAATCGACAACATTGAACGATTCGTCAATATCGCGGCTATCGATTAAATGATGCCGAATATTGCCCCTTTCTTCGGACTTTACTTTAGCGGTGCCGATGTCCATGCCGCGATAAACCTGCATCGAGTCGGCTGAAATAATCTCCCCTCCTAAGGCATTGGCAATGAGGAGAGACGTTTTCGTTTTGCCCACTCCGGTGGGGCCGGCTAAAACAATGACCTTCTTTTTTTTGGGAATAGGGGGCAGTTTCTGCCGTAGAGGTACCGTGAACGGGTTAATGACACTCTGAAGTTCTTGGCTGCCAAAAGCAGTTCCCATTATACAAACTTTGTTTAATCTTATTAAACAAAGGTATGAAAACTGTTATTTATAAGCAAGTTATTGGATGACTTCAAGGCGAACTCGACGACCGACGCGAGCACCAACGGTCATCGCAATCGTTCTGAGAGCCTTGATCGTACGTCCTTGACGGCCAACGATTTTACCTACATCTTGGGGAGAGACTTTAACTTCGACAACGGTTCCTTGTTCTCCTTCGATAATATTGACATCGACAGCGTCGGGTAGATCTACGAGATTCTTAATGATATAGGCAACAAAATCCTTCATATCCAAAGTGGGGGTTAAAAGTTTTTACAGTATACAGCTTACCACTCTCTTGCATTTGAGGCAAGCCTTCACCAGGAACCTAATTAATTATATATGTTTTAATTGTTAGTTTTATTAATGGATGAAATTAAGACACCTTAATTTAGTTTAGATGTGCAAGTCAGTAGGCTTTTTTTATGCGGCGATAGCTGCGATGGCTCCGAGGCTTGCACATCTTTTTTCCTACTATAAGTTATTGCGAATCCAGTCATTAATATTGAACATGATTTCTGAAATCTGCTGTGGAAGACCATTTTTGACACTTAAGTTTTTTAGATAGCAGTCATGTCGTATATGCTAAAATATATGTAGTTAAATCGACATGTAAAATTTTTGCATAATCTGTAAGTTTGCCCAGTTGCGGTTTATGCTTTTTGCTTCGCAGATATTTTTGTAGTGCTTTGAGTGCTATCTCAATGCTGAGGTACCGAAAAGCATCAATAACACACCTCTCTCTATTGAAAATTTTGACATTGTACTCTCCCATTTTGATCTTGATTCTACCTAAAGCAAGGTTTCGCATTTTTATTATTCTTGTTCTGGGTCTTTTAGGAGGATATGAGCCATGAGGAACTGCAATCCACACCTCTCGCATGATTTGGTCTGTTAAATCGTAGTAGCAAAGCGCAGAAATTAAACAAATGACCCCTTTAGGAATAGTTGCTGCTACCAAGGCCAAACTTTCCCATTGAAACTCTACTTTTGGCTCATACTCTACCGGTACATAAATACCCGGGCTTAGCCTTCTGATTATCTTTTTCCTAACAAAGTGATCGAGGGCATGCCGAGGGATTCCGCATTCTTTTGCTTTGGCATTGGTAAAAAAAGGCTTGTGCATGAGCGGCGCGAGTTTTTGAACATACTTAGACTGTCTCATTCCTTAAATCTACAAAACCTCCCCAATAATGTCAATTGGGGAGGTTTTGTAGAAACACATCACATAAGCGCCTAATTATATGTTAGTTACAACTAACAATTCTATTGGATAAATGCGAGCTGTAAGATTCTCAGATCGATGATTTGAGCGGAGGGTGGAAGCTTAGGTCGAAGTTCTAGATAATTCCCTAGCTCTTGTGCAAAGTTTTTTGGAGTCAGCCTGAGGGTTTTTGTAAATCCTTGCTCTTCTAAAATAAGGACGACTTCGCGACGGCCTAAACTGGGAAGAAAAGCCTTAGAGACGTCGAGCCGTTTTACCTGGAGAGAAAGACGGCCAAGAAGTTGCAGGATTGTCAATGCTAGTTCAGCATTTCTCTCTTTCAGGGGCCTACCCCAATAGAAATTCCGGATTCCAAGGTAGATTTCAGGAAGTCTCTTGGGAGAAAAGAAGGGAGAAACAGGAAACGGATATCCTTCATCATCGAGAGCGATATTGTCAAAATCAAATAGCCATGCGATCGGCTGCCTGACAGTATAGTCGACATAGACGGTATCGGGCGTAGTGATTTTGACTTTGGCCTCCTTGATCAGAGGACAGGCAAGAAGTCTTTTCTGGGCAAATGCGGGATCAAATGAAGCCGCAGTGATCGGCCGATCTGCAGAGATGCGCATGAGCTCGGCAAGATAGGTTGTTTTTAGAGCTTCTCTTTGAGGACCGGTCTGGACAATGCGGCATAGATAGGTGGGAGCAACCTGGTCATGTTTTTGGTAGTGCTTAAGGCCTTTATAGGTTCCGCCTGTGATCAGGAGGGCTGAACCTACAATCCATGTCAATGATATTGCAAGTTTCATAGGTGCCGGTCATGATACCGCTTTCGATGCAGTCCTGCAATAATGACGCGATCGACAACTTCGGTCATGGAAACGCCTTCGGACTTCCAGATGAGAGGATAAACACTGGTCGGCGTACATCCGGGCATGGGATTGACTTCATTGAGCACCCATGTTCCATCGGGCTTTAAGAAGAAATCAATCCGGGCAAGCCCCATGCAACGGGTGGCGTGGTAGACGGTTGTGGCGATCTCTTTGCCACGCGCGAGCACTTCAGGCGGCATCGGAGCTTTAGGAATGGAAGGCTTGCCATTTGCGCTGTATTTATTTTCGTAGGTGTGGATCTCCTCTGATAAAATCACCTCGGCAGGATCCGCGACGGCGGCATTAAAATTGCCGATAAATCCAAACTCGAGCTCGCGGCCGATAATTTCTTCTTCGACGAGGAAGCTGTAATCCAAACGGCGGATATTTTCGATCGCCTCTTTAATCTGCTGCTCGTTTTTGACTTTATGGACGCCAAACGTCGATCCTAGATGGAGAGCTTTGATATAGAAAGGGAACTTAAATTCTTTGAGGATCTTCTGGAGAGTCTCTTGAGGGCGCTGCTCCCAGTCGTTCATTGTAAATTCGATGAAACGAGCAACTTCAACCCCATGCCTTGCGGCAATGTGCTTGGTCCAGGCTTTGTCCATGGTAATTGCACAAGCTCTGTAATCGGCTCCGACATACGGAAGACCCAGCGTCTCAAAAAAGCCTTGAAGCATGCCATCTTCTCCATAGGGGCCGTGCAAGATGGGGAAAGCAAGATCGCATGTCAGGAGCTTCTCTGTGACTTCTGGAAGCGTATTTTTAAGCCACTTTCCTTCTTTGGTGATGGTGAAAAGTTCGATGGTATAAAGCTCAGGGTTCATCGCCTCCATCACGACTTTAGCAGAGCGGAGCGACACTTCATGCTCGGCAGATCTGCCGCCTTGGCAAACGGCGAGTCGAAACGGAGAGATCTCATGCTGGAGTATTTCACCACAGACTTTTGTGATATCACCAGCTCCAACCGAGATGACAACATCGTGAGGTCTTAAGAAAGCAGCGATCGCAGCGCTATATTCTGCGCGGGGATGATAGAAAACAGGAAATGGATTTGCTGCTTTAATCTCTTGGAAAAGTTTTTCGGTTGTGATTCCTTCAATCGGTTTTTCTCCTGCGGCCCAGATGTCGGTCATAAACACCACATCGGCTTCGTCGAAGGCTGTCACAAATTCGTTCCAGCAGTCTCGGACGCGGGTGTACCGGTGGGGTTGAAAGAGAACAACGACTCTTTTCTCACCAATGGCCTCTCGAATCCCCTTCAGAGTCGTCATGATCTCTGTCGGATGGTGCGCATAGTCGTCATAGAAAGAGACAGCTCGCTTTTCCCCTTTTTTCTCGAGACGTCTTTTGACGCCTTTGAACGTCCTAAAAGCTTCGCGGATGGCAGATTCTTCGATTCCAAGCTCTAGAGCCATGCCAAACACAGCAGCGCCGTTTTCAACATTATGTTTGCCAATCAGGGCAAGCTCGACATCAGCATAGGTTTTTCCTTGGAAAGTCAGATCAAAAACGAGTTTAAATCCATCCCCGCGCCACTTGGTAATTTGTAGATGGGCATCTTTTGAAAATCCGTAGCTATGACCATGAGGAGAGAGTGATCGAAGAATAGGATCGTCAGCAAACCACCAAAGAAGAGTTGGTTTTTGAGCAAATTGCTTAAACCCTTCAATGAGAGCCTCTCTTGTCTTCCAATAATCGAGGTGGTCTTCTTCAACATTGGTGATGATGGCTCCATACGACGGATATTTTAAAAATGTTCCATCGCTCTCATCGGCTTCTGCCACAAAATAGTCACTATTTCCTTGATCACCATTGGAATAGAAATTCAGTGCGATTCCCCCTAAAGCAAACGTTGGGCTTAAGTGGGCAAGAACATGGGTCAGGAGGCAAGAGGTTGTTGTCTTTCCGTGCGTGCCAGCAACGAGCAGCGTGCGATACCCTTCCATGAGCTCTGCAAGGAGGTCGGAGCGGTGAAGGAGTGGGAATTTTTGATCGACAGCGGCTTTGTATTCGGGATGGTCGGATTTGATTGCCGTGCCATAGACGGTTGTGCAGGGAGTTTTAAGATAATCAGCGCTATGTCCTGTGTAGATTTCTGCTCCGGCTTTTTGCAAACCTTCTGTCACATAACTCGCCTCTGCATCAGAACCTTGGACCTTAACGCCCCGCTTCAGAAGAATACGGGCCAGCGCGCTCATCCCAATGCCCCCAATGCCGATAAAGTGGTATCTCATGCTGTTTTGTCCTCGATAATGCTGCTAATGATGGAGGAGAGTTCTTTCTTACGGTGATCTTGTTTAAAAGAAGCGATGGCGGCTTTCATTTTTTTGAGTTCTGCGGGGAGCATCAGCCTTTCTAAGAGCGGTTTGAGAAGTTCGGATGTTAAGGACGATTCTGGACAGGTGATCGCTCCTCCCACTTCTTTTTCGATAAAGAGAGCATTTTTTGTCTGATGATCATCAGCAGCTTTACGAAATGGGACAAGGATGCCAGGGACTTCAAACTTGAGCAGTTCTGCAATGCTTGCAGCGCCAGAGCGTCCAACGACGACATCAGCAGCGCTCCAAGCTAGATCCATCCGTTCTTCAAACGCTTTGACACACGCGCGAATGCCTGCAGCTTCGTATTGCCGCCGGATGAGCTGAGCGCTGTCGGTTTTTCCGGTGATGTGGATTACTTGAAAAGCTGCTGGAGCAATGACTTTTAAAATCGTTTCAGAAAAAAGCCGATTGATCGATTCAGCGCCTTGAGATCCGCCAAAGACCAGGAATGTAAAACTCTCATGATCGAGATAAAAATAGTCTCTCGCATCGCGGGCATCGAGCTGTTTTCTTTCACCATCGGGCATTTTCACTTCGATGATGGTACCAGAGAGTTGATGGCCGGCTTCAGAAAATTGGACAGCGGAAAGAAGTGCCCACTTAGAAACAAGACGATTGACTTTTCCAGGAATTGCGTTGGGCTCAAAAAGAATAATGGGGATTTTTCTCCAGCGAGCAGCGGCGAGCACCGGAAACGAATAAAAACTGCCAAATCCGACGACCAGATCAGGTTTAAATCTATCGATGAGCTTTAAACTCTCCCTGATTCCTTTTCCAATCCGAAAAAGTGATTTAAACGGATTTCCCTTCAGGGGCGACGCGCTGGCAACTTGCGCAAAAGGAAATCTTGTGCGGTTAAAATAACGGTTCGATTTTAATCCTCCGCCAGCAAAAAGCAGCTCATAGTTTTTTTCGAGAAGTTCCGTTGCAAGGGCCTGAGCAGGGAAGATGTGCCCTCCTGTTCCTCCGGTCGCAATTAATATTTTAGGTAATGACATACTTCTTTTTCGCTATATTTAAAATGATACAGATGACAATCAAATTGGCAAGCAAGGAAGAGCTTCCGTGGCTAAAAAAGGGAAGATTTGTCCCTTTGCTAGGTAGCAGTCCGGAGACAACACCCAGATTCAAGAAGGCTTGGAAACAGATCAGGAAAGTAAAAATTGCCACGGTATAAAAAGCTGAGAGGTGATCGGTCTTTGCAGCAATTGAAAATCCCAAATAACCGATCAACGTGTAGAGAACGACAAGACCACAAATGCCGACAAATCCAAACTCTTCAGCAAAAATAGCCGCAATATAATCGCTTCTTGCTTCAGGAAGATAACTCAGTTTCTGAAGACTCTCGCCAAGCCCCCTGCCAAATGCTCCACCAGAGCCTGCAGCGATCTTTGCCTGATGCGGCTGATGTCCCTTGCCTTGGGTGTCTAATTCGGGATGAAGGTAGATTTGGATCCGATTATGGACGTGCGGCATCTGAGAAGCGACAGCAACTCCCGTCACAACGATGACAAGAAGCGGCAGTGCCCAATAGACCCACCGGATTTTGGTGAGCAAAAAGAGGACGAAAAGGCTCGATAAGATGATGGCCACCGTTCCATTGTCCGGCTCGATTAAGATCAGTCCCATCGGAACGGCGAGTTTTAAAAGCAATTTAAGAAAGTCTTTGAGAGTCACTTTATTCGCTGTGATATACGAGATGTAATAGAGAGGGATCAGATATTTGGCTAGTTCAGACGGCTGAAAAGAGTAGCTTCCGATTCCCAGCCACCGGTGGGCGCCATTTAAACACTGTCCGATGCCGGGAATGAACACCATCACGAGAAGAAACGTCACAAAACACAAAAAAAAACCACTGAGCTTTAAGATTTGGTCAAAACCTAAAAACCAGACGCCTGCAGCTAAAATTCCCGCTAATATCGCATAGAGAAGCTGCCTAATCACTGCATGATGGGTCCGTACAGCGAGGCCTCGATCCAAGACTTCCGCTGATGTTGTATTGAACACCATCGAAAGTCCCAGAATGAATAAAACAAGAACGCAGAGTAGCAACAAAAGACTTTTCACTTAATACGGATCCGATCGCCTGGTTTTAAACGACGAGCTTTATCTTCGTTCATGTGATTGAGTTTGAGCAGCTCATCGACTTTCATGTGGTGTTTCACAGCGATTGTCCAAGGATTGTCACCTGTTTTAATCGTATAGTATTGAGCAGTCTCATCGGAAACCTTTGCAACAGACTGACTTGCTCCTTTACCTGGAATTTTTAATATCTGACCAATTCTCAAACGAGAGGATGAGAGTTTATTGACCCTCATCAGGTCGGTGACAGAGACATTGTGTTGACGCGCAATTTTTTCTAAAACATCTCCTTTTTTCACAGTCACTTCACGCAAATCAAGCCCTGCTGTTTGATGTTCGACAATGACTGGAGCCACTTCCAACACAGGAGCTGAAGTTGGGGTTTCTACTCCCAAAGCCTGCAGATCTGCAAGAAAGTTTGGCTGGGTTTCGGTTTGGCCTGTCACTTGAGGAGTCACGTATTGCTGAATCACATGATCCAGATTATCCGTGCTCGATGCTTTTGGCGCTGCTGCAATCGGCGTCTGCATCACTTCAGGTTGGCTCGAAGAGAGCACCGTTGTTGGTACGATCTCCTCTGCTCTTTCCGATTTTACACTGGTCGCAAAAAGCACAATCAGAAGTCCGGCATTGAGCAGCACCGCAATGATAATGGTATCTCTTCGGTTCATAATATTTTTCCCCTCACGTATTTTTTAAATTCATCCCCTCGATGGGCATAATCTCTGAACATATCGTAACTTGAGCATCCCGGAGAGAGCAGTACGCTCATCCCCTCTTTAGCTCGACTTCTGGCGCCTTCAACTGCTTCTTGCAAAGTGGCAACAATTTCCACCTCAAACTCTGGTCTTAATTCTGAGGCAATTTTTTCAGCCGCCTCTCCAATCGCAAACACGCGCCTGACTTTACCTGCAAAACTTTTCTTCCAAGGCTGATAAGAAGAGCCTTTATCCACACCGCCAGCAATCAACACAACTTCTTTTGTCATGGCTTCAACAGCCTTGATTGTTGCATCGATGTTGGTCCCCTTGCTGTCGTTAAAATAGTCGACGCCATCCAAAGTGGCGACAAATTCTATCCGATGCGCCGGTTTTTCAAAAGTCTCTAACCCTGCTAAAAAATCAGTTGAGCTCACTCCAAATTTTTTGCATACGATCCATGCCGCCAAAACATTCTCGCTTTCGTGTTCTCCCAAACTTCTATAGCGAATCGGCAAAATTGCTTCAATCTTTTCACCCGATTTCAAACTCTCTTTATCCGTCCAGCTAGTACATTTGCTATTAGTTCCGTACGTCTGATAATCCACTTCGAGCAATGCTCCAAATTCTTCAGCAACGTTTTGATGCACCCAAAGATTTCCCCGATCTTGGAGGCAACTGCCTCCTTTCATCAACTTTTGCAGCCGGCACTTTGCCTCAGCGTACTCTTTCATTGTAGCATACCGATCAAGATGATCGGGCGTAATGTTTAAAATAATTCCAATATCCACCACGGGTGTTTTCATCAGCTCTAGTTGAAAAGAACTCAACTCCACGACCATGATTTCTTCGGCTCCTCCTTGATAGGCTGTCAGTGGCGTGCCGACATTGCCCAATGCGCAAGCCTTCAGTCCGCTCCTTTTTAAAATATGTTCGACCAGCAATGTGACGGTTGTTTTTCCGTTGGTTCCCGTGATGGCAATGCACGGCTGTTGCAAACGGCTTAAAGCAAGCTCAGCCTCGCAGGTGATTTCTTTCCCCACCTCAACTGCTTTCATATAGAGAGGATGCGTCGGAGGAACACCTGGAGAAAGAACCAATCGATCAAACTCTTCCACTTGAGGATGCGCCTGAACATTCAACCCCTCATTCTCAAGTTTTTTTAAAAGTTCTGCCTGATCATCCGTACCGACAACACTCTCTCCTTCCTTCAAGAGAAAGGCGTAAGCTGCCCGTCCGCTTTTTCCTAAACCGATGACAAGAGTTTTCATTGAATTTTAAGAGAAACGGCTCCTATGACTGCTAATAATAGCCCAACGATCCAAAAACGGAGAACAACTTTTGTTTCAGGCCATCCTTTATATTCAAAATGGTGGTGGAGTGGAGCGCATAAAAAGATCCGTTTCTTATCGCGCAGTTTATAACTTGCCACTTGTAAAATGACAGAAAGGGTTTCAGCCACAAAGACACCCCCCACAAGCGCAAGGAGCACCTCTCTTCTCAGTAGGACTGCAGCAACTCCTAAGATTCCACCCAGAGCAAGAGATCCTGTGTCTCCCATAAAAACTTGAGCCGGATAGCCGTTGTACCATAAAAACCCAAGACAAGCTCCCATTGTCGCCGATAAAAAGACAGCGATCTCCCCTGCCCCATCGATATAGAGAATATTCAGATAACGAGACATTTCGAGATTGTTCGAGAAAAAAGCAACCAAAGCCAAAACTCCTGCGACAAGAACAACGCAGCCTGCAGCCAGTCCATCCAGGCCATCCGTCAGATTGACAGCATTAGACGATCCTGTGATCACAAAGATCGTGATAAAGATCCCCAAAATCGTCAGGCCGCCCGTCAGTTGAACCACGGGATCTTTAAAAAATGGGATATAATACTTTGTCATGTACTCAGACGTAGAAAGCTGCACGGCAACGACCGGTTTTATCGATTGAATCTGCTCTTTGGCTGTCGGTGCAGTGACTTGTATTTTTTCAGCAACATCGGGCACCATGCCGTAAACTCCGATCACAGCAGCAAACGCAATTTGAGCCAGCAGTTTTTTGCGGCTGTTCAACCCCTTAGAATTTTTATATTTCAGCTTGAGATAGTCGTCATACGCCCCAATCCCTCCCAGCCAGAAAATGGTGAGCAGAAAAATCATCGTGAAGACATTCGACAGATCCATCCAAAGCATCATGGCAATAAAAATAGAAAATAAGATCAAAACGCCTCCCATGGAGGGAGTGTTTTTCTTTTTTTCATGCAGCTGAGCCAACATTGGACAATCTTCTACCCGGATCGACTGCCCTGTCTTTAATTCATATAGTTTTTTAATGCACCGCGGTCCTAGAAAAATAGTGACGACAAGCGCTGTCAGAGCAGCGAGCATCATCCGCGTCGATGAATAAGAAAAAGCAGCTGGAATCTTCCATCCCAACGATGTGAGGTACGTAAAAAGTAGTAATAGCATGAAAGCTTCATCTTAAAAGATGAAGCTAAATTGCACCAAGAGGAAAAACCACTATTCTAGAATCTGCCAGAGCTTATTTGATCTCGATCCTTTGATCAAAACAACATCGCCAGGCTTGGAGATCTCAAAAAGCATCGCTTTGAGCGTTTTCAAGTCGCGGAAAAACTCGGCCGGCTTACCTTCTTTATTGAAGACATCGAGCATCGGCAAACACCCTTTGCCAAAGCAGAGAAAGTGATCGACCCTCTTCGAGGCAAATTGAGCAACACCCCGATGTCCCTGTTCAGA
>Ga0207091_1245_pt1 | contig 11156 bp, 9 predicted proteins | sample Alteio_BWMinHeat_47_FD_153534 | JGI IMG/M metagenome (GOLD analysis project Ga0207091, IMG submission 153534) | Enriched cells from forest soil in Barre Woods Harvard Forest LTER site, Petersham, Massachusetts, United States -... | ecosystem: Environmental > Terrestrial > Soil > Temperate forest >... | reverse complement strand
TTTCCAGAAGTTTGGGATCAACATCATCTAAACTTTTGGGTGCGTCTTTTTGAGATTTTGGTGCAGAATAATAAATAATATTTTGATAATCGATATCAGCATATTGAATTTTCGCCCAGGTGGGAGGAGAAAGTGTCAACCAATGTTCATAGGCTTTTAAACGCCATTGTAATAAAAATTCAGGTTCTTTTTTTTTGCTCGAAATTTTACGGATAATGTCTTCCGTCAAGCCAGGTGCAAAGGTATCCGATTCAATCGCGGTGACAAAACCGTATTGATAGTTTTTATTCACGACTTCATGTAAATATTGATTGGCCATGCATCTTGTTCTCTTAGTAGGGGGTAGATCATACCATATTGCGAAATTTCTTTCTCCTGTCATGCCAGCGAAAGCTGACATCCAGATGAGGCTTCTCTGGATACCAGCTTTCGCTGGCATGACAGGCGTGCTGAGCATAAATTATACACAATATAGCATATTTGATCACTTTCGTGAAGACAATAGCGACTTCTCTCAACCCCTCGCAAAGCTTGAGCTTATATTTGAGGAAGATGTGCTGCCTGAAGATGAATTGGAGAAAGAGTCAACCGAATGTTGAAACAGTCTCAATGCGCCTTTTTGCTTGCGATTAAATTGAAAAGAAACAACCGCACCTTTCGTAAGACTGCTCAAACTGCTAACATCTTTAATTTTTCGAGGAACCTCATGCAATACAATAAACTCGGCAAAAATGGCATTCGGCTCAGTGAATTGGGTTTTGGCTCCTGGATTACCTTTGCAAAGCAATTAGGCAACGCCCAAGTAAAGGAATTTATGCATCTCGCCTTCGATCATGGGATTAATTTTTTTGATAATGCCGAGGGGTATGCACATGGCGAGGCTGAAACTTTAATGGGTCAAGCCATCAAAGAATTTCGACGTGAAGACCTCGTGATTTCAACGAAAATCTTTTGGGGAGGTAATGGCCCCAATGATACAGGTTTATCTCGAAAGCATTTGATTGAAGGGACAAAAAATTCTCTCAAACGCTTGCAAGTCGACTATGTTGACCTTTTATTTTGCCATCGCCCCGATCTTGAAACCCCCATCGAAGAAACCGTGCTGGCGATGGATTATTTGGTGCGCAATAATTATACATTTTATTGGGGTACGTCTGAATGGAGTGAGCAACAAATAGAAACTGCTTACCGGATCGCAGAAGATCTTGGTTGTATCAAACCTTCCATGGAACAACCTAAATATAATCTCTTCTTTCGCGATCACTTAGAAAAAGATTATCTCTCTTTATTTAAAAAATATGGCATGGGGACAACCATTTGGAGTCCGCTTGCATCAGGCATTTTATCTGGAAAATATCATCATGGCATTCCACAAGACAGCCGCTTAGCCAAAGAAGCGTGGTTAATTCCCAATAACTTTAAAGAATTGGTTGAAAAAACAGGCAGTTTGTCTAAAATCGCTGATGAATTAGGTTGCACCCTTTCACAGCTTGCCATTGCTTGGTGCTTAAAAAATCCTTATGTGACCTCTGTCATTTTGGGCGCTACCAAAAAAGAACAATTGATAGAAAATTTAGGTGCGATCGATATCAAACAGAAACTCACAACAGACGTGATGACAACCATTGATAAAATTATTAAATGAAAACAACATTAGTCATACATCAATTAGAAGTTAACGTATCCTTAGGCTGGGGGGATGAAGAACGTTCACAAAAGCAGACCGTGTGGGTAGACTTACACATTGATTTTAAAATTCCGCCAAAAGCAACCGAAACCGATCACTTAGATGACACATATTGTTATTACACGTTAACTCATCAGATTGTCAAAAATATTTCAGAACGTCCATTTCGATTAATTGAGCATTTAAGTTTTGAAATTTATAAAATTGCAAAAACATTTTTTGGTGAAGCATCTTTTGTAAAAATAGGTGTCACCAAAAAACCGGATATTTCATATCCTAATCAAGGTGTCACTTTTTGGTATGGGGATGGTGAATGAATGGTTATTTTAGGGCTTGGAACCAATCAAGGTAATCGTTTATACAATCTCCGCCGTACATTCGAGCAATTAAAAAAAATACCTGATTTCTCGATTAAAAAAATTTCGCCTATTTATATCTCAGACGCACTTTTACCCCAAAATGCGCCTGATTCATGGAATAAACCCTATTTTAATTTATGCATTTCAGCCGAAACGGCTTTATCACCCGATGCGTTACTCACATATACTAAACGTATAGAAAAAATAATAGGGCGGCAAGAAGAAAAAGATTGGGGACCGCGCATCATTGATATTGATATTTTAGCTTGGGATCAAAAAATAATAATGCATGATCGTTTACATATTCCACACGAACATTTGCATGAACGCCCATTTGCATTAAAACCGCTTTCAGATATTGTCCCTTTTTGGCGTCACCCTATTCAAAAAAAAACGGCCATTGAAATGGTCAAGCAATGGGGAGAAAATTTACCCCTACATACAAAGCAAATACCACATCGTATCGATATACCGGAATTAGTAGGGATTGTGAATATCACACCCGATTCATTTTCCGATGGTGGCACTTTTACCGATGATTTACCGCTTCAATTGGTGAAGGCAGGTGCAGAGGTTATTGATTTTGGGGCAGAAGCCACAGGTCCCAAAGCCATATCGCTGAATAGCGATCAAGAATGGGCACGTCTTTCTCCTGTTTTAGAAAAATTTATTCGAGAAAAAAATGATTTACTTACGACACCTAAAATCAGTATTGATACTTATCATCCAGAAACGGCAAAAAAAGCGTTAGCGTTTAATGTAGATTGGATCAATGATGTGAGTGGTTTAGATAATGTTGCCATGCGCGAGGTAGTCGCAGAGCATTCTTGTGATGTCGTTTTTATGCATCATTTAGGCATCCCGGTTTCGAAATCATCTCTGATTCCTCTCCATGAAGATCCTGTTCAACACGTATTTGAATGGGCAGAAAAACGTATTGCATTATTAGAAAAATCAGGTATCGCAAAAGAGCGCCTTATTTTTGATGTGGGCATTGGTTATGGAAAAACCGCAGAACAATCACTCGCGCTCATCCAAGACATTTCTGTTTTTAAAAAATTGGGCTGTCGGTTGCTTGTGGGTCATTCTCGAAAATCTTTTTTAACGTTATTCACAAATAAACCCGCGCATGAGCGTGACTTAGAAACCGGCGTTATTTCGCTTTATCTAGCCAATCAAGGCGTTGATTATTTACGTGTACATCATATTAAAAATCATATGCGTTTTTTCTATTTGTCATCCCAAATGGCAATTCCCTGAGTTCCACTAAACTCAAAGATTAATTGTATAAAACTTCATTATATCATGCGGACCTCTCTGGAGGATAAAATCGACAAATGTCGATTTACACCTCCATTTTTCTATCTTAAAATGGAGGATAAAATCGACAAATGTCGATTTACACCTCCAGTATAGAATTGCATATCATTTAGAGGATGAAATGGCAAAAAAAATCAAGTTTATAGGTAGAAAGGATGAGTTAACACGATTAATCGCTTTAACTAAAAAAGGTACATCCTCATTTGTTGTCATAAAAGGACGTCGGCGAATAGGAAAAAGTCGTTTAGTTGATGAATTTAGTAAACATTTTCAATGCTATTATAAAATGGAAGGATTAGCTCCCAATAAAAAAACAACGCTTAAGATTCAGCTCGATACATTTTGCAAGCAAATGGCCAGAGAGTTTAATATCCCACAAGCAACATATAATGATTGGAGCGATGCTTTATGGGCGTTAGGGGAGAGAATTCAATCAGGAAAAATTCTATTATTTTTTGATGAACTTTCATGGATGGGCACGAAAGATCCTTTGTTTCTTGAAAAGATTAAAAGTTTTTGGGATAACCAGGTTAGTAAAAATCATGAATTAATTTTTATTGTTTGCAGTTCAGCATCCAGTTGGATTGAAAAAAACCTATTGAGCAGTACGGGTTTTGTAGGACGAGTTTCTCTGACAGTAAAGTTGGAAGAATTATCATTATATGATTGCAATCAATTTTGGCCAAAAAATATTTCGGCCTTTGAAAAATTTAAAGTGCTCGGAGTAACAGGTGGGATACCCAAATATCTCGAAGAAATCCATCCAAAAGAAACCGCGGAAGAAAATATAAAACAACTTTGTTTTATTGACGGAGGACTGTTAGTCAAAGAATTTAATCGTATTTTTTCTGATTTATTTTTAAGGGACAGCGTTTTTTATAAAAAAATAATTAATGTTTTATCTGATGGTCCAAAAGAACAAAATGAAATTGCGAAACTGGTTTTTAACGGAGATAATCGAAAGCATATAGGTCGTATCTCTGAATATCTTTGGGAACTTTCAGAAGCGGGTTTTGTCAAGAGAGATTATACATGGGACTTAAAAACAGGCATCGATTCAAAATTAAGTAAATATCGACTGCAAGATAACTATTTAAGATTTTATCTTAAATATATCGAGAAAAACTTAAGTAAAATAGAACGACACGCTTTCGATTTGAAATCTTTAATATTATTACCAGAATGGAATTCGATGATGGGATTTCAGTTTGAAAATTTAGTATTAAATAACAAAAAAGCAATACATAAAATTCTGGGGATAAGGCCTGATGAAATTATTAGTGAAAACCCTTTCTTTCAAAGAAAAACCTTACGTTCCCCGGGTTGTCAGATTGACTATATGATTCAAACAAAATTTGGAAGTTTATATATTTGCGAAATTAAATTTTCAAAAAACGTCATTGACAGTTCGATAATAAAAGAAGTTGAAACAAAATTTAAAACATTACAATATCCTAAAGGCTTTTCGAGTCGCTTTATATTAATTCATGTTAATGGAGTTGATAGCAGTGTAATGGATAGTGATTATTTTTATAGAGTTATTGATATGAGTGAATTGTTAGATGTGGAATAGTAAAAATTGTTGATAATCAAAGAAGTATGTTTTGTTTTGACAAAATCCATTAATTCTAAACATTGCGCTTAAAAACCATGTAATATAAATAATGGATTTTTTTCAAATTTACCTTGTGAACCAAAACCAAGAACGAGTTGAGTTTTTATTCTCACTGTCTTTTGTTTGTTCATTCTTAAAAAATCCTGACGAATTTAATGGGGATTTTTTATTAGATTTATTTAGGATTTTATCTATGTTATCAAGCTCATCTTTTTTGAGCGCATGACTCATAAACATAATGGAATTTTTATCCGCCTTCTCTTCTTTCAGTTTTACTTTTTCATTCAAGCGTAATAGCGCTTCAAATGCAATTTTTGTTTGTGAATCACATCCTAAAAGAATCGAATATAATGCTGGTACATTAGAATCATTGTAAGAATCTAGATTCAGTTCTGCACCGGCTGCTAATAGCATCGTTACGCATTCTTTTTGCTTGCCGCTACCTGATGCATGACCAAGCGCTGTGTTTCCAAATCTATCTGTTTCATTGACATTTGCTTTTGCATCAAGTAATAACTTTAAGCAATCTGGACGTCCTTCATAAGCAGCCCAATGTAATGGAGATAACATACATTCTTTCGGTTTAGCGTTAACATTGACTTTTGATTCAATCAAAATTCGAACACAATCGGCATATCCTAATCTTGAAGCCGCAGTCAGTGCGGTATCTTTTCCATAGGCTTTCTCAGTTTCCTTGCCATAGGGTATCTCAAGGATTGCAGGATCAGGGAGATTTTGAATATATTCTTTTACCTGTTTAACTCTTTCATCTGCAGTGAGTTTTTCGTCATTGATAATTTCTACGATGTTCCTTGTTTCCATATTAAATCCCATTTAACATTTAAGTGAATATGTTTTTTCTTCATCCATAGGCTGCATTGATTGATCGCGCATAAACCTAAGGTGAAGGTAAATTAGCAATTTGTGAAAGATAAAACAAGCCCATTAGGAAAAAAAATTATGTCGACAGCTGGCGAATCCAGAAAGACTTTTCTGGATTGCTTCGCCTCGTAAAAAGCACGAGGCATCGCAATGACAGCGTAGTCCGCGCGAAGCGCGCGTTCAGCATTACTGCACATCCGTAAGTGATAAAAGTCGGAGAATTTCAGCAACTGTATGAAAAGATCCAAAAACCACAATGCGATCATTTTCATTCGCATCATCTAATTCGGTTTTGTAGGCATCTTCAATACATGCATACATTTTCCAATTTTTCATATTCTCTTTTTGAAAAATATCTCTCAATTTGTCCTCTGACATGCCGCGTGAAGTGCGTAGGGGTGCAATATACCAATGATCAATCACATTTTTTATCACTTTAAGAGAAGTAAAAATATCTTTGTCTTTTAACATCGAAAAAACGGCGCGTGTTTTTCCTAAAACAGGATTTTTCTTTAAATAATCCGAAAGCAAAGCAACAGACGCGGGATTATGGGAAACATCTAATATTTTTTTAATTTTACCCGGGATGACTTGAATACGGCCAGGAAGAGTGACTCGCTTCAAAGCACGATCAATGGCTTCTCGTTTGACAGGCAAAGACGGTTGCAATAATTCGACCACTTTTAAAACGGTGGACATATTTTGTAATGCTAATGCCGTTTTTGGTAAATCACAGAATTGTTTATTATCACTCCACCAATTCCAATGAAAACCATTTTCCTGATATTCAAAATCCCTACGCTGACAAAAAAGTGGGCTACCGATTGCTTCGGCATGTTGAATCAATGTTAATGGAGGATCGAAATCGCCACACACTGCAGGCTTACCTGGCCTAAAGATACCGCTTTTTTCACGTGCAATGGCCTCTCTCGTGGTCCCTAGCCACTCCATGTGATCCAAAGCAATGCTAGTCACCACTGACACATCCGAATCAATGGCGTTCACCGCATCCAAGCGTCCGCCCAATCCCACTTCCAAAATCACGACATCGAGCCTATGTTGCTTAAAAACCCATAAGGCTGCCAATGTACCGAATTCAAAAGGGGTTAAAGGAATATTTTCTGAATGTTTTTTGATTTCTTGAAAAGCATCGATCAGTATTTGATCCGAGACAGGTTTACCTTGAAGACGGACCTGTTCGTTATAATGCAATAAATAAGGCGATGTAAATGCCCCGGTGGATTTCGACGCTTCAAGATAAATCGCTTCCAACCCTGCAACTGTCGATCCTTTACCATTCGTACCCGCAACTGTGATCACCGTGCTTTCGAGTGATAAATCCAAGCGTTTTAAGACTTGATGGACACGATCCAAGCCAAGATCTATTTCTTTCATAGAAAGCGATTTGATCCAATCTAACCAAGATTCGAACATTAACCTATGTTCCTATAACCTGTAGATAAAAATACCTGAAACCTTTGTATTACATGTGTAAAACTGTGTGGATAACTTAACACACCCATTTCATCCAAAATCATACCGACATAAACACAGTTGTTTTTTTACTTTTCCACAGGTCTATACACCTGTAAGACTTTGATAAATATACTGTTCTGTTAGTTACCCACAGAAAATACCGCCCTTATTAATAAAAGCTACTAAATAAAGAATTATATAATAATATTATTTTTATATAAGCTGTCTTAAAAAAAATTGACAACCTATAAATAGAAACCTATGATAACCCCCCTAAATTAAATATAGGCTTAAGTGCAATCATGAAAAGAACATATCAACCCAGTGTCATTAAACGAAAAAGAACCCATGGTTTTCGCGCAAGAATGGCAACGAAAAATGGGCGTATTGTACTAAACAGACGCCGCGCAAAAGGCCGTAAAGTATTAACCGTTTAGTGTTATTTTCGTACAAGTGGATTTTTCACGTAAACATAGATTAATAGCCAACGAGGAGTTCAAATCCATATTTGATAAGGCTGAAAGGATTAGTCAAAAACAAATGACCGTTCTTTACAAGCCTAATCAAAAAGCTTACCCACGACTTGGAATAAGCGTCGGAAAACGCGTATCCAGTAGTGCTGTAAGAAGAAATCGCATAAAGAGAATTATACGGGAGAGTTTTCGGCATCATCGTGAAAACTTAAAAAACGTAGATATTGTCGTTATTGCAAGACAACCCTGTGATAAACTGAGCAATCAAAAATTACGTGAGGGTTTAGAAAAACTGTGGGAAAAATTAAGGAAATCAACATAGCATCCTTTCGTTTTATCATAAGGATATATCAATTTTTAATAAGCCCATTTTTTGGACAATGTTGTCGTTTTTATCCTTCTTGTTCCAATTATGCTTTAGACGCATTAAAAATTCATGGTATATTTCATGGATGTCATTTAACCTTACGAAGAATTTTACGTTGCCATCCTTGGTGTCAAGGTGGTTTTGATCCAGTACCGGAAAAATACACAAAATGTTAACAAATCTATTTGATTACTTACGTATGGCCTTATATGCAACGCTTATTGTATTAGTGTTAATTTTATATCAAGTTTGGGAAAAAGATCATCCTCCTACAGCATTACCCACCTCCACTCCTACCATTAGTAATAATTATGTCCCCGAAGTGGTTGAACCTAAAACAACGGGAGCGGCATTACAGAGTGGTGCCTCAGCTACTTCATCTAGTGCAATAACCACTGGAAAAATAATCCACGTCAAAACGGATACGATGGATATCAGTATCGATACATTAGGTGGCAACATTAAAGAAGTAAAGTTACTCCACTATGATGAAGAACTTCACTCAAATACGCCTTATTTATTACTCAATAATGCGACAGCTACCCGTTATATCGCAGAAAGCGGCCTAGTGAGTAGCATTGGGCCAGATACGAAGCAGGGCCAAGCTATTTATACCACTGATCAAACCGATTTTGTTTTACCTTCCAATCAAAATGAGATGCAAGTTGCATTACATTGGCAAAATCCGGAAGGCGTAAAAATCACTAAAGTATTCACACTAAAACGCAATAGTTATGTGATTGATGTCAGTTATAACATTCTTAATCAATCCAATAAGCTTTATGACGCAAATCTGTATTTTGAACTTTTGCGTACCAATACGCCGCCAGTGAATCATCACGGTTTTGTGAATGCAACGTATTTTGGCGCAGCGATTTCAAGTCCTGAAAAAAGATTTCAAAAAATACCCTTCAGTGACATGACAAAATCGAGACTCAATCAGACGATCACAGGTGGCTGGGCAGCCATGATACAGCATTATTTTGTGAGCGCTTGGGTCCCTGATAAAAATGTTCCCATGCAATATTTCACAAATGTGACAACGGATGGTTTATACACGATTGGTATGATGAGTTCGAAAGTGAATGTGTCACCCAATGAAACATTACAAATACCTGCTAAGTTTTATGCGGGTCCAGCGATTGCGGAAGATTTAGAAAGCGCAGCGCCTGGCCTGAAACTGACTATCGATTATGGTTGGTTCTGGTTTATTTCCGCTATTATATTTTGGATGATGCAAAAAATTTATAATGTGATTGGAAATTGGGGTTGGTCGATTGTAATCGTCACCCTTATTATTAAACTTTTATTTTATCATTTGTCCGCCAAAAGTTATCGCTCGATGAGCGCCATGAAAAAATTGCAACCGCGTTTAACGATGTTGAAAGAACGATATGGCGATGATAAACAAAAATTCACGCAAGCAACGCTTGAACTTTATAAAAAAGAAAAAGTGAATCCTATGAGTGGTTGTTTACCCATTCTCGTTCAAATACCGGTATTTATCGGTCTTTATTGGGTATTAATTGAAAGTGTGCAATTACGTCAAGCACCGTGGATTTTATGGATTCAAGATTTGTCGACCAAAGATCCTTATTATGTATTGCCCGTTTTAATGGGTTTATCTATGTTTTTATCACAGCGTTTAAATCCACCACCGCCAGATCCCATGCAAGCGAAAGTGATGATGTTAATGCCGGTTATTTTCACTGCACTATTTATTAATTTTCCTGCAGGATTGATGTTGTATTGGTTTGTGAATAATACACTCTCCTTTTTACAACAATGGTATATTATGCGAAGCATGGAAAAAGCTTCAAATGTAAAAAAATAAATCCGTATGAGTCATGAAGATACGATTGTGGCAACCGCGACGCCAGTAGGGCGCGGGGGTATTGCAGTGATACGTATTTCTGGCAATAAAGTTCGGTATATCAGTGAATGTCTCTTAGGAAAAATCCCAAAACCGCGATTTGCTTTATATACACCATTTTTAGATACCAAACAGAATATTTTAGATGAAGGTATTGCACTTTTTTTTGAAGCACCATGTTCATTTACAGGAGAAGATGTTTTAGAGCTGCACGGACATGGTGGTATTTTTATTGTAGAACGGTTGATACAAGAAATTATTTCGTATGGTGCAAGATTAGCAAGACCGGGTGAGTTTTCGGAACGTGCATTTTTAAATGATAAGTTAGATTTAATCCAAGCGGAAGCCATTGCGGATTTAATTGATGCGGCATCTCAGGATGCAGCAACTAGCGCCATGCGCTCTTTACAAGGTGAATTTTCGAAAAAAATTGAAGTCTTGGTTGAAAGATTGATTCATCTTAGAATGTATGTGGAAGCATCCATTGATTTTGTGGAAGAAGAAATTGATTTTTTAAATGATGGGAAAATTGCGTTACAGTTAAAAGATTTATTGGATGGTTTAGAAAATATTGAGACATGTGCGAGGCAAGGCAGTTTATTACGAAATGGAATTCTTGCCGTGATTATCGGTGAGCCCAATGTGGGAAAATCTAGTTTATTAAATGCCTTATGCGGATATGATGCGGCCATCGTTACAAATATTGCCGGTACCACACGCGATCTTTTACGTGAAACCATTATTATAGACGGCATGCCGATGCACATTATTGACACCGCAGGACTTCGAGAGAGTGAAGATATTGTGGAGCGTGAAGGCATACGACGAGCACATCAAGAAATTGAAAAAGCCGATCTTATTTTATGTATGATCGAGGCAAGAGATCCTTTGTCTAAGCTGGAGGTGTTCCTTAAAACTTTTTCTCACAAAAAAAATATCGTAATGATTCGAAATAAAATCGATTTAACCCAAGAAATGCCAAGTATACAATCGTATCCATCTCACACGATTGTTTCACTATCTGCAAAAAATAATGAAGGAATAGATTTGCTAAAAAAAATCATTAAAGAACATGCAGGATTTAAAATCACCACAGAAGGTGTT
>Ga0207091_1221_pt2 | contig 11157 bp, 9 predicted proteins | sample Alteio_BWMinHeat_47_FD_153534 | JGI IMG/M metagenome (GOLD analysis project Ga0207091, IMG submission 153534) | Enriched cells from forest soil in Barre Woods Harvard Forest LTER site, Petersham, Massachusetts, United States -... | ecosystem: Environmental > Terrestrial > Soil > Temperate forest >... | reverse complement strand
GCTCTCTGATTATTTTACCGTAACATTATACCAGGGTGTGTATTTTGAAAGGAAACCGGATTTGGTCCTCAAAGCGAACCTGTAATAAAAGCTGTCACCGGTATAGACATTGATGTCAGAAAACCAGGTTCTTTGTTTTTTTGGCATATTCCATTCTCCGTTGGAGCCTCCTTCTACATGAATATTTTGTATCTGCGATGTGTCGGCTATGAGGTTGTAATTGATGTGGAAATAGAAATCAATTTGTGTTACTGGCAACTGCCGGGATTTGAAACTGTCGATTGTTATAATCTGAATCGGACTTATGGAATCAGCAGGATTGCTGAAAGCAATAATTGTCAATTGATCAGGGTCTTTTTTACAAGAATGAAAAATAAGGATTCCGAATACAAACAAAAAAATGAATTTGATCAGCTTCATAGGTTCAAAATGAAATGAGTTCCAATAGAGAAAGCATTGGCCTCGCATTTGTTAAATGACACGGATTGAAGTGACAACAGAGGACTTTCTGAATAATGCGGCCTGATCAGTTTGGTAGAGCGCAGGAACAATAGCATAGAGCAGACCGTTGAAACTGGAATTGCCACAACTGAAATAGTATTTAGCCGGCTCTTGCTTCTCTGCGCGGCTTGATAATTGCCCTGATAATAGAGGTAAGCATCGCGATAGGCTGTAATGTCTTTTAATGAAAGTGCGTGATCATATCGCGTTTTCTCTGATAGAGCTTGATTGTATGAATTCGTTATGTCATTCTTATACTGAGTGTTTCTATTCGAATAGTAAGCGACATAGGCAATAATCAATGGGGCTGAACTATATCTTTCTAAAACCATCAACAACCTATATTTGAATTTTGCAGCTCTGTATAGTTCATATTCCGGAGTGTGCTTCAGCTCCTTGGCCTCAATTTTTATTCCGGTCTGACTAATGAGAATCGTATCAATGAATAGTTGAAAGGTTGGTGCCCAGGCTTTAATTATGTGTTTGCCAACCGGCAATAGTTTTGGCGATTGTCTGCTCTGAATAAGGGTTGTGTCCAATCGGATAATTGCTGAAGGCGGACTGAAATAAATGACAGCTTTTCCTTTCTCCTGTGCCCAGATATTCATAGGCGCAGTCACTTGAAAAATCACCACTAACCAAAATGTAAAAGAAAATAAATTATTTTTCATAAAGCGCGGAAGACAGAGATGGATTATGGTGTAATATAATAATAAAAACAACATGCCGGCTAGCCTGAATTGTACGATCGGGTTGCTCGCTTCCGAAAAGGAATCACGAACAGGTGCATGTGGATGAAGTGCTCGTGATTGGAATAAAAGATTAACAGGTTTCTCTTTGACAGGATATTCAAATCGGCTGAACACTTTCCCCCTCCTCCGATTACTTAGAATCCAACGGTTAAACAAAATGCTTCGAAATGAATAGCGAAAGCAGCAATTTGTACTCAAAATGCTGCACAATGAATCGACAATATCCCTTTCTTACTGCAAATCGCTGATAAATGAAAAGACATAGCATCACTATTACATCAAATCGCTGCAAAACGAATAAACAAAACAGCATTGTTACTTCACATGGCTTCAATATGCAGCGACACTGTGTCCATGTCTCATCCAATCGCAGCAAGTATGAGTACAAAAGGTGTCGTTGGCAGTCCTGATCGCTGCGAAATGAATTCAATAAGCAGCATTCGCTATTCATTTCGCTTCGAAATGATGTGAATGAGTTTCTTTTGCTTCTGAATAATTTGATTTTCAGAAGGTTTAGTTTGAGAATGCTGACAAGTAGCACAATTCCGTAACAATTTGGTTGCCGTATGATACGGTCAGGCCACAATCGCTGATAATTACTAATTTTGACGATTATTTCAAATCAATTGACACTATGTTAAGTACAAAATACAGAACACACACCTGCGGCGAGTTGACAGCCAAAGAGATAGGTACTCAGGTAAAACTCTGCGGCTGGGTGCAAAAGCTGCGCAAACTGGGTGGAATGACCTTCATCGACTTGCGCGACCGCTATGGCATCACCCAGCTGATGATGGAGATTGAAGAGAGCGAAATATTGGGTGTGGAAGGATTTTCGAGAGAAATGGTTCTGCGTGTAGAAGGCACTGTCATCGAAAGATCAAGCAAGAACCCCAAAATGCCAACCGGCGATATTGAAATTAAAGTGAGCAGTCTGAATGTGCTGAATAAATCGCTGACGCCGCCCTTTACCATCGAAGACGAAACCGATGGCGGAGATGAATTGAGGATGAAATACCGTTACCTGGATCTGCGTCGTAAACCTGTGCGTGAGAACCTGGAATTGCGTCACCGCATGGCTATTGAAACCCGCAACTATCTCGATAAGCAAATGTTTCTGGAAGTGGAGACCCCTGTGCTGATCAAGTCGACGCCCGAAGGAGCACGCGATTTTGTCGTGCCTTCGCGGATGAATCAGGGTGAGTTTTATGCGCTTCCGCAATCGCCGCAAACCTTTAAGCAATTGCTGATGGTGGCTGGTTTCGACCGGTATTATCAGATTGTAAAATGTTTCCGCGATGAAGATCTGCGGGCCGACAGACAACCTGAATTCACACAGATCGATTGTGAAATGTCATTCGTGGAACAGGAAGATATCCTGAATACGTTCGAGGGACTCGTCAGGCAGTTATTCAAAAGTGTAAAAGGAATCGATATCCCCGAATTGACGCGGATGACCTATGCGGATGCCATGACCTTTTATGGTTCGGATAAGCCGGATATCCGCTTCGAAATGAAATTTGTGGAGCTGAATACGCTCGTGAAAGGCAAAGGATTCAAGGTATTTGATGATGCCGAGCTGGTTGTAGGCATTTGTGCAAAGGGGGCTTCTGAATATTCACGCAAACAAATCGATGAATTGACCGAATTCGTGAAAAAGCCGCAGGTAGGAGCCAGCGGGATGGTGTATCTGCGCTGTAACAAGGACGGTTCGCTGAAATCATCGGTCGATAAATTTTTTAATGAAGACGAACTCCGGAAATGGAGCCAGACATTTGCAGCCCAGCCGGGCGATCTGATGCTGATACTTGCCGGAGGAGCCGCTAAAACCCGCAAAGCGCTGAGCGAACTGCGTCTGGAGATGGGCACACAGCTGGGCCTTCGCAGCAAAAAAACGTTTGCCTGCCATTGGGTCATTGATTTCCCGTTGCTTGAATGGGCCGAAGACACCAAACGCTGGCATGCCATGCACCATCCCTTTACATCACCCAAGCCCGAGGATATTGATTTGCTCACTACCGATCCCGGTGCAGTCAGGGCAAATGCCTATGATCTGGTGATCAATGGAGTGGAAATTGGCGGCGGATCCATACGGATTCACAACAAAGAACTGCAGGCACGGATGTTTGAAATACTGGGCTTCACCAAAGAAGATGCACAGTATCAGTTTGGATTCCTCATGAATGCTTTTGAATATGGTGCGCCGCCGCACGGAGGTCTGGCTTTCGGTTTCGATCGCCTGTGTGCGCTCTTTGGCGGTTCAGACGGAATCCGCGACTTCATCGCATTCCCCAAAAACAATGCCGGCCGCGATGTCATGATCGATTCGCCTTCTATCATTTCGCAGGCGCAATTGACCGAATTGGGCATCCATTTAAAACCAACAAACTAATCGCACCTTCTGGCTATCCGAAAGGGCGCTTGAGCGCATATTGTCCGGATAAATCCGGCAATTACCTGATTTGGAGGTAGAAACCCCGAAGCTGTTTACCCTTTATTGGATATTTCAGTATCTTCGCATCCTAAATAAAAGCATAATAAATAAAACCAATTCTTAAAATGGAAAACGAGAAAAAAGAAGAAAAAAATAATAAAGGGATTGTCATCCTCTTGTCTGTATTGCTGATCGGATCTATCGGAGCCAATTTCTTCCTTTGGAGCAAGAAAAGTCAGGTCGAAAAAGAGTATGTCACAAAGGTTGACACACTCACTATCGTAAAAAACAATCTGGAAGAAGATGTAAAATCAAAAGTGGCCGAACTTCAGGTTTTTAAAGGCAAAAACGATTCACTGGATAAAGTGATTGAAGAAGGAACAACGAAAATCACCACACTCGAAGGTGAAGTGGCAACACTCAGACACCAGGCAAAAGGTGATGCCGGCAAGAAAAAACAACTCGATGCCAAACTTGCTGAGTTGAACAGACTGACCGAAGAGTATCTGGAGCGTATCGACCAGTTGGTGACTCAGAACAACATTCTCAAGAAAGAGAATGAAGAACTGACTTCAAACCTGACCAAAGCCAATGCCGACAAAACGGATCTGGCCGGGAAAGTCTCTACAGCTTCTGTACTCAGAACTGAATATGTAAAAGTGACTCCCATGAAAAAGAAATTCATGAGCGAGAAATTGGAACAAACCTCTATGGCTAAAAAGGTGATCAAATTCAATACCTGTTTCAGCGTAATGGACAACAAGGTTGCTCCTGTCGGAAAGAAAATGGTGTACGTTCGTATCCTTGCTCCTGATGGAAAAGTGATCGGCAACCCGGCTTCCAATTCAGGTAAATTTAAACTGGCCAATGGCGATGATGCTCAGTTCACGCTTAGCAAAGAGATTGACTACACAGGTGCAAAATCTGACATGTGTATGGAATTTGATGAGCCCACTAAAGATCTGTTCGCGGCTGGAAAATATTCAGTCGAGATCTATGTTGATGGAACACTGACTTCAACCACCGGTGTTACTCTGAAATAATCCGAAGCGGTAAAAAATAAAAAAGGCCCATTCTGTCATTGACAGGATGGGCTTTTTTCTTTCTGCAAAGCTCCCGGGGTATTGTGCGCCGTTTAGAATGAATCCTTACTGCTGTATTGCAAATAATTACTTCTCAGAAACCTCCCGAAAGGAGTTCAGGATCCGGTCTACATCAGCCGTGTATTTCTCTTTATCCCGCATGAGCATCCAGATCAGCATTTTGTAAAAATTCCCTTTGCTTTCGATCGTGGCCATTTTGTAGTAGACTGCATTTCCGCCGACTGTACCCGTAAATTCAGCAGTACGTGCCGAATCCTGACCGATGCGGATTTTATTCGGATTTATTTTTCCGGTTGAATCGAATTTGTTGGCGGCCACTTTGAAATAAGTCGTTAAATCATAGTCAAGACCATATTCCTTGAATTGACTTTTGCTCTCATCCAGGACAACAAGATATACCTCACGTTCTTCGTTCTTGTATTGCAGGGATGCTTCCGGGTAAAATGTTCCTGATTCCAGATAGTCGGGCAGTTGCATCGTGTATTTGTCATTCACCGTGACAGTCGCCCATTTCACCCTCGAACAGGATGCGAGGCTAAGTGTAAGGATGGTTATGCAGACTATTTTTTTCATTTTATAAGGCTGAGGAGTAGACGTTGGTGATAACGGCTTGCTTCATCATTTTTTAACCATGGAGACACGGAGATCATGGAGGGCCATGGAGAAAAAACGTCCGTACTCTCCATGCTTTTCTCTATGCTCTCCATGCCTCCATGGTGAATTTGTTGTTGTTGTTTGTTGTTCGCCAAACCAGCGTTATAAAGTCCCCCTACGTTCCTGCTCACGTTCAATGGCTTCAAACAAAGCCTTAAAATTTCCTTTGCCGAACGAGTTGGCGCCTTTGCGCTGAATGATTTCGAAGAACATGGTCGGACGGTCCTCTACCGGTTTGCTGAAAAGCTGAAGCAGATATCCTTCATCGTCGCGGTCAACCAGGATGCCCAGTTTGGCGAGATCTTCGATTTTCTCATCAATTTTACCGATACGTGTGCGGGCTTCAGCATAATAGCTTTGCGGAACCTGCAGGAATTCAACACCACGGGCCATCAGTTTCTTGACCGTATCGATGATGTCATCGGTGGCCACAGCGATGTGCTGAACACCCTGGCCTTCATAGAACTGAATGTATTCTTCGATCTGCGATTTTTTCTTTCCTTCGGCAGGCTCATTGATCGGAAATTTGATGCGTCCGTTTCCGTTGCTCATCACCTTGCTCATCAGGGCAGAGTATTCGGTAGAAATATCTTTGTCGTCGAACGAAAGCAGGTTGATGAAGCCCATCACTTTCTGGTACCATTCCACCCAGTTATTCATTTCGCCCCAATTCACATTGCCAACCATGTGGTCGATGAATTTCAGTCCGACAGGTTCAGGATTGTAATCCGATTTCCAGGCTTTGTATCCCGGAAGGAACAGGCCCGTGTAATTTTTACGTTCAACAAAGATGTGCACCGTTTCACCATAGGTATAAATTCCCGAACGAATCACATACCCGTTCTCATCTTCTTCTTTTGTAGGCTCCATAAAAGGTTTGGCGCCGCGGGCAACCGTTTCCTTGAAAGATTTGGTTGCATCGTCCACCCAGAGAGCGATGACTTTAACCCCGTCGCCATGTTTGCGCAGATGATCGTTGATGGGCGAGCTGGAGTTGAGCGGGGTCGTTAAAACCATCCGGATTTTGTCCTGTTGAAGCACATAAGACGCGCGGTCTTTTACACCGGTTTCAAGTCCTGCATAGGCGAGCGACTGGAATCCGAAAGCTGTTTTATAGTAGTGCGCACTTTGTTTGGCGTTGCCTACATACAATTCGATGTAATCTGTTCCATTGAGCGGAAGAAAATCTCCGGCTTCTTTATAAATTTTTTCGAGGGATGGGGCGATATCTTTTTGTGACATATTTTTGTTGTTTGATTAATATTTTATCTTTTTTTGTTAACTGCTTACTGCCAACTGCCAATTTTTTTTCTTTACTCCACCCAGCTTTTGTAGTATTTGCCATCGTCAATTTGCAGAGCCGCTTCAGTAACCATCAGGGGTCTGAAGGTATCTACCATGACAGCCAGTTCCTGGGTTTCTTTCTGACCGATACTGCGTTCCATGGCTCCGGGTGCCGGTCCGTGAGGAATTCCTTTCGGGTGAAGGGTGATGTGTCCTTGTTCGATATTGTTGCGGCTCATGAAATCGCCATCCACATAATACAGCACTTCATCGCTGTCGATATTGCTGTGGTTGTAAGGAGCAGGTATGGCCCGCGGGTGATAGTCGTACAACCTCGGGCAGAAGGAACACACCACAAAAGCGTTTGTTTCGAAGGTCTGATGGACCGGAGGCGGCTGGTGCACGCGTCCGGTGATGGGTTCGAAATTGTGGATCGAAAACCCATACGGAAAATTGTATCCATCCCAGCCGATGACATCAAAGGGGTGAGATGCGTAAATGATTTCATGCATCATTCCTTCTTTCTTCACCTTAATCATAAAATCGCCTTTTTCATCATGCGTTTCCAGATCGCGGGGCAATTTGAAATCCCGTTCGCAAAATGGAGAATGTTCAAGATGCTGACCGAATGAATTGCGGTAGCGCTTGGGCGTGTAGATAGGGGCGAAGGATTCGAGATACAGGAGTCTGTTTTCTGTGCTGTCGAACTCGATCTGATAAATCATTCCGCGGGGGATGATCAGATAGTCGCCATATTCGAACGGAATGGTGCCGAGAAATGTCCGCAGTTTTCCGCTGCCTTTGTGAATGAAAAGCATCTCATCGGCATCGGCGTTTTTGTAAAAATAGCTGGTCATATTTTTACGGGGCGCGGCGAGACCCAGATGGACATCACTGTTGACAAGCAATGGAACACGGCTTGCAAGAAAATCATCGGCGGGTTTGACTTCAAATCCTTTGAGCAAAAGCGCTTTGATGTTTTTATCGACGGCTATTTTGGGAGCTACCGAATAGGATTTCAGTATTTCTTTAACCTGTGTGGGGCGTTGCACATGATAGGAGAGTGATGACATGCCACTGAATCCTTCCGTTCCGAAAAGCTGTTCGTAATAATACTTGCCTTGCGGACTTTTAAAAGCGGTATGGCGTTTGTCCGGAAAGGTTCCGAGTTTGTGGTATAGAGGCATTTCTGAAATTTAAAGTGGACGACAAATGAATTGAACAAAAGGCAGGTTCAGGCGGCCGGTGTGTCTATTCAGGATTGCGCTTGGTGATGCGCTTGAGGTTTATGTAGAAAATCCGGCTTCTCGAAAACATACTGCTTGGTTCTATACACTTAATTTATTCAAATCCGGAAGAGCATAAAATCGGAACTGCGCCCCGTTCGATCTCTTCTAACAAACTTATGCAAAAATATCTGTGGTTCAAATGATTTCAATGAGATTCTGGCCGAATTCAGAGAATGCCGCTTCAGGCTTTTGGCTGATCCCGGATAATGTCTTTCAGATTGGGCCGGAGCCGGCTTTTATAGACAGATAAGGAATCGTCTTTGGCTGCCAGTTTTCGCTTGATCTTCCGCTCCTCATCCGGAAGTGCGAGGGTAGCCTGACAGGCAGGTGTACAGCAGCCCTGATTCTTTTCCTGGCAGGAGGCGCATTGAATAAACAGCAGATGGCAGGCTTCATTTGCACAATTCGTATGGGTATCGCAATCGGCACCGCACTGGTGACATTTGCTGATCACTTCATCACTTATTTTTTCGCCGAGGCGGTCATCAAAAACGAAATTTTTTCCTTTGAACTTGGAAGGGATACCGGAGTTTCGAACCTGTCTGGCATATTCAATGATTCCGCCGTGGAGCTGGTTCACATCTTCAAAGCCGTGGTGCCGGAAATATGCGCTGGCCTTTTCACACCGGATTCCGCCCGTGCAATAGAGCAGGATTTTCTGATCCTTTTTGTCCTTCAGTTGTTCCACTACCATCGGAAGTTCTTCCCGAAAGGTATCTGCATCGGGCGTGATGGCATTTTCAAAATGACCGATTTCGCTTTCATAATGATTGCGCATATCCACAACAATGGTGCCTTCCAGTTCCATGGCTTCATTGAATTCATTCGCGCTGAGATGCTTTCCGACATTCGTCACATCAAATGCACCGTCATCCAGTCCATCGGCTACAATCTTGGTTCTGACTTTAACAGCCAGCTTATAAAACGATTTCCCGTCATCCTCAACGGCAATTTTGAGCGGAACATTTGCAAAACGGGGGTCGCTGTACAATTGATCCAGAAACTGGTCCCAGTGCTGCTCGGGTACCGACATCTGCGCATTTATCCCTTCCCGCGCTATATATATACGTCCGAAAATCTGCTGGTTCTGCCATTGACGGAAAAGATCATCGCGCAGAAGCTTCGGATCTTCGATAATGACATATTTGTAAAAGGATAGCGTGGTCCGCTTAAAGGGTTCGGTCAGGAGCCGTTTTTTCAATTCCTGTTTATTTACCTTATTATAAAGTGCCATGGATGTTCAAATCGGAAGGCAAAGATAGGGGTTTGAGACACAACAGAGGATGGCATGGATAAGAAAAAAGCACTGTTTTCTCCGTTTTTCTGCTATTTAGGTGTGAATCCGTCATGATTTCTGTCATGATTTCTGTGGATTATTCGGGATTTCGGGATTCGCTGTTTCAATTTTTTGATACTTTTGAGTCCATAATTGCTCCCACAACATCTACGTATATGAAGGATAGAATTCTTGTCATTGGCTCATCGGGTCAAATCGGGACTGAACTGGTTCAGGTTCTGAGAGATCGCTATGGCGCCTCGAATGTGGTTGCGGCAGATCTGAAGGCCGATAATCAATCGGATGATGGCCCTTTTGAAGTGCTGGATGTGATGAATGTGCAGCAGCTGAGTGAAATTGTCAGGAAGCATGGAATCAACCAGATTTATCTGTTGGCAGCCTTGCTTTCCGCTACCGCCGAAAAGAACCCCATGTTGGGTTGGAAACTCAATATGGAAGGCCTTTTCAATGTGCTGGAGCTGGCCCGCGAAAAACGAATCAGCAAGGTGTATTGGCCCAGCTCAATCGCCGTTTTTGGCCCAAACACTCCGAAAGACAGGACCCCGCAATATACCGTTATGGAGCCCAGCACAGTTTATGGTATCAGCAAGCTTGCCGGGGAACGCTGGTGCGAATATTACTTCAAAAAATATCAGGTCGATGTACGGAGTTTGCGTTATCCGGGTTTGATCGGCTGGAAATCCGCACCGGGCGGCGGAACAACCGATTATGCGGTTCATATTTACCACGAAGCTTTAAAATCAGGGACTTACGATTGTTTTCTCAAGGAAGAGACTGTGCTGCCGATGATGTATATGCCCGATGCCATCAAAGCGACCCTGCAGCTTATGGAAGCCGACTCTGCAAAAGTGAAAATCCGTTCAGCCTATAATCTGGCCGGAATGAGCTTTTCTCCGAAGGAAATAGCCCTTGAAATCAAACGCAGCATACCGGCGTTCAGGATCTCGTATACACCCGATTTCAGACAGGAAATAGCAGACAGCTGGCCGAGATCGATTGATGATTCCAGTGCACGGGAAGACTGGGCATGGAACCCGGATTACGACCTGAAAAAGATGACGGAAGAAATTTTGATTAATCTTGGAAAGCCGGAGACGAAAATCTTGTAACTTGTGGCCGTATTCATGCGTAAAAACCATATTGTAACCTGTTAACAGACAAAGGCAAAGAAAATGCCGGGGATTTTCTGTCGAAGAATTTGAGGTATTGATCTAAAAAACAGAACCATTGTTAACGGCATCCAGTATAACGAGCATAATTACTCACAACTCCCCCTTCTAACCAGATTATTGATGAAAAAAGTTATACTTATATTTTTATTCATTGTGTGCAAGGTAGGTTTGGCCCAGTCGTCTGCCCCGAAAGGGAAAGATTCGCTGGCCATCAATCATGTCGATGATCAGGGAAAGAGACAAGGCCCCTGGAAAATACTGGGTGAATTCGCGAATCTGCCGGACTATTCACCGAAAGCGATCGTTGAAGAAGGAAAGTACAACAACAGTTTGAAAGTGGGCATTTGGAAACATTATTTTCCAAGCGGAGTTATTCAGAATAAGCTGACCTACGAAAATAATCGCCCGAACGGATATGCAATCATGTACCATGAAAATGGAAAAATTTCGGAAGAAGGAAACTGGAAAAATAACCGCTGGGTAGGGAATTACAAGCTGTATTACGACAATGGCAATGTGCAGCAGGAATTTACCTTCAATGAAACCGGTAAACGGGAAGGACCGCAGATCTACAATTACGAAAATGGCCAGCGGATGATTGAAGGAAACTGGAAAGAGGGCCACGAAGATGGTCTCGTGAAGGAGTTCTATGAAAACGGCGACCCCAAAGC
>Ga0207091_1244_pt1 | contig 11185 bp, 11 predicted proteins | sample Alteio_BWMinHeat_47_FD_153534 | JGI IMG/M metagenome (GOLD analysis project Ga0207091, IMG submission 153534) | Enriched cells from forest soil in Barre Woods Harvard Forest LTER site, Petersham, Massachusetts, United States -... | ecosystem: Environmental > Terrestrial > Soil > Temperate forest >... | reverse complement strand
CGGAAGAGGGAATTGCCCTGGCGAAAAAATATTTCGGGGATATTCCTGCTGGTGCTGCCCCACCGTTTGCCGATCCTAGTGAACCGGAACAAACCACAGAACGCCGCGGCGACGTGGAAGAAAAATTCGGGACGCTTCCGGCCATGGCCATCGGATATCCCATCCCGGCGCGACGGACCAGCGAGTGGTGCGCGATGGCGCTGCTGGATCAAGCCCTGCATGGGGGCAGGGCGGGCCGAATCTATCGCGATTTGGTTTTGGAGAAGCAAGTGGCAGTGGAAGCGGACGGAGGCATCGACGATATTTTTGGGTACAACGGGCCCACGCAATTAGTGACACGGATTCTGCACAAACCGGAATTTTCGAGCGAAGCGACACTGGCGGCGTTTGACGCTGTGATTCGCGAAGTGCAGGAAAAAGGCATCAGCGAGGACGAACTCGAACAGTTGAAAGTGAAGTGGCGCTCGGACTATTACGCCACGCTCGAGGGCGGGCGCGGCGGCTCCATGCCGAAGTATGGATTGATGCATCTGTTGGCTTGCTTCACGCTGTTCGATGGTGAGCCGCAACTTGTGAATTCGATTCTTGACGGCTTTTTGGCCGTGAAACGCGAGGAGATTCAAGCAGTGGCGAAGAAATACTTACGCTCTGAAAAGCGCGCCATCGTGTTCCGGACTCCCTTGAAGGGCGTCGCGAAGGAGGCTGCATAATGGCCACGCCCGCGACGGAGATCTCAAAGTTGGTCCCTGGTTTGTCCGCGGAACGCGCGGTGACTTGGCCGAAGCAGACCAAGACGCGGCTTTCCAACGGGCTGCAAGTGATATTGGCAGAGGCGCATTCCATTCCGAAGTTTCACGGGGAGCTGTTGTTTCGTTCGGGCAACGCCGCGGCGCTGCATCGCGGGCCGGCGCTTGCGGACATGACGGCGACAGTTGTGCGCACGGGCACGGCGAAACGCGCGAGCCGGCAGATTGAAGAGGATCTGCGGCGGCTGGGCGCCGATCTCTCGACCAGCGCTGGTGCGGATACCAGCGCGATTTCGTTTGCGGGACTTTCAGAATTTGCCGAGCCGTTGCTGGGATTGGTGAACGAACTGGCGCGCGAAGCGGCGTTTCCTGAAGCGGAATTCGAGCGCGAGCGACGGCAGAAGCTGGAAGAAGTAAAACTGGAGCGAACGTCGCCGGGCTTTCTGGCCAGCGAGCGGCTGCGAAAAGTTTTGTTTGGCGCGCATCCATATGGTCAAGTGTCCGCGAGTGAAGAGCAAGTCGCGGCGTACAAGCGTGATGATTTGCAAGCCGTTTACCGAGAATTCTACACGCCGGAAAACGCACTGTTGTTGCTCGTGGGAGATTTTGACGCGCAAGAGATGCTGAAGACCGTGGAAAGAGTGTTTGGCGCCTGGACAGGAAAGAAGCCGAGTGCGAGCCATGCCGCGGCCCCGTCGAATCCACGTGGGCGGCAAGTTTACCTGGTGCACGTTCCCGGCGCGGTACAGACGCAGATTTTGGCTGGGTGCCACGCGATTACGCGCAAGCATCCGGATTGGGTGAAGCTCGGGCTGGCCAACAGTTTGTACGGAGGAGCCTTTAATTCCCGACTGGTAATGAATATCCGGGAAGATAAAGGCTACACCTACAGTCCGCGGAGCAGTGTGCACCCGCTGCGGCAACATGGATACTTTTCGGTTTCCGCAGCGGTGCGGAATGATGTAGTAGCCGCTTCGTTGACGGAAATCTTCTACGAGATGGATAAGTTGCGGTCACTGCCTGTGCCTGGGCCGGAACTGGCGGACTCGCAAAATTATCTGAGCGGGGTGTTCTCGATGGGGCTGGCGACGCAAGATGGCCTGCTGGCGCAATTCGCTACCGTGGCGTTGAATGAATTGCCGGAAGATTATCTCGAGACATATCGCCAAAAAGTGCGCGCGCTAACACCAGAAGATCTGCTCACCACCGCGCGAAAATATCTCGATTCCGCAAACATGCAAATCGTAGTCGTCGGCAACCGCTCGCAAATCGAAAACCAGGCGGCACTCTTCGGCGAAGTCGAGGTATTCGATGCGCGGGGGCAGCGGATTTAACGCGGGTAAAAACTCTTCCGAGAATCTAGCTTGTTGTTATTGATTTATGGACGTACTAGAGGCAATATAGTGCCGCTATGTTACGTCGAAGTGTACCACCGCTGGCTTGGCTCTCCCTTGCCATCTCAATGTGTATGTCTTTTGCGACGAACATCGATGCCACGAAGAAGCCGCCGCTGGCACCGATCAATATAAATACGGCTAGTTCGGAGCAATTGCAGGAGGTGCCGGGGATTGGGCCGGCGACGGCGGAGAAGATTTTGCAAATGCGGAAATCGTACGGCGCGTTTAAGAGCGTCGATGATTTACTCTCGATCAAGGGCATCGGCAAAAAGCGGCTAGACAAGATGCGCAAATACTTGACCGTCGGCAAAGCGGCTGCTGCGAAGGCTGGTTCAACGAACGCGACGCCTGCGAAAAAGACTTCTGTTCCTCCTGCCAAGAAAAACCCTCCTACTCCTCCGGCTTCTACCGATTCTGAGGATTCGGAAGAGCCACCTTTTCGCTGAACATATCGAGACAATTCGCGAACGTTTGCGATTTGGGCGACACGGGAGGGGCAAGCCCCTCCCCTACCAACCTGTCCCTACCGACCCGCCCTTAGCAAGGCGCGCCTGGCAATGCGTCCCGATCAACCCGTCGCCGCCAGCCCGTCAGCCGTTGTCGCGCATGGTTTTGTTTCTCATAAAGTTTGGTGCGTGGGGCGCGGCGGCGATTCGATGCGAAGAGGGACCTGGTCGGCGATGCGAATGCCGTAGCCTTCGAGGGCGACGACTTTTTTCGGGTGGTTGGTTAAAACGCGAATGTCCTTTAGTCCGAGGTCGATCAGGATTTGGGCACCAATACCGCTTTCGTGCTGGACCATGCGCTGGCGGGCGGGTTCGCGGTCGATCTGGCCGCGCTGGTGAAAATGGATCTGGGGAAGGCCGCCGGCGGCGGTGTCCGCCAACTCGATGCCGAAGCCGCGACCGGTGTGGTGGAGGTACAGAAAGACGCCGCGGTCTTCCTTGGCGATGGCTTCGAGAGAGCGAGAGACGAGTTCGTTGCAATCGCAAGCGGTGGAGCCGAAGACATCGCCGGTGAGGCAGTGCGAATGGACGCGGACGAGGGCGGGCGCGACGCCTTCAAGATCGCCACGAACGAGCGCGACGTGCTGGTCGTGATCGACATCGCTGGAATAAGCAATCATGCGGAAATCACCGTAGCGCGTGGGAAGAACGGCTTCGGCGACGCGGCGCACATAACGTTCGTGCTGCATGCGATAGCGGATGAGGTCGGCGACCGTGAGCATTTTGATGTCGTGCTGCTGGCAGAATTCGAGGAGCTGCGGCACGCGGGACATGGTGCCGTCTTCGTTCATGATTTCGCAGATGACGCCGCTGGCGTTGAGGCCGGCGATGCGCGAGAGGTCCACGCTGGCTTCGGTCTGGCCGGCGCGCACGAGGACGCCGCCGTTGCGGGCGCGCAGCGGGAACATATGGCCGGGACGCGCGAGATCCTGCGGCTTGGTCTTGGGATCGATGGCGGTGAGGACGGTGATGGCGCGGTCCGAAGCGCTGATGCCCGTGGTGACGCCGACGCGGGCGTCGACCGCTTCGGTGAAGGCGGTGCCGTGAACGCTAGTGTTGATGGGCGACATGAGCGGGAGGTGCAACTCGTCGCAGCGCTGCTCGGTAAGAGTGAGGCAGATGAGGCCGCGGCCGTACTTGGCCATGAAGTTGATGGCTTCGGGAGTGATTTTTTCGGCGGCCATGGTGAGGTCGCCTTCGTTTTCGCGGTCCTCGTCGTCGACGAGGACGATCATGTGGCCCTGGCGGATTTCTTCGACGGCTTCTTCGACGGTGGCGAATTTGGGAGGCATGTCGCCTATTTTACTGCTCGCTGCGGGAAGGCCGCAAGACGCCCAGTGCAAAGGGGGCCCCTCCCCCGGTTTTTCATAAGTGTTGATAATAAAGAAGTTAGCTATAGCATAAGTTAAGTAGAATCAACGCTTGGGGGATTTTTGCAAGTGTTGATTCTAAAAGACTTATCAGTTTGCGATTTATTGGTGCGCTTGGACTTTTCGTAGCCTTCCGGCGGCGGCTAGAGTCGAGCTAACAACAAAGAAAAAAACGCCAATCTGGAGATTGGCTTTCCCGGGCAAGAGTCATACTATTGCCCACTGTGTATATTACACCGGATATAACCTCTTGGCAAGGGCAATTCGCTAGTCGGTGGGCTATTTCAGAGGATCCGCGGATTGGGAGCGGCTGAGCATGTTTCGGCTGAGTTCAGCAAATTCGGAGACCAGAGGATTGGCGTTTTGTCCGGCGAGGGTGGCGGCGTCGATTTCGGCGGTTAAGAGGAGGGCGGTGGCGAGGTCGGCGCTACATTCGAGGCAGAGTTTGTCGGGGCGGCCCGGAAGTTCAAACGGCTCAGTGAGATGGCCGCATACGGAACAATGGACTAGCACGGCTTGTTCATGAGGTTCTAAGTGGGGTCCCATGGGGGTCCTTCCTGGGAATCTTGCGGGGCGGTGTGTCTGCCCCGTCAGCAAACGTACGAATTCTAAGGTGGGGAGCATGAAAAAATCCTGAGCGGTTTATTAGGAAAGTGTAAGGGTGCCACGCTGGATCAGCGATCAAAGCAGCCTGTTTAAGGAGTTGGGGAGAGGCGGGGATTTTAGAGGCGCTGAAATAGAAAGGCGCCCCGGACCTGGCGGGGCGCCTTCGGAAAAAGCATTGAGGCCGTATCTATTTGTCGTACTTGAGGCAGACGTCGAGTTGCTCGATGGCGCGGTCAATGGCGCCAATGGCTTCGACGCGGTGGCCGCCAAAGTCATGCGCCGCGTGTTCGAGGTGCGCCTTGGCGTGGCGGAGCGAATTGATGGCGGCGCGGATTTCCGGATGGGGTTCCGCAGCAGGTGGAGCAGCGGGAGCAACCGCGGGATAAGCGAGACCGAAGAAAAGTAGACTGAGCACACACAGCGAGAACATGCGTTTCTTCATAAGGACCTCCCTTTTTTTGAATTCGGCTGCCCAATGGGCTATTGAACCGATGCGAGAGATGTTAGCGCAGGCGGTGTTGCGTGGAGGAGGGCGGAGCCTAAAGGTAAAGAGTGCTGGCGCGATGATCTACGACATTCTAGACGATATTCCCAGAGCAACGCGCAAGCGAAGCGGCGTGGGAAGAAATGAGAATTGCCCTAGGCCGCTCGCTCTTTCGCGGGGCGAACGGTCTTCGAAGTCTTGACCGGGCTCTTGCGTCGAGGGGCAAGCTCGCGCTCCGCCTGCAACCAATCCTGGAGCTCGTTACCGGGAGCGCCGCAGCGACCCAAAAAAATTTCGTACGCACGCAACTGAATTTGCTCGTAAGTGGTTTTGCGTGCGGCCGACGCTCTCGGTTTGCGCGGCGCGGGTGAAGTGATCTGAATTGTTTTTGCCATGAATGGCACCTCCTTGCTGATTATGCATGATATGCGACGCCGTGCAACGGCGATGCGGAGAAATTTGAATTGGAAGAATCAAAAAGTGCACTAAAGGCCCGGGTCTCGGTGACGCGGCCCGCTGTCCCCAAACGAGGAGTAATTGAATATCTGTGGCCTACGCCTGGTGTGCCGGGATGCCGCATGGATTCATCTAATGGACTGAGTTTCAATACAGTATGCCGGTGGGAGCTAGTTGTGGATACCCGGCGCAGGAGTTTTGCATGATTCCGTTTTCCGTTCTTGATCTTGCGCCCGTCGTGGCGGGTGCGACCCCGGCGGACGCTTTCCGCAATTCGCGGGAGCTGGCGCAGCACGTGGAGCGCTGGGGATACCGGCGCTTCTGGCTGGCCGAGCACCATAACATGCCGGGCATCGCGAGCGCGGCGACGGCGGTGGTGATCGGCCACGTGGCTGGCGGAACGAGGAGCATTCGCGTGGGGGCAGGCGGGGTGATGCTGCCCAATCATGCGCCGCTGGTGATTGCGGAGCAGTTTGGCACGCTGGAATCGCTGTTTCCCGGGCGGATAGATCTGGGGCTGGGGCGCGCGCCGGGAACGAATACGGCAACGACGCTGGCGATTCGCGGCGAGATAAAATCCACCGACGAGGATTTTCCGCGCCAGGTGCGGGAATTGCAGTCGTACTTCGAACCTGCGGCGCCGGGGCAAAGGGTTCGCGCGGTTCCTGGAGCGGGGCTGCGCGTGCCGATCTGGCTGTTGGGGTCGAGCTTGTTCAGCGCGGAGCTTGCGGGGACGCTGGGGCTGCCGTATGCGTTCGCGTCGCATTTTGCTCCGGCCGACATGATGCAGGCGCTGCGGATTCATCGCGCCACGTTCCGGCCATCGAAGCAACTTGAACAGCCGCACGTCATGCTGGGAATAAACGTGGTCGCCGCTGACACCGATGTGGAGGCGCGGCGGATTTTCACTTCGCACCAGCAAGCCTTTGTGTATCTTCGGCGCGGAACGCCAGGGCAGATTCCGCCGCCTATCGACGACATCGAAGCGTTCTGGTCGCCCGCCGAGAAGGCCATGGCCAGCCATTCGCTGCTTTGCTCGGTAGTAGGCTCGCCAGAGACCGTCGAACGTGGACTGCGCAGATTTATTGAAGTGACGCAACCGGATGAGTTGATGCTCACAGGGTTGATCTACGATCAAACCGCACGCTTGCGTTCGTACGAAATCGCCGCTGAAGTGAGAGACAGGATTGGCGCAGACGAGCGAAAAGAAAAAGTAACCGCCGCCGATTAGAGAAAGTTGTTCTGCCACGAAGACCGACTACGAAAAGAAAAAAGGGCGTCCCGGTTTGCACCGTGGACGCCCTTTGGATTGAGGTTGTGGGCGAGCTGGTAAAGCTGCCCGGAGCACAGGCAAGAGTGCCTGTGCTACTGGAATTAGTACATGCCGCCCATACCGCCGGCGCCGGGTGCTCCGCCGCCTGCGGCTGCTGTCTTGGACTCTTCCTTGATCTCGGCCACGAGAGCTTCCGTGGTGAGCATCAAGCCAGCGATGGAAGCCGCGTTCTGCAGCGCAAGACGAGTGACCTTGGCTGGATCGATGACGCCCATCTTGACCATGTCGCCGTATTCGCCAGTCTCCGCGTTGAAGCCGAAGTTTTCATCCTTCGACTCGCGGATTTTGCCGATCACAACGGCGCCTTCAAAGCCGCCGTTGTGGGCGATCTGACGAGCGGGCTCTTCGAGCGCACGCCTCACGATGCCGGAGCCAACCGCTTCGTCATCATGCAGCTTGAGCTTCTCGATGGCCGTGATGCAGCGCAGTAGCGCCGTGCCGCCGCCGGGGACGATACCTTCCTCGACAGCCGCGCGAGTGGCGTGCATAGCATCCTCGACACGCGCCTTCTTTTCCTTCAGTTCGGTTTCGGTCGCTGCGCCGACCTTGATGACGGCGACGCCGCCAACGAGCTTGGCAAGGCGCTCCTGGAGCTTTTCCTTGTCGTAATCGCTGGTGGTGTTTTCGACCTGCGCGCGGATTTGTTTCACACGGCCTTCGATGTCGCCGGACTTGCCTGCGCCTTCGATGATCGTGGTGTTGTCCTTGTCGATGGTGATTTTCTTGGCGCGGCCGAGGTCCTCAAGCTTGACGTTCTCGAGCTTGATGCCGAGGTCTTCGGTAACGGCCTTGCCGCCGGTGAGGGTGGCGATGTCTTCGAGCATGGCTTTGCGACGGTCGCCAAAGCCAGGGGCCTTGACGGCAGCGCACTGCAACGTGCCGCGGAGCTTGTTCACCACGAGGGTCGCGAGCGCTTCGCCTTCGATGTCCTCAGCGATGATCAAGAGGGGCTTGCCCATCTTGGCGGTTTGCTCGAGCAGGGGCAGAAGATCCTTCATCGAGCTGATTTTCTTTTCGTGGATGAGGATGCGGACGTCTTCGAGCACGCACTCCATGCGCTCGGGGTCGGTGATGAAGTAGGGCGAGAGGTAGCCGCGGTCAAACTGCATGCCTTCGACTACTTCGAGGGTGGTCTCCATCGTCTTGGATTCCTCGACGGTGATGACGCCATCTTTGCCGACCTTCTTCATGGCCTCGGCGATGATCCCACCGATTTGCTTGTCGTTGTTGGCGGAAATGGTGCCAACCTGGGCGATCATGTCGCCCTTGACGTCCTTGTGAAGCTTCTTGATTTCTTCGACGGCGACTTCTACGGCCTTTTCGATGCCGCGCTTGAGGGCGGTGGGGCTGGCGCCTGCGGCGACAGTCTTGACGCCTTCACGGAAGATGGCTTGTGCGAGCACGGTGGCGGTGGTGGTACCATCGCCGGCGACGTCGCTGGTCTTGGAAGCGACTTCGCGAACCATCTGTGCGCCCATGTTCTCCAGAGGATCCTGGAGTTCGATTTCCTTTGCAACGGTCACGCCGTCCTTGGTGATGATCGGCGCGCCGAATTTCTTTTCGATCACCGCATTGCGGCCCTTGGGGCCGAGGGTGATCTTCACTGCGTCGGCAAGAGCATTCACGCCACGCAGAATCGCCTGACGGGATGCTTCACCTGTTACAATCTGCTTCGCCATACTGGTAATTCCTCCTGATCATTCTTGCGAACTTTTTTTCAAAACACGCCAAGTGCAACTGCAAATCCCGGAAAAACACCGGTCTAAAGACCGGCCACTACACTGGAAAGCAAATCTACTTCTTGGCCGCCTTCGCAACGCCGCCGAGCTTCGCCCAAACGGATTTCTCTTCGATGAGCGTGTACTCTACGCCGTCATAATCAATGTCCTGACCTCCGTACTTGCCTAGGAGAATTCGGTCCCCAACTTTCAAATCAACAGGGACCAATTCACCCTTTTCGCGGCGGCCAGGGCCAACGGCGATGACGTCTGCCTGGCCTGGTTTTTCCTTCGCGGAATCTGGGATAATGATTCCACTCTTAGTAACTTCTTTTTCGTCTACACGCTTCACGAGTACCCAGTCGTGGAGCGGGATGATATTGACTGACATTCTTGAAAAACCTCCGTTTGATGAGCTAACAGGTTTGAGCTGTGGCTAGGAGCGAGGAAGGGAATTAGCACTCCTCATAGCCGACTGCTAATATAGCAGAAACTCCTGCCATGTCAAGGCTTTCGCGGACACGGGGAAGGTGCGCGGCCCTCGCTAATGTTTAATTAAAGTCATTGTTTGCTTATATTTACATGGTGCAAGAAAAATGTGACACTTGGAGATTGTAGTGCTTTCTCCTCCGGCGTAGAATCCCAATCGCGGATGGCTCATGGGCTCACTTGTCTACCTACGGCTCATAGGATTTACCGCCGGAACGCTGCTGCAACTGTTCTGGATGGTGATGATTCTCGGCTACCGGCGGCAGAGGAACTTTGAGCGCGTGTTTTTCTTCTTGTGCCTCGCGCTGTTTTTTTTCTATAGCGGTTCGCTCCTTGCGCTGAACGCGCAGATTTACTATCCAGAGCCACCCGCACTGTTGACGGTCTTCGCAAAAACCATATTGTGCGCTGGTTTGTGCTTGTTGCCGCCGCTCCTGATCCACCTGCACCTCGAATATGCCGAGACTCGGGAGATGCTCCATAGCCGAGCGATTAAGCGCCTGGTTCTTTTGGCGGCTTACGCGCCCATCCTGTATTTCGCGTTGCGCGTGTATCCCCTTCTGGCGACATCTCCCGATTTTGACTTTCTGGTTCCCGGGAATTCGCTGGGGCGCGGATACGGGGTATGGCTTGGCGTAGCGATGCTGATGAGCGCGGGATGGGAAGCGCGCTTCGTCCGGATAGCGCCGGATGAGCCGCAACGAAAATTTCATAGCGTGCTTGTCGCGCTCTTTGTGGCAGGTGCGGCGCTGGTTGCTTACCTGCACGTTTTTGGCGGGCCGCTGTCGCCGGAGTTTTCCGCCGGCTTGAGCACCACGCTCGCATGGCTATCCATTCCGCCGATGGCGGCGATGATCTATCTGGTACAGCGTTTTAATTTTTTGCAGATTGGCCGGCAGAAGAATCTGGTGTACGCCGTTTCGGCGACGTTTGTGGCGTTGCTCTATTTGAGCCTGGTGCGCCGCGTGAGCGTTTGGCTGGAGCCCGCGCTACCGCCGGAGGCTTCTGCGTCGATCCTATTATTTGTGCTGGTGATTTTCATCGAACCGCTGCAGCGATTGCTGGGGCGAAGGCTGCGGGAGACGGCGCACCGCGAGATGGATCGCGTTCAACGGTTGACGGCGGAGATTCAGCAAGAAGCCCGGCAGGGCGACATGGCTCGGCTCGTTGCTTTTGTGGAACGCCGCACAAAAGAAGAGTTCGAGTTGGCGGCTGTAACTTTGAAATTTGTCGATCAGCACCGGCACTTCGCTTCCCTGCTCACGCATCCAGCGCAAAAACGAAAGCCCATCCTGCCCCGGCAACACCACATCCAGCAAAACCAAATCCGGCTGTTCGCGCGGCAAAGCTTCGCGCGCCGCTTCCGCCGAATCCGCCTCCGCCACGCGATATTTTGCTTCCAGCGCGCGCCGCAACCCGTATCTCGCCGCCGGCTCATCATCCACGATCAGTATGGTTCTCATTATTTTATTTTCCTTACTTCTTTACTTCGTTACTTGCTTATGTCTTCTTGCATCGGCAGCGTCACGCGGAATCGCGTCCCATGCCCGTCGTCCAGCGGGCTTTTCCATTCCAGCCTCCCGCCAAATTCCACCACGCGCCGCGCCACAATCGCCAATCCCAATCCCGTTCCCCGTGCCTTCGTCGTAAAAAATGGCTGTAGAATTTTTTCCCGAGCCGCTGCGGGAATCCCGGGTCCGTTGTCCTCGATCGTAAAGCTACAGATGCCGTTCTCGGATGCGGCTCTCACCAACACATGCCCGCCGCGGGGCGTGGCTTCCAGCGCGTTTACCAAAAGATTCGACACGATGTCATTCACCGCCTCTGCGCTGGCCGCCACCTTCGCGCTCTGTTCTTCCGTTTTCACTACGAGAACAATTCCCTGGCGCTCCGCTTCGGGGCGCAGCACACCCGCCACTTCTTCCACCATCGTGCGAGCGTCGCAATGGCCCGCAACGCTGCCGCCGCGCACCGCCGGCCGGCTGAACTGCAACAACTGATTCAGCTTGGCTGACAAACGTCCGATTTCATCCAGCACGATTTTCGTTTCGCCGCGAACCGTCTCCGGCAACTCCGGATT
>Ga0207091_1243_pt1 | contig 11210 bp, 11 predicted proteins | sample Alteio_BWMinHeat_47_FD_153534 | JGI IMG/M metagenome (GOLD analysis project Ga0207091, IMG submission 153534) | Enriched cells from forest soil in Barre Woods Harvard Forest LTER site, Petersham, Massachusetts, United States -... | ecosystem: Environmental > Terrestrial > Soil > Temperate forest >... | reverse complement strand
GTACGAGTTCAGGGAACTTATTTTACGAGACCTCGAGAAGACATACAGCAAATGTTTTTTTATAAATATATCATGGGTTTTGACAGTGACGATGTCGATTCAAATAAATTAATCGAACCGGAATCTCCTATATCAGCCCTTATTTATGCCCCTATTACAAAAGAATTTTATACAAGAATGCAAGACTCGGCGAAATTTCATGGGTTTGATTTTAGGCAATTCGTGACACAACTTGCAGTGAATTTGTCAGAAATTTACAAATCATTTGGCTCTATACAACCGCGCATTTTTCCAAATGCTTCATCATTATTTGCTAAGTCTATACAACTACCATCCCATCAATTAGATGTAACACCCAAAATAAGGGCTAAGCTATAGGTTGACTATATTGATTATCACTAGTGCCTCATCTGGGGCTTATTGTAAAACGCATGTTAATTGATGGTGCAGGACTATCTGTGACCCAATCGTGCCCGCGCGCGTCTCATCGGCGGGACGGTTTTTCAGTACTCTCCGTGATGTTCTGGTATTTTTGTTTTATTTTTGGTTTAATAGGTTCCATAACTGCTGATCTTTTAGGTAAAAAATGTAATTTTCAAGGAATTTAACTTTTTTAAAGTAATATATATGGAAGCACGAAGCATTTCAGATCAAAAGGAAACGATAGAAAAATTAAAAACGCAATTAAAACACATTGAAAATCAAATAGAAGAAATAGAAAATCAAAAAAAACATCACAATACAGAAAATCACATATTAAAACTTAAAATTTCAAGTCAAAGAATGAGTCGATTGGAAATTAGCCTAGAAAAAGATAGATTTGAACAAAAACTCAGACGATCGGACTCAATCTGGGCTGCCCACTCCGCACTAAACCTCAAAATATGGCCGTGTCAAGTATAAATCATTTTGCCTAAAAACATTGACTTTTCTTTATTTTTTTTATAAAATGACTATATTGATATGACCATAGGAAATTTAAAATGCCCAATACAAAACGCACCATCGCAGCTTCTCAATTTAAGGCGGAATGTTTACATCTGATTAATACTGTTCATGATCAACATGTGACCTATACTATTACAAAACGTGGCAAACCTTATGCAAAACTCATTCCCATACCTGAAGAGCCTATCAATTATTTTGGTTGCTTAAAAGGAACCGCAACAACATTAGGTGATATTGTAGACCCACTAGATCTTGAGTGGGATGCAGAAAAATGAAATTATTGCTAGATACACATGTTTGGTATTGGTTTGTCATCGGTGATAAAACATTAACAAAAAAATCTATTGATTTAATCAATCAAGCAGCTTTAGATGATTCACTTTATTTATCAAACATGTCCGTCTGGGAAATTGCCATGATGGAAAGCAAAGGTCGTATCAGTTTTCGAGTACCAACGCTGCAATGGGTAGAAGAATCTTTAAAAAATATACCAATACAACTTATATTTTTATACCCCTCCATTGCAGTTGAAAGCTGTCATTTAATTGATTTTCATGGCGACCCTGCAGATAGAATCATTGCAGCAACGGCAAGAGTTGAAAATCTAACATTGTTGACTCGTGATAAAAAAATTCAAGCCTATTCAAAAATGAATAAAGTTAATATAATTGCTGTCTAATCCTCGACTTTGGCCATTTTTAAAATGGTGGGCACACACTGCGCTAAATCTATTCCCGTTTATTATGCTTTCTTTTTATTCAGTTACCCACCATTTAATTGCATTTAAGCTTTTTTAATCATAAAATAAGTACTCAAATTTTGAGGAGACCATCATGAATAAAGCAACTGTTAAAATGTCTTTACATTTGTCACCCGAAACAAACCAAATATTAGAACAACTTTGTCAAGATAATCATCTGACGAAAAGTGATTTTATTCGTAAATCTATCGCGCTTATGCAAGTCGCTTTAAAAAACAAAAAAAAAGGAAATCATTTAGTAGTTATCAATGATAAAGGTGAAAACCAAGGTGAAATTATAGGATTATGAACAATTTTAATTTGGAAGATATTGCTTCACATCTTGAAATTTCCATTAAGTCAAAAAACAAAGAAAATCCTGAAGATGCCAATTTACGCAGATTCAAAGATAAATGGTTATTCATTATTACAATGATAGCCATTATTATTGTACTTTGTGTTTGCGTGTTTCTCATTGTTTTAAAACCTGATTCCTCATATATAGGCATTGCGCTAAACGGAATCATTGGTTTAACAATGGCCTTAGCAGGTTATTATGTCAGAGGTAAAACATCTTAAATGAGAAAACTCAGATTACTGAGTAGCTGTACTATTCCATCCAAGAAAATTATAAACATCATAACGCAAGATCCCTATATATTCATGCAAAGCAAGATCTGTCATCGCGAAATTATAACCCGTGGGAATGCCCATACGGATGGTATCAAAATAATCTGCAGGGGTTGGCGTTGAAATAATTCCAAAATGGGAAAAATACAATAATGCGCGCCTCATATGCAAAGCGGATGTCACCAAAAACATTTGATCATATTGTCCTGATTTTAATAAGAGACTGGAATAGCGCGCATTTTGAAAAGTATTCAAACTTTTGGATTCTACTATCATATCAGTGTTTTCTATATCTAACTCAGCTAAATAGTGTTGCATGAGTTCTGCTTCTGATATACCGGTATGTGACACATCCCCGCCACTCAACAAAATAGTGCAACCATTGCCGCTTTTTTTACACAAACGATAAAGACGTGCGGCTTCATATATTCTGCTGTAAGAAATAATACTGGGATAGGGTATTGTCATCCATGTAGATTTGACTTCGCCTGCACCTAAAACAATAATAGCATTTTTTTTCCCGAAATGCGGTTCGTTTAATGTTTGATACGGAGATTGTAGGTTTTTGAATAGAAGTATTGGAAACCAGCCTAAACCGACATCTATGTAAATGACGAGGGTTAGAGTAAAAAAAATCGCAGCATATTTTTTATTTTGATAAAAATAAAGTAATACGCCGGTGATAAGTAGCAATATCAAAATTAATAAAGTAATCATATATTGAATAACTCCTATCTAGCTGATGTTGCAAAATTGAAAAGAGCGCATGTCATGCCAGCCTTCGCTGGCATGACATGAGTTCTTATCGACGACTTTGAAAAAAAGCCGTTAAAAGATGTGCACAAATCTCTTTCAGCAAACCGCCTTGATACCATACACGATGGTTTAATTTTTCTGTTTCACCCAGTGGGAAAGCACTCATTACTGCGCCTCCTCGCAAATCTTCCGTACCAAAAACGACGCGTCGAACCCGCGCATGACAAATCGCGCCCACGCACATGAGACATGGTTCCAAAGTGACGTACAACGTGGTATCGATTAAGCGATAATTTTTTAAAAACTGCGCGCCTTTCCGCAATGCCTCTATTTCCGCATGCGCACTGGGATCACAATTACCGATGGGTCGATTCCATCCTTCCGCTATGATTTCATCATTGAAAACTAAGACAGCACCCACAGGGACTTCATTCTCCTCACGTGCTTTTTCAGCCATTCTAATGGCAGCCCGCATAAAAAAATGATCGCTTTCGGTAAACATCTTTTATTCCCACTCAATCGTCGCGGGTGGTTTACTTGAAATATCATACACAACACGTGAAATACCTGGCACTTCATTGATAATACGATTTGAGATTTTTTCTAAAAATGCATGCGGTAAATGTGCTACTTTGGCGGTCATAAAATCAATGGTTTCAACCACACGAATAGCCACCACATGATCATAATGCCGTGCATCACCTAATACACCTACCGATTTTACGGGTAAGAATACCACAAAAGCTTGACTCACTTTGTCATACCAATCGCTTCGACGTAATTCATCCATCAAAATCGCATCGGCTAATTGTAATTTTTGAATATAGTCTGACTTTATTTCCCCTAAAATACGAACGCCCAATCCTGGTCCCGGAAAAGGATGGCGATAAACTAAATCTTTTGGAAGACCAAGTTCAACACCAATTTTTCGGACTTCATCTTTAAATAATTCGCGTAAGGGTTCGCATAGTTGTAAATGCATTTTTTCGGGTAACCCGCCCACATTATGATGTGATTTGATGACATGAGAACTGCCGGATGCGTGAGATGATTCAATCACATCCGGATAAATCGTACCTTGTGCAAGCCATTTCGCGTTTTTAATTTTTTTGGCTTCTTCTTCAAAAATATGAATAAATAATTTTCCAATGATTTTACGTTTATCTTCAGGATCAGATACACCTTTTAATGCGTGATAAAACTTTCCTTTTGCATCGACGACCACGATATGTAGTCCCATATGTTTTGCGAATAAATTCTTCACTTCTTCGGCTTCATGTAAACGTAACAATCCCGTATCGACAAAAATCGCTGTCAATGCTGGGCTTTCTGCTTTTTGCAAAAGTGCTGCGACAACGGATGAATCAACACCGCCGGATAATCCCAAAATAATGGGCGCATTTCCAACGGTCGTTTTAATTTTTTGAAGTAATTCTGCAATAATATTTTTTGTAGTCCATAGCGATTTACAACCACAAATTTCTAAAATAAATCGTTCTAAAATTTTTTTACCTTGATGCGTATGTGACACTTCAGGATGAAATTGTAATCCATAAAAATGTCTTTCTTCATCATACATTCCTATCACGTCATAATTGTCTGTACTACCCATTGATGAAAAATGCGGTGGTAAACTACCCACATGATCGCCATGACTCATCCAAACATCTAATAGGCCGGGATGATCTTCAATATTTTTTAGCAATGGAGAAGGATTTTTGATTTCAACCCTTTGATAACCAAACTCACGATGTTTTCCTGAAAAAACTTTTCCGCCTAATTGTTCAGCCATCGTTTGCATGCCATAACAAATGCCTAAAAGCGGAATACCCAGCGTAAAAATCATCTCGGGTGCTTTTAATGCATTCGTTGCTGATACACTTTCCGGTCCCCCTGACAAAATAATTCCCTTCGGTGCAAAATCACGAATTTTTTCATCCGCGATATTAAATGGATACACTTCTGAATACACACCCATCTCACGCACGCGACGCGCAATCAGTTGCGTATATTGCGAACCAAAATCAAGAATTAAAATACGTTCTGCATGTATATCGATAGACATATTATTTTTCACTTAATTGATAATTCGGTGCTTCTTTTGTAATTTGTACATCATGGACATGGCTTTCACGTACGCCAGAACTTGTCACACGTACAAATTCAGGTTTGGTGCGCATAATTTCAATATTTTCACATCCGGTAAATCCCATGCCAGAACGTAATCCTCCCATCAATTGATAAATAATCGCAACGAGATTTCCTTTATATGGTACGCGCCCTTCGATGCCTTCGGGGACTAATTTATCCAAAGATGTCGTACTATCTTGAAAATAACGATCAGCAGATCCATGACGCTCTGCCATTGCACCTAAGGATCCCATACCACGATATGCTTTGTATGAACGGCCTTGATATAATTCAACTTGTCCTGGCGCTTCTTCTGTTCCTGCAAATAAGCTTCCAATCATGACAGCAGATGCCCCTGCGGCAATCGCTTTACAAATATCGCCTGAATAACGAATACCACCATCAGCTATAATACCAATGTCAGTGTTTTTTAATACGGAACTCACATTTTGAATCGCTGTAATTTGCGGCACGCCAACACCTGTCACAATACGCGTCGTACAAATAGATCCTGGACCAATACCGACTTTTACTGCATCTGCCCCTGCATTCGCTAAGCTTTCTGCGGCTTTTGCCGTTGCAATATTGCCGGCAATCACTGCGATTTCTGGATAATGCTTTTTGATCGATCGCACACGCTCAATCACGCCTTTCGAATGCCCATGCGCGGTATCTACCACTAAGATATCTACCCCCGCTTGAATCAAAGCGGCAATACGCTCATCCGACTCCGGACCCACACCGACTGCGGCACCCACTAATAACTGCCCATATTTATCTTTCAAAGCAAAAGGTTTTGTTTCATCTTTTAAAATATCTTTGACGGTAATCATCCCGCGTAATTCAAAATGATCGTTAATCACCAAGACTTTTTCTATGCGATGTTTATGTAGTAATTGACGTACGATATCGCGATCCGTGGCTTCTTTGACCGTCACTAAACGTTCTTTAGGAGTCATGATATTTTTCACCGGCTGATCCAAATTCGTCACGAATCGGAGATCTCGGCTGGTGACAATCCCAACCAACTGTTGATTTTCTTCAACGACAGGCATCGCATGGAAATTATAAGCTTTAATTTTATCAAGGACTTCCGCGACAGTCGCATGGGATGATACCGTAATTGGATCTTTTACCACACCACTTTCAAATTTTTTCACTTTCCGGACTTCGGATGCTTGTTTTTCAATCGTCATATTTTTATGGAGAATGCCTAATCCCCCTTCGGAGGCAAGGGCGATCGCTAAGCGGCTTTCGGTTACGGTATCCATGGGCGCTGATACCAAAGGAATATGCAGCGTAATATTTCGGGTTAATTTTGTTTTTAAATCAACTTGTTTGGGCAAAACAGAAGATTCCGCGGGGAGCAATAAAACATCATCGAATGTGAGTGCTTCTTGGATAAACGCCATGTTAATTTCCCCCTAAGTTTTAAGGTTAAAAATTAACGGCATATTATACCTACATTAAACTTTTTATTCAAATACCTGATCTGGGGTCAATTGACGCAAAAAATCCTCTAATGGATAACATAAAATTTCATCTTTTAATCGTTTTTCCTTACCACGATAAAGAATAATACATTGACTCTCTGGATAATCCTTTTTAAATTCTTTTAATCCACGTAAATCCTGTGAATTTAAATTTTTTGCATTTTTTACTTCAATAGCATAAAACCCAATATCACCATAAATAATAAAATCCACTTCAAGTCCTGATTTCGTTCGCCAAAAAAACAATTCCCCTTCTTTTTTGGAATAATCTAACCAAGCGCGTAAGTGTTGTGCCACTAATGTTTCAATGGCATGACCTGCTATTTCCTCTGGTTTATCTAAAGGACCGCTAGGTCTTATAGAAGAATAAACGCCTGAATCAAAATAATAAAATTTAGGATGTGTCGTTAAATGACGTTGTGCTTTTTTTGAAAAAATATCGATGGTAAAACATAATAGTAAATCTTTTAAAATCGATACATAATTTTCGACAGTTTTATGACTGACTCCACATTCTCGAGCAATATTATTGTAATTTAATATAGAAGCTTGTGAAAAGCTCATCGCAGTTAAACACCGACCAAATTGTCCAACATCTCTTACAAGACCTTCCATCTGGACTTCTTCTTTCATATAAAGCGCAACATAGGCTTTCAGATCACCGATAGGATCGGGGGATGCAAAAATTAAAGGTAACATACCTTGACGTATATTTTTTTCTAGATTGAATGCATTTCCTATTTCAGACGCCATAAAAGGGTGCATATGTTTGAGCTGTGCTCTGCCGGCTAATAAATCAACACCTTGTCGTTTTAATTTTCTAGCACTTGATCCTGTTAAAATAAATTGTAACCCTCGACGCTTTTCGATGAGGGAATGAACCACACTTAATAAATCCGGGACTTTTTGTACCTCGTCGATAATAAATGTAGATATATTTGGATTTGCTGAAACCCAATCATGTAAATGTTCAGGAAAGCTGACATAATCTCTAAATTGGTCTGGCTGAAGCAGGTCAAGTATTTTTGCTTGCTGGTAATATTGCTCCGCCCAGGTTGATTTCCCAGTACCCCTTGCGCCGAATAAAAAATAGCTTTTATTCGGAGGTTGGAAATATCGTACTACAGTTTCCATTTATCCCTCCTTTTTTGAATTTGATATTCAAAAAAGGAAGTATAATATAGGACTTTGTTATAAGCAACAGTTTTTCTTTTGGCGGATATCAATTTTTATAATTTTTTACACACCGCTGCAATATAAGGCGTTTCTTCCTTAATTAAATAACTACAAACCACTTGAGATACATCTTCACATAAAACAACCGCATTTATTTGATTCACAGCTTTTTTAATGTAAGAATCTCGATGTTTTTTAAATAGAGAAATAGAATGCTGAGATATTTTAAGATCTTCCACATCTTTCAATGAATCTTCGAGTGATGCTTCTACCAATGCATCAGATTTTTTATCTTTAAGAATCTCTTTTTCAAGTGCTGAAATCGATTCCGAAGTTTTATTGATCATTGCATTGTGATAAATAACAGCAGTTTCTTTTCCAAAAAGAAAATTCTTAACCCCACCGGTGTTATAAAGTGCTTTTAAATTTGCCTTGGCTTCACTTGAACCTAAGTCACTCGCAATTCTAAAACATTTTGCTGCTTTTTTTTGTTCTTTAATAACCCAAAATCCATGGAGATAACAAACCCCTAATCCATTTACTTTATCAGAATTTTTATCAGCATTTTTATCTCTGCTACCGCTTACACAGAGTTGATATAATTTTTGGCATGATTTCTCGTCTCCTTGATTCGCTGCTAATGCATAATACTTTAAAGCATTTTTCATATTATTTTTTTCATACATTTGAGCCAATGCCAATGAGGCATGCGCAAATCCTAAGGATGATGCATGACAATTATTAATCTCCTGATTATCATATTTTTTCGGGGCAAGTGAAAAAAAACATATAATAGTATTTAGTAATAAGCAACTGTTTTTTTAGCATTGTGAGTGTTGAAAATACCGTTTGCAATTAACCATAAACCTCAATACAATCGCAACCGATAATAAAAAAAATAAAGATGGATCCATCCTTTGGACACGTAGCGAGAATATAATTAAAAAATATTTAAAAAATACTTACAATTGTTTTTATTTGAAGATACAATAGAAAAAATATAAGAATTAATAATAAAAAAATATAATAATAAGGAACAAAGGAATGCAATCATCTGTACAAGAACGCATAGAAACATATGCGAAAAAATTTGGAAATAAAGCAGCTAATTTAATCGAATTAGATCAGGTTTCCAAAGAAATCAAAAATGAACATATTTCCATTAAAATCCCTGAAATATTTCCTCTTGATAATGATGTCATCAAAAATCATTTAAACGAACATGCAAGCGAGTGGAAAGCGTTGTGGAGTGCTTTTGTAGAAGAACAAAAAGAAAAAAAAGCACTCTCACAAACTTCCATAACCATACTTAAAAAAATACAAGCATGCATTAAATCCTGTTTTCAAAAAAATCCATTATATAAATCTATCCCCTTACCTGAAGATACATTATTAATGGTACGCAGCACCGGCATTGAAGATACTGTGGCACTCGCAAATCCCGGTGGAAATAAATCGATTACCGCCGTTAAACGAGATCCGGAAGCGATTTCAAATGCGATAGGTCAAGTGGTCGCATCCTATTTTAATCCCAAATCTTTAACGCAGCGATTATTGAGCGGTGATAACATCACCAAAGAACCATTTCTTCCCGTCTTAATTCAACGCATGATTGGTGAAAAACTGGAAGGCGAAGAAAATCCACAGAATGTGATTGTGTCTGGTGTGATGTATACACACAAAAAAAATGCACGCATTCAAGTCGCAAATGGTCATGGCGAGCTCATTGTTAACAGTAAAGGTGAGTTTGATACTTATGAAGTGAGCGATAGCAACATTGTACATGCTGAAATTTATAAAAAACGAAAACGGCTTATTCCATCGGAAGATAAACAAAATAAAAAACGTAAATTGATTTTTAAAGAAAACCCTCGCGTATTACAAACGAATCCTACACTTCCACCCATCATTGCCCGTGAAATTGCGAATGTCGGAAAAGAGATTGCAAAGCATTATGGCATGCCGATGGATGTCGAATTTGTTTATCATCCGCGTGAAAAAACTTTATATTTAGTGCAAGCACGTCCGATTCCAAAACCCAAAGACACGCTCATCAAAGCATCGGCTATTCTACCCAGTGAATGGGTAAAAATGAAAAAAGATCCATCCATTGCAAAATTTAAAGCCAACGTCATCGTCTCCGGCGGAAATGCCGCGAAAATCATTCGATCACAAGACGAAATTATTTTTGCTGCACATATTGATCACGCTTTAAAATATTATCTTGAGCATCCTGAATCACACCATAAAATTAAAGCGGTCGTCATAGAGCACGATGCGCCGAGTACATCCCATGAAGCAGCGCAATTTAATGCATTGAATATCCCGGTTTTAAGATCTTCCGTTAAAAATTTTGATGAAAATACAGCTCTCATCATCGATATGCAGCATCAACATATTATTCAATGGAATAAAAAAGAAAATCCGGAAAATTTCTTGAGTGAAGGGTTATTTACCTCTTCTTTCAGCCCTAAAAAAACTTTACTTCCGATCGGCACCATTGATGACCCAAAAATTCATAAAATTATAAAAAAATATCTGCCGAAAACTTCTCTAAAAGACAAAAAAATTACGTATACAAGTGTTTTAGAATGTTTGGATGAATTGGATACTATCAAATATCATGACAAAAATACCCATGCATTCCGTGCATTGCGTACGATTGCTGAATTTTTTGCAAAGTTAGGCACAGGGAGTGAGGCAAAAGATGACTCGGTACACAAAAAACTATTTACCCATGGCATGATTACGATCGCTGAAACGCATTTACTGATGAAGCGTTATTCAAAATTAAAAAATCCAAAAAGAGAAAAACGCCTCAAAGAAAAAGCGCTGCATCAAATCACCCAATTGAAAGCACTGATTGTCACCCAAAGCGAACCGGATCTTTATTCTGATTCTGTCATGACAATCGCATCACAAAATAAAATACTGAAAAATACCCTATTACCTACACATCGTAATTATTTTGCTGAATTCATCAAATTAGGTCAATATGCATTAAATCACACGATCAAAACCCGGTGGGAAAAATTTTGCTATCAATGCAGTCAAAATCAACGTACCACACAAATGCTGGCGCAAATTTGTCTTTTTTACAATCAATATCAACTCGATTTCGAATTTCTGAATGATCTTTTTATTAACGTCAATTATCTTATCGATGATTATCGAAAAATATTGGTAACGCTGTATCAAGAATGTGATTGGGCTAACACCGCATTTAAAAAATACCAAATAGCAGAAAATCAATTGACCATCGAAAGTTTTGAAAAACGCATTCCTGATTGGGGTATCCCAAGTAAATATTCTAACCTTATTAAAGATTTTAACCATCA
>Ga0207091_1180_pt1 | contig 11281 bp, 11 predicted proteins | sample Alteio_BWMinHeat_47_FD_153534 | JGI IMG/M metagenome (GOLD analysis project Ga0207091, IMG submission 153534) | Enriched cells from forest soil in Barre Woods Harvard Forest LTER site, Petersham, Massachusetts, United States -... | ecosystem: Environmental > Terrestrial > Soil > Temperate forest >... | reverse complement strand
TGCCATTAAATCTTTTTCTTTCGCTGCAAGCAAATGGTCAATCTCAACCGTGAATTTGTCCGTGAGTTTTTGAATGGACTCTTCCAGGCGGCGTGCTTCATCTTCCGCAATTTCTTTATTTTTAAGAAGTTCTTTTACGGCCGCATTCGCATCACGTCTCACATTACGAACACTGACACGCGCGACTTCCGCTTCATTTCGTACCAATTTCGTAAATTCTTTTCGACGTTCTTCTGTGATCACAGGCAGTGGAACACGGATCACCTCGCCTGATGTCGCTGGATTTAAACCGAGGTCTGAGGTCATAATTGCTTTTTCAATGATGGGAACCATCTTCTTTTCCCATGCCGTAACCACCAACGTTCGTGCATCGCCGACTGTCACATTGGATACTTGGTTTAATGGTACTTCATTTCCATAATATTCCACTCGAATATGATCTAAAAGACTAGGATTAGCGCGTCCTGTGCGTAACTTTTGCATCGCTTGCTTAAATGCTTCAATGGTTTTTTGCATGCGTGTTTCTGCATCTTTTATTGCTTTATGCATGATTGCCTCCAGCTTGAATTAACGTCCCTACATCTTCACCTAACACCGTTTTTAATAAGGCATCGGGTTTACTCATGTTAAACACGCGTAAAGGAAGCGCGTGATCTTGGCATAATAAAATGGCATTCAAATCCATGACACCTAAACGTTGCTCTAACACTTGGTCATAGGTTAATTCACCATAACGCTCCGCTTTTGGATTTTTGATAGGATCTGATGCATACACCCCATCCACTTTGGTTGCTTTAATCAGAATATCCGCACCTATTTCGATACCCCTTAATGCAGCCGCAGAATCGGTAGTCACAAGTGGATTGCCTGTGCCTCCCACAAAAATCATTACGATCCCTTCTTCTAACGCTTGAACAGCATGACGACGATTATACAAATCGACAACGCCTGGAACTTTTAATGCAGAAACAATATTGACAGGGATAGATTTTTTATCCAGTGCATCACGCAAGGCCAATCCATTAATAATGGTGGCTAACATGCCCATCTGATCGGCCGTCACACGATCTAATCCTGCCGTATAAAAATCCGCGCCTCGAATAAGATTACCACCGCCGATGACAAGTCCGACTTGAACGCCTAATTTTACGACACGCGCAATATCTGCACTGACACGTTGTAATTTACTGGGATCGATGCCAAATAAATTATCGCCTTGCAATGCTTCGCCGCTCAATTTAAGTAAAATACGCTTATAAATAGGTTGTTCTGAAAACCCATTGTCCATAAATGTAACCTCGGTTGAATGACTCATCATAGCTTTTTGAATATCTCCGAAATTTTGTATTTTTCATGTCATTCACAATGCCTTGTCATGCCAGCATGCTTTTAGCTGGCATGACAATGGGGGTTTACCCGCTCCCCTGCACTTGTGCTTTGACCGCTTCAACAAAATCCTCTGTTTCTTTCTCGATACCTTCACCCACTTCAAAGCGAGTAAATGCTACCACTTTCGCGCGATGTTTATTTAACAAACTCGCAATGGTGATGTTAGGATCTTTCACAAAAGGTTGTCCCAGCAAACTGACTTCATCCAAGTATTTTTTAATTCTGCCCGCAACCATTTTTTCAATAATGTCCTGTGGTTTACCGCTGCCGGAGGCTTGTGCAATATAAATTTCTTTTTCTTTTGCAACTATATCGGGAGACACCTCTTCTGGACTTATGAATAAAGGCTTGCTCGCAGCAATATGCATTGCGATATCTCTCGCCAGTTCAGGATTATCCACATCTAATTGGACCAATACTCCAATACGATTACCGTGGAGATAACTGCCAATGGTATTTTCGTCTGACATAAAAAATACGCGGCGCACATTGATATTTTCACCCACTTTGGCAACCAAGGCTTGACGCGCTTCTTCCACTTTCCCTTCACCAGAATGAAATGGTAAGTGAATAAGTGGCTGAACGTCATTGATCTTATTCGCAAGGGCAATATCCGCCACTGTATTCGCAAATTTTAAGAAATTTTCATCTCGTGCCACAAAGTCTGTTTCGCTATTAACTTCAACAATAACACCAGATTTGCCGTCTTGTGTTTGACGAACAATAACAACACCTTCTGCCGCAATACGACCAGATTTTTTATCTGCTTTGGCCCGGCCCGATTTACGTAATTCTTCAACGGCAAGTGTCATGTCACCATGCGTTGCTTCCAAGGCTTTTTTACATTCCATCATCCCGGCACCGGTACGTTCGCGTAATTCTTTTACTTGTGCTGCACTCACTGACATATTCACGCACTCCCGCTTTCGCTTTCGTCTTCGGCATCTGCATCCGATCGATAAGTGACTTCAGGTTCGTCGATTTCAACGAATTCATCTGCTTGAATTTCTGGATTCGCAGCGCGGGCTTCTAAAATACAATCTGCGGCACATTTTGCATATAATGCAATAGAACGAATCGAATCATCATTCCCTGGAATCACATAAGAAATACCTTTCGGATTATTATTCGTATCCACAACACCAACCACTGGAATACTTAAACGATTGGCTTCTGCAACGGCAATTTTTTCATGACCCACATCGATCACAAATAATGCATCGGGTAAACCACCCATGTTTTTGATACCGCCCAAACTGCGTTCTAATTTTTCTCTATCACGTGTGAGGTTAAGAATTTCTTTCTTCGTTAAACGTCCGAAGGCATTTTTTTCGAACATGGATTCGAGTTCTTTCAAACGGCGTATCGATTGACGAATTGTTTTATAATTGGTCAACATTCCCCCTAACCAGCGATGATCCACATAAGGCATGTGGCAACGCTTTGCTTCTTCCCGAATGATCTCATGGGCCGCACTTTTTGTGCCGACGAAGAGTATTTTGCCTTTTTTGGAAGCAATACTACCCATAAAATTGAGGGCATCTTTGAGTAAAGGAAGCGTACTTTCTAAGTTGATAATATGAATCTTATTTCGAGATCCATAAATGTAAGGCCCCATTTTGGGGTTCCAATGGCAGGTTTGATGTCCGAAATGGACGCCTGCTTTTAACATGTCGCGCATATTGACTTCTAACATAACATCTCCTAAAGATTTGGGTTTTGCCTCCACGCATCCCTGCCACCAACCCTTACGGGCACCCGGCGACAAGTAAAAATACGTGTGTGATTTAAAGTTTTAATTGCTAAACAAAGATCGTCTTTATACCATAGATGCTCTCTTTCAACAATATGATCAATATGATGAACATCACAATTAAAACGCTTGAAGAAATTGAAAAAATGCGGATCGCAGGCAAACTTGCTGCGGAAGTCCTTGAAATGATAGAATCTTTTGTACGAGAAAATATCACGACCGACGAGTTAAACACGATTTGTCATGATTATATCGTCAATGTACAAAAAGCTACTCCTGCGCCTTTAAATTACAATGGATTCCCGAAATCCATTTGTACCTCAGTGAATCATCAAGTTTGCCATGGGATTCCAGGGCCCCGGAAATTAAAAGCGGGCGACATTGTCAATATCGATATCACTGTATTGAAAGATGGCTACCACGGTGACACCAGTAAAATGTTCGTCATCGGAAAACCTTCCATACTCGCAGACCGTTTGATTAAAATCACACAGGAATGTTTATATCTCGGCATCGAACAAGTGAAACCTGGCGGACATTTTGGTGATATCGGAGAAGCCATTCAGAAACATGCGGAAAAAAATCATTTTTCTGTGGTCCGTGAATACTGTGGGCATGGCATCGGCAGCATTTTTCATGAACCCCCAAATGTGCTCCATTATGGCGTAAAAGGCACGGGCGAAAAGTTACTTCCTGGTATGACGTTTACGATTGAACCAATGATCAATGCAGGCAAACGCCATGTAAAACTTTTACCAGATAAATGGACCGTTGTCACGAAAGATCATAGTTTATCAGCGCAATGGGAGCATACGTTGTTGGTGACTGAGACGGGTGTTGAAGTGTTAACAAAAAGAAAAGAAGAAAGGTTTGAATAGTTGTAGGAAAATTCGAAAAACTGTCATGCCAGCATGCTTTAAGCTGGCATGACATGATGCTCAATTTTGTAGCTTACCATAAACTCTTCTTTGATGTCTTTCTACAGGTTTTAATCGTAAAAGATAATCAGGGATAAGTGTATTCGTTAAATTTCGAATATCCTTATATATGTTTTCAATTTCTACATTAACTGTTTTGTGAAAAAGTCCGGTTCGAGTGTTCTTCGTTAAAGTTTTTTGATTATTTTCTAACAACAATCTTAATGAAACTAAATCATCGTTTATGTTGGGATAAAGATTTCGAAATGCCACATAAATTTCGTAAAGAGATTTCATTTGCTTAGCATACCCTGGTTGTAAAGAAAGCCAATAAATATTTTCCAACAACCCATCTAATATTACCTTTTTATTCAGAATATGCTGTCTATCCGAAACAAATGTTAAAATTCGATGCGCATCTTTGTCCGTTAACTTAGAAAAGTAGCGAGTGCTTAAATCTGGGATATCAAGCTTTTTATCATGAATTTCTTGACCACTTGGTGTAATACAGGAGTAATAAAAACCCCCATCGCCTTCTCTCAAATATAAAAAACCCTTTTCCAGAAATTCATCATTATTCCTTCGAATCATTTGATATTTTCTTTCACTATGATCAAATGATTTTTTGTCTTGAAGATAAGCTGAAATATTTGCTTTTATAACCACAGCGGTTTTAGCGTCTATTGCTTCCCATGATTTCGATGATTCTACCTTTTCAACCTCATCAGCTATTATTTTGTCTTCTTTCTGCTTATTTTCAGCCATTATTCTGTCTTCTTCTTCCTGTCTCTCTCTTTCCTTTGCTTCGTTTATTAATGCTTCATCTTCGTCTTCGGGTTTTTTATAGTAAAACGCTTCACTTCTAATAAGACGATTAGTCCTCGATTCGAGATTCATTGTTTTGAACTGTTTCAAAAAAGGAAACAATTCCATAGCTATTGTTTCATTTCTCGTATAGTGGTATGGATTGAATGGTTTATCTTCGTCCTCAACATCATTAGGGAGAGGAGATCCTTTATAGTCTTCTTGACTATATGTAGCAAGAGGGAATTCAATTAATTCCTCTGGGTCATCATCCTCTTGATCGTCTTGATTCACATCCTCCTGAATAATAGATGCTGTTAAACTGACAACATTAGAATTAACTGGACCTTCAGTCTGATTTGTTGATCCTTTATTGTCAGCGGTCGGAGGATTTGAAAATCGCTTAATTTGCTCATCTAAATCTTCCAATTCCGGAGTAATGTTTTTGATAATAATTTTCTCAAGCTCATCATCTAACGCACTTATCTTTTCTGGTAACGAATCACTTAGTATGCGCGCATTTTCAGAAGCTTTACCTTCAAGTGCCTTTCGGCGAACATCGAAAAGTTTACTCAGTTTATTAGCAATTTCACCTCTCATATTTTCTAAAAGTGCTGAGATCTTCCCGATATTTTCTCGAATATCCCTAACCTTTACTAAGTCTGAGGGCTCATCATTAGGGTTAAGTTCTAAATAACGCGCTTTTAGAGTGTTCAGATTTTCTTCTGTGAGTTTCAAAAATGTGTGTAACTTTTCGGGTATATTTTTATAACTATCAATTTTAGAGTTTGCTAGCTTATCTTGTAGTTCAACGATAATTGCTTGAATTTGATCCAATTGCTCAGTAATCATGTGTTTTCCTCGTTCATATATTAATTTAATGCTACTCTATTGTACAATTAATTTAAATAAAAAAAAGATTTAAAAAAACTGCATGATAAATTATTGAGATTACTGGTATTTTGTTAAAATGATGATGGTGATGCGGTTCGATGCATTTTGAAATTCAAAAAGGATCTCGCATTTTAATCGTTGGCGGTGAACCGTTTAAAGAAGATATTTTAATTTGGTGGAATTTTGTCGCGCGCACCGAGGAAGAAATGATGGAAGGCGTCAAACAATGGGAAAATCATGCCGCTTTTGGTGAAGTGAAAGGATATTTGGGTGATCGATTGACACCGCCTGAGGTGCAACATTGATGAATAACAGAGAAATGGTGCCAGCACTAAAAAAATTATTTCATATGACACTACTAGGTCCTATGAAAGGTGAAAAACCTGAGGAAAGAAGCATCCTAATTAAAAAGCTCATCAAGCGAATAAAAAAGGAAGGTCAAATATATTTAACACTTGAAAGCAGCATTGATGCAAAATCTTTCGGGGAACCATTACTTTACAAGGCAGCGTATAGGAATGATTTAGAAATGGTGCGAGTATTAATTGAAGAAAAATGTGATCTGAACTGTGAAAATACCATCGGTGAAACCCCAGTCGTAGTGGCAGAACGGTATAATCATATAAAGATTGTGAAAATATTAATTGAAGCCAAGTGTGATTTGAATCATCAAGGTACCCTAAGTCATGCTCTTATATCAGCTGCATTTCATAACCATAAAAAAATTGCGCAACTGTTAATTGAAGCCAAATGTGAGCTAAATCATCGCGACAAATTTGGTGATTATACAGCACTCTCTTGGGCAATAATTAAAAATCACTTAACCATTGCACGTCAGTTGATTATCGCTGGTGCGAATGTCAATCTAGCTGCCGCGGGATATTTCGCATTTGATTATGCATTACAAAACAAAGATTTGTTTACACTAGCATTATTATTAACCCATAACGCTCACATAACTTCACCACAAAATCTTTTTTCTTTTTTATCTACCTGCGATAAAAATAATGATGACTATTGGACATGTTTAGGCGCCTTACATACCCAACAAAAAAACTTATGTGAAGCAAAGTTATCTGATGATAAATACATGTTATTGAACAAAAAAACATTTCAGCAAATATCTCATACATTAAGTGAACGAAAGAAACACGACGACCGTATTTATAAATTAATAAAAGAAACTACGTCACTTCCTAATGAGTTAAATCATATGATTCATGAATATGATTCTCCATTTGCGGAGAAATTTTATTTTTTCAAAAAAACAAAAAAGGCACCTCCATTAACTGAAAATATTGTAAATACAACCGCGTGTTGTGTGATTTGCTAGCTAGACTTTGCTGTGTCCTTCTGATGAAATATATGTATGATCTTGTCAAACATAATACAACCCTCATATGTCTGTATAAACTATGGCCATGCCTTAACTATAGCCTAAAAATGAAAAATGACAACTTTTTTATTTTAACTATCTGAGTATATAATGTCAGAAGTTTCATTTTGATAATATTAGGAGATATAGGGATATGTCTAATCATGCAGCATGGCATCACGCTTTACAAACTTACTTTTCAGTCGCGTTATTCACACTCGCTTTGATTGTTTTTTTTCTAGAATGGGTGATTCAACGACATCGTCAAAGAACCAATATTTACGAAATTTTATATCATTGGACGGCTTTATTTCCACTTGGTGTTTATGCATTATACTTATTTATTACGAATGCCATTTTTTCTAACATAATTCAAATGGAAAGTTTACAGAAGACCACGACGGTTTATAACGTCGGCCTTGCAAATGCCGTCATCGCAACCCTTGCCATTTCATCTTTTACTGAAAGTTATGGATTTAGATTAGCTGCTGTTATCGCAAGCTCTATTTGGTTATGGGGAACTGCAGTCGGTGTCATTTATCAAATGATTGCACAAAGAAATATTATTTGGGGTAACCTTGATGCATGGTTTTGGATATCTGTGATTATTCCTTTTATTCTTATCTATTGTATTATTAAATTAAAACCGGCCAATCGACCTGTTTCATATAATCCACTTTAATATCCATGAAACCCATTGTTTAAAAGCAATGGGTTTTGTTTATTTTTTGATCACAATCGGCGCTTGAGAATTCGATATATAATAGAATAGTATCCCATGAAGGGAATTCTTATGCCGCCCCAAAAAACGAAAGATCGTAAATATACTTTACGTTTTTTAATCTTATCGGCATTTATTGCATTTATTCTTATCATGATCGTTGTTCTGCGTGTCGTTACCTTTGATCGATTTTTCAGTTCTATGATTACACTTTCGTTTAATGTCATGGAACAAGTCTCCGAGAGAGGTTTTACACTGATCATGAATCGTATGCGAAACATGAGCATACTGGATCAAAAGATTGCGCAATTAATTCATCTGGATGTCATAAGCGCCGATAATTTAAATGAAATAGCCACATACACAACAAATCTGATGTCACAAAACGAAGGTATCTATACTACGATTGAATCTATTTATTATGCAGATGAAAAAGGAAATTATGTCTTTTCACAAAAAAATAATGACAAAAATATTTTGACTGAAATTTTCAATGCAAAAAATACTCCCCCGACACATACTATTTTTAATTATGATTTCAATGGAAAATTACTAAATAAAAGACTTTCCTATTATGCAATGCAATATCAACCCAGTAAAGAACCCTGGTACATAATCGCAAAAAAATCAAAAAAATTAACTTGGTTGGATGTATATCCATACCCACCTAATCATTTATTGGGAATCAGTGTCACGACGCCTGTATTTGATACGCATAATGTATTCATCGGTGCTGTCAGTATCAATGTTCGACTCGATTATTTGCGTCGTTTAATTGAAACTATTTATTTAAGTAAAAATGGATTAGTTTTTATTGTATCAACAGATGGAAGATTAGTTGTTTTTCCACATCTTACACAATACACGCAAAAAGCATTAATCCAGGTCAAAAATTTAAAAAAATATCCTTGGGTTCAGGAAGCCTTTCTTGAATATAATCAAACGAAACATAAAAATTTCACTTTTAAATTTCAAGGTGCAATTTATTTAGCAAGCTTTGACACCTTATATTCGTTTAACAACAGTGAATGGTTAATCGCAGCAGTCGCCCCTGCCAATGATTTTATTGCAGAAACACTTGCCGTTCATTTCAATACGATGATACTTAGTCTATTCATTACATTGATCGGCGTTATCATCATGTCAAGTATCATTACATTCATTACAAAACCCTTAAAAAGAATCAGTGAAGAAATTGAAAAAATCCGCGAATTTGAATTAGACGATGAGACAAAACCACCGATATCATCGATCAAGGAAATCAGTCTTATTAATAATGAATTGGATGCGATGAAAAAAAGTTTACGCTCCTTTCAAAAATATGTTCCGAGCACCCTCGTTCGGCAATTGATTGAAACAGGTGAAGTGGCACACTTAGGCGGCTCGAAAAAAATACTTGCCATTTTATTCTGTGATATTGAAAAATTTACAAGCATTGCCGAACACGCAGTACCCGATCTTTTAATACAACAAGTGTGTCAATATTTCGATGAACTGTCTAATATTATCACTAAAAACGCAGGCACGATTGATAAATATATGGGAGACGCCATCATGGCATTTTGGGGCGCACCAATGGCGGTCAATAATCCTGTGTATGCTGCGTCCATTGCCGCTTTATTATGTGTGCAACGTGTCAATCAATTAAATATGCAGTGGAAAAAAGAAAATAAACCACCATTTGTCACACGTGTTGGGTTACATTTAGGTGAAACGATTGTCGGCAATCTGGGATCGAGCGAACGTTTAAATTATACGGCCATTGGCGACACAGTGAATATTGCAAGCCGCTTGGTCGGTATTAATAAAATATATGGAACACAAATTATCGTCAGCGAAACGGTATACGAAAAAATTAAAAATATTTTTATCTTGCGCATGATTGATCGTATCACCGTCAAGGGTAGAGTAGAAAGTCATTATATTTATGAGCTTTTGACAGAAAATAAAAGTGCATTATCATTTGATGTTGACGCTTATAAAAAATATTTCAATCAAGCATTTGAACGATATCAAAGAAGAAATTGGAGTGAAGCAATCGAATTATTTCAAATATGCTTAAAGATATACCCCGAAGATACGGTTTCTATCGTATTCATGAATCGCATCCAGCATTTTAAAACACATCCGCCAAAAGTAAATTGGAAAGGGGATTGGAATATTAGCGAAAAATAATAGCTGCAATAAGTAAGAAAGAAATGGGGTCAAGTCTTGATGTTTGATATAATGTCAAACATCAAGACTTGACCCTCTCCTTCTAAGAATTTAAGAAATAACATTATCTTTGAGAAACACTTCCACTTTCGATAAAAACGGAAGCGGCACTAATAACGTATAAACACCATTCTTAGGCTGTACATTACCATTCTTATAATCTGGATTTAATGCACGCAATGCATCCAGTGGCGCGCCAACGGCATTCGAAAGTTCACTCAAATCGACAGATTTTTTTGTTTTTAACTCTGCAAAATAAGGTTCATTACTAATCGGCGGCAATGTCACACCATATTTTTCTGGATTTTTAATGATTTCTGCGACCGCAAGTAATTTAGGAATATAATATTGTGTTTCTTTCGGTAATGATAAATTCCAAAAAATTTGACTGCCCGCACGGCGCACGGCTTTTTCGACGCCACCTTGACCCATGTTATAAGCAGCAAATGCTAAATACCAATTACCTTTAAAATTTTTCCCTAAATCATTAAAATATAAAAGTGCTGCCCTTGTTGAAGCAATCACATTTCGTCTTCCATCATATCCACCTTTCACGATCACACCCAATTCATGGGCAGTACCACTCATCAATTGCCAAAGACCTGTTGCACCTACTGATGAGCGATCATTGGGATTAAATTCACTTTCAATGATAGGAATTAAAGCCACTTCTGCGGGTAAACCCTTCATTTTCGTTTGTTCGAAAATATAATAAATATACGGACCTGCTGCTTTTAAAATACTATTAAATTTACCTTGCTCTGCTAATATTTTTTTGACTTCTGATTTCACTTTAGCGGAATCTGCTTGATGATCTAATTTAAGATCGCGTGAAATACTATTCCATACACCATCCTCATCATCAGATGTCGATGTCGTGTCAGGTTTTGTCACCATCGGTTTTCCGATGATCGGTTTTTTAGGTATTTCTAATTGCGAAACTTTATATTGTGATGCGGGTAATAACAAAATGGGCGCATCTGCAATAGTCACTTGAATCGCATTTTTTGAAATGACACTATCATTATCTGATACTAAGCTAGGCATCACATTGCTTGTGATGTACCAAATGAGTACCATCCCCCAACACAAAGTGGATAACAATAAAACTTTTGAAATATTCGTCGTAATAAAATTCATAGTCCTCTATCTTACAGGAAAAGAGGCGCGCCAAACAACCTTTTTTGTTTAATAATTTTCAAAAATTCTATTAA
>Ga0207091_1242_pt1 | contig 11362 bp, 9 predicted proteins | sample Alteio_BWMinHeat_47_FD_153534 | JGI IMG/M metagenome (GOLD analysis project Ga0207091, IMG submission 153534) | Enriched cells from forest soil in Barre Woods Harvard Forest LTER site, Petersham, Massachusetts, United States -... | ecosystem: Environmental > Terrestrial > Soil > Temperate forest >... | reverse complement strand
TTTATTCTGTTGTATAGTAAACATTCCGTCGGAAGGATTCGGGTAAATGCTGAAGCTTTCATCTGTTTTAAATTCGGGCAGGCCGGTCGGGGTGAGGAGTCCCATTTTCATTCCGTTGCCAAAGCTACTGACCCAAACTTCATTGGCGTTATAGGGATTGAAAAACACTCTTTCGGGTTGCTGAAAGGGATAATTGAGTACGCGTGAAAAAGTTGGGGTAGCGGCGTTCACATTGGTGGATCTCCAGAGACCCTGTGTTTCGCTGGCAATGTATATTTCGCTGGCATTGGCCGGATTGAATGTGCAGGAAGTTGCATCCGTGATATTGGCTGTTGATGTGATGCGGGTCCAGCTGACACCCCTGTTGCTTGTTTTGTAAATGCCTCCCATACCGTTTCCATTGCCTCCCCAGGCACCGAAAACCCCAGCATACCAGGTGTTTTGAGTCGCATCATTGGGGTCGATGGTGACGTCCTGGGTCCAGTATTTCATGCCGGGGTCGGATACATCTTTCCAGGCTCCGGAGGTCGGATTGTAAGTAAAGCATCCCGAGCTTGCTGTGAACGGACTGGCATTGCGTCCGGAAAAAGTAGCGACGAGCGTTCCGTCATTCAAAACATTGAGTGAAGCCGGATGGCCTTCGGTGGCCGGAGGTGTCGCAAGTAAGGTCCAGGTGGATGTGGCCAGGCTGCTCAGATTGTCGCAGCGGTAAACTCCCCCGGCCAAACCGGCTCCTGCATGATTGATGACACTGGCATAGGCCCTGTTCGGATTGTTGGGATCGATGACAATCCAGTACACCGGATGTCCGAACGTTTTGACGACCTGCCAGCTGAGTCCGTTGTCGATACTCGAGATGAGCTGACCTGCATTGTCTGTTCCGTCGATTCTCGCATCGGTCAGGTGTGTGCTTTGGTACATGTCGTGTATGCCTGAAGTGCCGGCATACAGTGTTCCGTTGCTTGCTTTGGCAATGCGATAGGTTGTGTTGGCTGTTGTTCCGGTATTGTTGAAGGCCCAGGAATTTCCACCATCGATGCTGTTGATTCCATGGATATCGGTATAACAGGCAAAGAGATTTTGGGCCGTGATCCAGAAGATCTGCCAGCAGGTGGTGGGTTCGAGTCCGATGCTGTGATACGCTTTGTGTGTAGGTGTTGCCACATTGGCTGCATTTTCATCGGCGGCACTCAGGTAGGCTTGTTGCCAGGTCGTGCCTCCATCCGAAGTTTTATGCATATCGCTGAAGGTGCCGAAGATAACTTTGCTTGAATTGGTAGGGGCAACAGACATGCCAAAAGACACTTCCGGAAAGCTGAAGCCATGATCGCCGCCTTGTCCGCACCAGCCGGTCTGGATGTTCTGGTTATTGGTAGTGTTGAATACATGCGTCCAGCTGGTTCCGGAATTGGCGGTCTTGAGCACAATGGGATTGCTGGCACTGCTGCCGCCGCTGATATAAGCGGTGGTGACATCATTTTGGGCCATGGCAATGAATGTCGGAAAATCATTTGCCAGATCGATGCCAGTTAATGACGAAACCCAGTTGCCTGCGCCGTAAGAACAAGTATAGACGCCAGTAGTGAATCCGGAATAACCGCCTCCGGTGGCGGCAGATAAGGTAGCTAATGTGAACCAGTTGCCGGTGCCGGCGGTAAGCGCAAAAAAGCGTGTGACCGTGCCAACTCTGGCCGCGGCGAAAGACATGATTTTTTCAGTGGCCGGTATTCCGGTGAGGGTAGCAGTGGTCCAGCTGGCTCCGGACGTAGTGGATACCAGCACCCCATCGTTGGTACCGATATAGATATTGGCTCCGTCAAAGAAAACACCACCCACCGTATTTCCATCACCGCTCACTGTTGCAGTATGAATGGGAGTGAATGAGGTACCGCCGTTGGATGAAAAACAAATTTGTGCATAATAAGAAAGTACAACTCTTCCGGGATTGTTGTAATCCACATCCACTGTATAGGTATTCTGTGTCGTATCGGCTCCGGGAATAGGTGTCCAGGTAAGTCCGTTGTCGGTGCTTTTTACCGGAAAACTCAATCCGCTCACATTGTTGTAGCTGATACTGTACAGCAGACCGGGAGTGGACGTGTAACACATTTTCGATTGCCATCCGCTTTCAAACTGGTTGAATGGAAGCTGGGTGTAATTCAGTCCGTAATCGGTTGTGTGAAACATATCTGCCATATCCGATCCGACATAATATTCAGAACTGTTTCCGGGATTGATGCTGGGCGAGAAAAAAGAACCGCCGCCGCCAAGGCCTCTGGCATTCCACACTGCAGGCTGTGCGAAAGCAAATGTTGAGAGGAACAGGAATGTCCAAATACAAAGTAGGGAGTAGGTCTGTTTCATGGAAGAATAATAAGGTTTATGATTAAAAAATGGTATATCTGAAATATCATAGTCGGAATCAAATATATATAAATAAATGAGAGATGACAAGTTTGGATCGATTGCCCATATCAGGGTTGTTTGTGTTTGACAGAGGGATTGGGAGAAGGACAATAAAAGAAGCCCGAAAATAAAGTTTTCGGGCTTTCAATTTCGGATTGAAAATATCAGGCTGCTAAAACGGCTTCAAGGTCCTTGAGGTCTTTGAAGTCGATATTCATTTTATTTGTAGTCTTTATCTTCATGAGTTGAGGATAATATTTTTGAATGGCCATATAGATTAATTTAAAGCTATAGGGGGAGCGGACTTTTGCATCTGCCAATTCATCAATGAGATAACTCAACAGCTTTTCTTTTTTCGCCTCATATTGGCTCCGCATAAATTTTGAAGGGTTTTTCGAATGAAGTTTCACCATTTCATCCGCTTTCCCGATTTTTTCGATTAAGTCACGAAGTTGATATTTCTTTGAATCCTCCATGATATCACAAAATTGAAGAATGATATCAAGAAAACCTTTCATCCGTTTTTGTCCATTTCTATTGGGTCTTGTGTGACCAATCAATATCTTTCGGATTTGCTTTCCGGGTAACAAATGATCCGTTTATCCATTGTTTTATCGGAATTCCGCCAAGCAAAGCTTTGAGGCTTCGTGAATAGTGCTTATACTGCTGGAAAAGCGAATCACGTGTTTCAGAATCTATGGTATCCACAAAATGCAATTTCAGGTCTTTGGTAGAGTAAACTATAGGTTGGTAGGGCATAAGATTGCCCTTCGAATCGAATTTAATCATCTCTCAAATGTATGGTTTCCCTGTTTTGAATGCCATTCGTTTTTTTTCAAACCGAGTATCACACTATGCATTCGGGTGGAGGAGTTTGTTAACATCCCCAGTGTAAAACATGTTCAAGATTTCATAATGCACAGTGTTATAAAGCGGATCTTTGTGCGCTGAAAAGGACCAAACACAGAAAAATTCAGCTAAAAAACATACAAACATCCTAAACCAACATGAAAACAATCACAACAATTTGCCTTTTCGCTTTTGGAGCAACCATCCTTACGTCTTGTGGCGGACACCAGACAGCCGTCCAGATGCTGAATGATCCGAAGAAAAAAGCCGAAATCCTGACCGCCATTATCGCCGATAAACAAATTCTCGGCGATCTGACAACGGAAGTGAGCAAAAACGAGCCGGCTGTCGAAACCCTGACCGAAAACAAAGACCTGGTCCGTATGATGATGGTGGAACACCGCATGGTAGGAATGATGGAGAGAGATACCGCACTGAAGGCAATCGTCGTCAACAATATGGTTAACATAGCCGGAAAAGACAGCGTTTTCTGCGATCAGCTCGGACATGCCATTTTGCACAACCACACCGTGAAAACATCCGTTCTGAAAGTGCTGGATGCCGGTAAGCTTGCAAAAGAGAAAAAACACAAGGAGAAAAAAGAGAAAAAAGAAGCCAAGAAGGAAGCGAAGAAGCACAAGAAGAAGTAAAGGAGAGCAGTTTGCAATTTGCAGTGTGCTTTGGCAAAAATCAACGAAGCGTATTGTCAAGGTTATTAGTAGGGATGCCTCAAATCGGACTCAGGAGCATCCGGCGAAATCTTTTGTTTGCGTGAGGGATTGTAGCCTTCGCTGAAGCTATGGCCACTGAAAGAGGCATTTTTGCTGTGCAAGCTGAAGCCTTTCTCAGGCATAAGCTTGTTTGAGCTCCTTTGCTTTCGTTAGTCATCGCGTACTCAAACGTTTGATGTTAACCGAATGTGGGATAAAAGCCAGGCAAAGAGCGAGTGCCGTCTACGATTGATCCCCCTTGGGAAAAGCCCGACCCTGAAGTAGACTCGCGAAGAGCGAGTCACTTCAGGACACGCCCCAATAATTACAAGAATGAAGAAACAGGAGCACTTTATATTCGATTTCGACAGCACCTTCATCCAGGTGGAAGCACTGGATGTGCTCTGTGAACAAATCTATCAGAACAATCCTGCCGGTGTTCAGGTGTTGAAAGAAATTCAATACCTCACCAACCTGGGCATGGAAGGCAAGCTCTCGCTCAAAGAATCGCTGACACGCCGTTTGCATCTGCTCCAGGCCAACCGCGAACATCTCGGTGGACTGATCAGCACGCTCCATCAGAAGGTGAGTGCTTCGGTTATTCGCAACAAAGCCTTTTTTCAGCAACATGCCGAAAATATCTATATCATCTCCAACGGATTCAAGGAAATCATTGTTCCTATAGTACAGGAGTACGGTATAAAACCTGGCCATGTGCTGGCCAATACCTTCCGTTTTGATCAGGCCGGAGCCATTATTGGTTTCGATGAAACCGACGAACTTTGCGAGAACAAAGGAAAGGTACTGAAGATACGATCGCTCAAACTCGAAGGGGATGTGATCATGATCGGCGACGGGTATACCGATTATGAAACACTGGAAGGTGGTGCCGCCACCAAGTTTTATGCCTATACCGAAAACGTAAGCCGGGCAGTCGTGATCGAAAAGGCCGACCGCCTGGCTCCGTCGCTCGATGAGATACTCTATGATCTGTCTTACAAAGCATCGGTGTCGTATCCGAAAAACCGCATTTCGGTTTTACTTCTCGAAAACATCCATCCCGAAGCCGCCCGCATTTTTACCCGCGAAGGCTACAACGTCGAAATTGTTAAAGGAGCTCTGGACGAAGAGGAACTCATGGAGAAAATCAAAAACGTCTCCATTCTCTGCGTCCGTTCCAAAACACAGATTACATCCCGGGTCATCGCAAAGGCCGCCAAGTTGCATTCGATCGGTGCATTTTGCATCGGCACCAATCACATCGATCTGCAAGCCTGTTCGGCAAGAGGTATTGGTGTGTTCAATGCGCCATACAGCAATACCCGTTCGGTAGTGGAACTGGCCCTGGGCGAAATGATCATGCTCATCCGCAATACATTTGAGAAAAGTACGAAGATGCATGCCGGTATCTGGGACAAATCCTCCAACCGCAGCGTCGAAATCAGGGGCAAGCATCTGGGTATTGTGGGTTACGGAAGCATTGGGACACAACTCTCGGTCATTGCCGAAGCCATTGGCATGAAAGTGTCTTTTTACGATGTGGTGGATAAACTGGCCCTGGGCAACGCACGGAAATGCGCATCACTCAGAGAACTGCTGTCCGTTTCGGATGTGGTGACCATGCACGTGGACGGACGAAGCAGCAATGCCGCACTGATTGACGCCGCCGCATTCGAATACATGAAAGAAGGCGTAGTTTTTCTGAATCTTTCGCGTGGACATATCGTCGACCTGAATGCCCTCATTTCAAATCTGAAAAGCGGAAAAGTGAAAGGAGCGGCTGTTGATGTATTTCCAAACGAGCCCAAAACAAACGATGAACCTTTTGTCTCCGAACTCCGCAACCTTCCGAACGTGATCCTCACTCCGCACATTGGCGGAAGCACCGAAGAAGCCCAGCTGGATATCGGGAATTATGTATCCGGTAAAATCATTCAGTATATCAATACCGGTTCCACCTATGGAAGCGTGAATCTGCCCGAAATTCAATTGCCCGAATTGAAGAATGCCCACCGCATCATGCACATCCATGAAAATGTAAAGGGTATCCTCGCTCAGATCAATACCATCCTTTCTGAATCAGACAACAACATTCTGGGTCAATACCTCAAAACAAATGACAATATCGGTTATGTGATCACCGATATCGACAAGCTGCACGATAAGGTGCTGGAGCAAAAGCTGAAGGAGATTCCGAATACGATTAAGTTCAGGATACTTTATTAGTCGGTAACTTTTAGCCGGAGTTAAAAGGTTGTCTCCGGCTCCTCAACTCACCCCCTGGCCCCCTCTTCTATGAAAAATAGAGAGTGGGTACTTTTTTCATGAGGTAGGCTCCCCTGGGGGGTGAGTTGACACTCCGATGAAGCAGCATGGAGAAGCGCTTGCTTTTTCTCCATGGAACTCCATGATCTCGATGTCTCCATGGTAGAAAAAAATGATTGAGAGGAACGACAGGCCGGAAATAAGTTACTGACCTTCCTTCATCATCCCACCGCCTCTCTATTCCTCTTCTTCAGATAATAATGCCACAAAAAATAAGCAGCCAGCGAACGGAACGGTTTCCATGATTCGGTAAGTAACAGTATTTCTTCTTTTGTGTTTGCCGGACTGAGTTCTTTGATGGTGTTTATAACCGCGATATCGCCCATGGGAAAAATATCCTTTGCCTGCAGACAAAACATCAGATAGATATCTGTGGTCCAGTCGCCGATGCCTTTGATGCCGGTCAGTTGCTTTCTCACTTCGGTATGATTCATTTTACCCAGCACATCAAGATCCATCTGTTCGTCAATGATGGCCGATGATAAGCAGCGCAGATACCTGGATTTCTGACGACTTATCTGGCAATCCCTCATTTCCTCGTCACTCAGTTTGAGTATTTCTTTCGGTGTAAATGCGGGCAGATAACTGTTCAGTTTCAGGAAATGCGCATTCGCAGAAGCCAGGCTCACCTGTTGTTCGAGTATGATCTTAGACAAGGAGATAAAGCCTTGTGGTCTTGACCAGTTTGGCGGTGTACTATAGGTTTTTTGGATAAAAGCAAAGAGCTCATCTTGTTGAATCAGTGCTTTGATATCTTTCGGGTTGACAATTGTGCGCATATTTTCAAATGTAAACGAAATAGTTCATCAGAACCAGAGCTCAGTTAAAGGCGGTCGGGAGACGGAATTCAATACGCCATCTCCATGTCTTCCGGTTCATATTGGGCCTGAACAGAGCGAATGGCAAGAAGGATCATACTCCGTGCTGATCCGCATCATGTCCTGAGACGTTGAATCCTCGTTACTTGCAGGAAACTAAACGTTGTGAAAGACAGCTATTCCTTCGTCAATGAATGGACGATGTGTAAAGACATAACAGGTATAAATTAAAAATAATCTCCATTCTATGAAAAAGATCTGTGTTAATTTCCTTGCAATAAGCATTATCCTTGTTTCTGTTGCCTCCTGTAAGACCATGAGATCAGAAGCCGCTGCTCCGGCAACGGCTGTTTGTCCGGTATGCAAGATGAAGGTAAATACAACCGAAGGATATTCAGATGCATACAACGGCAAAACCTATTACTTCGACAATGTGGATTGCAAGAAATCATTCAAGATGAATCCTGATCAATTTATAGGCACGAAGTAGCGGCGAGGAGTAATCTTTGATATCAGGTTCCAATAAGAATCAGTGTTGTTTCTGAGGCTGATCATCCTGCGGGGGAAGGCATCTTCGTAAATTTAAGGAAAAGCAGACGATGGAAAAGAATCGGATGAGCTACTTAAAGATCGCGGTGTTCTTTGTTTTGTTAACTTCCTGTTCAACCTTAAAACCAGAAGCAAACGGCCCTGAATTCGTTGTTTGTCCGGTTTGCAAGATGAAGGTGAGCATTTTTGAAGGCTATCAGGTACAATACAATGGGAACACGTATTACTTTGATATGGTGGAATGCAAGAATGTTTTCAAGATGAATCCATCGCGATTCGACATGAAAGCCGTGAAGAAGGAGAAGGGTGTTCTTTAATCAGGACAATCCCCTGTTTTGCGCTTGTTTTCCTGTGAGGCATACCGATGTGTCCTTGCTTCAACCCTTTTTCGGTCCGGCTGGGCAGGAATAATGCCTGTTTCGGGTACAGATACTTCTCGCGAAGGGATCTAAAGGCTAAATTTGCGTCCATGGAGCCTGTTTTCCCTTTAAAAAAACTCTTCCGTCTTGCGGCCTATACATCACCCGTGATTGGCATTCTGGCCATCGGTACGGTATCTGTCGTGCCTTATTTTTTTTTAAAAGGCTTTGATTTTTCCCAATTGTTTATTTTTCTGGCAGTTGGTTCCGTCATCATCTTCAGTTTCTGGTCGATCAACATCGGACTTACCTATACGTTCGGCAAGCCCGGCAGCCGGGTCATCTCAAAACCCTTCAAATATCTGTTGAGTTACACCTGTATATCCTGCTTTGTTCTCAGCGTGCGCTTCACCGTTCTGCACTTTGTCGACGAACATGCTTTTTTAAACAGTGTTGCCCCTGCCAATACCATTTACTTTATCAATATCATGCGTGTGTCGATCATCTTTTCGATTAACACGATAATCCTGATTCTGCAGGATCTGATCCTCATCCGGGAGACTAAGGCCGTGATGGAAATTGAGAATGCACAACTGAAAGTCAAAAATATGGAAGCTTTGAATCAGCAATTGAAACAGCAGATTCACCCGCATTTTTTGTTCAATTCGCTGAATACGCTGAAAGCGCTGATCAAAAGAAATCCGGAAGATGCAGAAGCTTACCTTATCAAACTTTCGGATTATCTGCGGGCATCCATTTCATTGGGTCAGGTGGATACGCTTCCCCTGGCTGAAGAACTGAAGCTGTGCATCAATTACCTGGACATGCAAAAGATGCGTTTTGGCGCAGCGCTGCTTCATGATGTGGATGTTTCCGAAGCCATCGGCAGCGCATACGTTGTGCCTGTTTTTTCACTTCAGGTTTTGATTGAGAATGCCATCAAGCACAATGCGCTCACTTCCGAAGCCCCGCTGCACATCCGGATCCGTTATGCCGATGGCTGGGTGGAAGTCACGAACAATTTGCAAAAGAAACGCACCACCGAATCGTCTCTGGGTTTCGGGCTCACCAATCTGAGCGAAAGGTACCGTTTGCTTGCTGCCGAAGAGCCCCGCATTGACGACCGGGATGCTAATTTTTCTGTAAAGATCAAAGCACTGAAAGATGGATATAGTCATTATTGAAGATGAAAAGCTGACGGCCGATGATCTGAGAGATACGATTGTGTCTGTTCGTCCGGAAGCGCATATTGTCGCAACAATCGGTTCTGTGAAAGAGGCAATTGCCTGGTTTCAGGCGCATCCATCGCCCGACCTGGTTTTTAGCGACATCCAGCTTGGGGATGGAATCAGTTTTGAAATATTCAAAACCATTCCCCGCCATATGCCGGTTATTTTTTGCACAGCTTATGATGAATATGCCCTGAGCGCCTTCAAAGCCAATGGGATTGATTATGTATTGAAGCCATTTACGAAGACGACAATCGCGGCAGCGCTTGTAAAATACGAAGAACTGAAGGAGTCTTTTTCGTCAAAACCGCTGTCGTACAAAGAACTTTTGCCTTTGTTTGAAAACAGGCCTGGCGCCGGACAAGGGTCCGTGCTGGTGTATCAGAAAGATAAGATTCTGCCGGTGAGAATGAGTGATATCGCTCTTTTTTACATTGAACATGAAGTGACCCATTTGATTACGAATGATCTGAAAACCTACACCGTTTCCAAAACCCTCGAAGAGCTGGAGAAACTGACCGGAACGGGGTTCTACAGGGCAAACCGTCAGTATCTGGTCAACCGGGTGGCGGTGAAGGATGCCGCGCAGTATTTTTCGCGCAAGTTGTCGCTGAGTCTGCATGTGCCTTTCAACGAAACAATCACAATAAGCAAGGAAAAGACGTCCGATTTTCTGACCTGGCTGGCGAATGGTTAAAGCATATGAGCCGAAGCATCTGTTTCAACCCGGTATTTGTCCGTTTCGGTCTTTTTTTGCTTTCGCTGCTGTTAAAGATTTCACAGATTTGCACATCCGATTACCAAGCTTCATGACTATGAACCGAATTGTTTTAGTGCTGCTGTTCTCCGCTGTTTTTTCTTTCCGGGCCAGTGCCCAGAAAGATCTTCAGTTCAGCAATCTGGACTCCCTGTTGGCGTATGCCGATAAAAACAGCGCTGTCAGCCGGACGGGATCTGAACAGGTTATCCTGGCCAGATACCAGAAGATTGCTGCATTGGTCAATGTCATCAATATAAAGAGTCCGCTCAGCTTTAACCTGACCAACAATACGACGCTGCCGGTGAGTTATATTCCGGCAGAATTGCTGGGTGGCAAGCCGGGTACATTTAAGGAAATTACGCTCGGTCAGGAGTACGTGGGCAATCTGAGCTATGTGCCTCAGATCGATCTGATCAATGCAGGAGCCTGGTCGCGCGTGCGAAGTGCCGGACTTAACCAGGAACTGACCAATGAGGTGAATCTGATGAATAAGAAAACCTTGTTCGAATCCATTGCGGCCTGTTATTACAATATCCTTTCCTTGCAGGAGCAGATCAAAATCAGCGGCGACAATCTTTCGGCAAGTGATACCTTGCTGATGATCGTTTCGGATAAGTATGCACAGGGGCTCGTGCGTCGTCAGGATATGAATGATGCCAGTGTAAACAAAATCAATCTGGCCGACCGGAAAAAACAACTTGAACTGAATCTGGAGCAACAGTGGAGCAGTCTGAAGATCCTGTGCGATATTCCCCCGAATCTGAATCTGTCGTTTACCGGGCAGTTGAATTATCAGGTCACACTCAATGCGGGAATCAATGTCAATTCACAACTTGTTTTCAAATCGGCCGTTTTGCAGACTGAAATAGCGAAAGCCGATCTGAGAACCAATCGTCTGGCCAACCTTCCGGTCATCTCACTGATTTATTCACACAGCTATTATCAGAACAGCAATACCCAGTTTTTTGACAATTCACCCACTAACAAATGGCTGACTTCCGTCTACTTCGGCGCCAAGATCACCTTACCCTTGCCGGATGTGACTCAGATTGTGCAGGCAAGCAACTCAAAGATAAACTACCAGATTGCCGAAATAAACCGCGAACACAGCAAACTGCAAAACGATGCCTCCAATATCCAGCTTCAGCTTGACTTTGATAAATCGGTTTCTCAGTTCAATGCGGCGAAACAGGTTTGCCGCCTGAAAGAGGAGAATTACAAAATGGCCGGCGATCAGTACAGCCAGAGTGTTCTTCCATTTGATAAGTATCTGCTTTCCTTCAGCGATATGCTCATCAGCAGGCTCAATTACAGCAGCGCCCTTGCGAATTTGCTTTTTACAAAATCAAAAATTGAT
>Ga0207091_1240_pt1 | contig 11416 bp, 8 predicted proteins | sample Alteio_BWMinHeat_47_FD_153534 | JGI IMG/M metagenome (GOLD analysis project Ga0207091, IMG submission 153534) | Enriched cells from forest soil in Barre Woods Harvard Forest LTER site, Petersham, Massachusetts, United States -... | ecosystem: Environmental > Terrestrial > Soil > Temperate forest >... | reverse complement strand
TGACAGCGAAGTAATTGATGAATTGTTAGCCTTTGAGGCGGCGTATCCCGGCAAGGCCTTCGCCATGATGGGGCTGCACCCCTGCTCAGTAAAAGAAAATTACAAGGAGGAACTTGACATTGCCCTTGAATGGATAGAAAGGCGGTTATTTGCCGCCATTGGTGAAATAGGGCTTGATTTTTATTGGGACAAAACCTTTACCACGCAACAATACGACGCTTTTAATACGCAGATGCAATGGGCGCTGCAGCGCGATATGCCGATTGTGATACACAGCCGAAACGCCATGCAGCAGACCATTGATACCGTCAAGCCTTTTGCGGAAAAAGGACTCCGGGGCATTTTTCATTGTTTCAGCGGCACCGCCGATGATGCAAAACAAATTACCAGTTTTGGCTTTTTGCTTGGTATTGGCGGGGTGGTAACTTACAAGAATTCGGGGCTGGCTGCCGCCCTTGAAAACATAAGTCTTGATAGCATGGTGCTGGAGACGGACGCCCCGTATTTAACCCCGGTGCCCTTTCGTGGCAAACGCAACGAAAGCAGCCACCTTACTTATATAACGCAAAAGCTGGCCGAAGTAAAAGGTGTTTCAGTGGAGGAGGTGGCCGCGATAACCACCGCCAATGCCGAAAAAATATTCGGAAGCTGAGAAAGAAGCCATTATTTTTGCAATCCTTTTTTAAAATGGAGAGATGTCCGAGTGGTTGTCCAAAGGACTCCTACGGAGAAGGGGCACGCCTGGAAAGTGTGTATACTTGTCAAAGGGTATCAAAGGGAACTGTTTCTTATAGACATATGGAGAGATGTCCGAGTGGTTGAAGGAGCACGCCTGGAAAGTGTGTATACTTGTCAAAGGGTATCAAGGGTTCGAATCCCTTTCTCTCCGCAAAATCCCCTTGTAAAATGTTGTTGCGATGTAAACAGCAGAATTACAAGGGGTTTTTTATCGCCCATAACTGCCTTAAAACATAAATCAGGGTAACTACACTGGTAACCTGCTAAAATTGCACTGGTAACCAAACTCACAAAGCTGAAACCCTTATCCAGCTTACATCACAGAAGAAACCAGCAAGGTAATACCTCAATATCTGCCTGCTGTACTTATTATCTCACCTTATTAATTACTTATGAATCAATCATTTAGGCTGTTATTTTGGCTGTATAGGTCAAAAATCAGCAATAAAGGCGTTGCACCTGTCTTTCTAAGAATAACTATTGAAGGGCAGAAAACAGAAGTTTCAACAGGGGTAAATATCCAGCCCAAATTATGGGACACAAAGAAGGCCATAATTAAAGGTACAGGCGTAGAAATAAAAGAGATGAACAAGCGGCTTGAAGCATTGAAAAGCAAGGCGATGAAAATATATAATGAATTGCTTGAAATGGAAATACCTGTATCTGCCGAGCAAATCAAACTAAAGCTTTTAAACCAAGATGCACAAGCACAAACATTATTGGCTGCAATTGACTACCACAATAGCATGTTGAAAAGAAAGATAGGTTTTGAAGCAACTGCCGCCACATATACAAAGTATCAAACATTAAAGAAAAAAGTGAATGGCTTTATATCAGAAGAAATGAACCGCAAAGATGTGTTTCTGAGGGAGTTAAACCACAAATTTGTAAGTGAATTTGAAATGTACCTGAAAACAAAACAAAAGATAAGCCACAACCCTACAATCAAATATATCCAGTTTCTGAAAAAGGTAATACATATGGCTATTGCAAATGGTTGGCTGCAACTGAATCCATTTAAGAGTTTCAAATGCTCATTACAGGTTAAAGACCGGGGCTATTTAACAGCCGAGGAATTAACCACAATACAAGCCAAACAAATAGACATTCAACGGCTGGAAAATGTAAGAGATATGTTTGTATTTAGCTGTTATACCGGGCTGTCCTATGCTGATTTAAAGAAGTTGTCATATACGCATCTAATAACAAACGAAGATAACAGCAGATGGATTATAATTAACAGAACTAAAACCGGTGTGAGGTCAGCCATTCCACTATTGCCGCAGGCATTAAAAATACTTGATAAGTATGAGCCACCATTTAAGCCAGATAATAAAGCGCCGTTAATGCCAGTAATTACTAATCAAAAGATGAATGCATACCTCAAAGAAATAGGCGACATATGCAACATCAATAAAAAGCTTACATTTCATTTGGCGAGGCATTCATTCGCAACTACTGTAACACTTACCAATGGTGTGCCGATTGAAACAGTAAGCAAGATGTTGGGGCATACTAACTTGAAAACCACGCAGCATTATGCAAAGGTTGTTGATACAAAAATAAAGCATGATATGCAGCAGTTACAGGGCAAGATATGCAGGTAGAATAATTGCGGCACCATTAACAAAACATTGAAATCACCCTTTGCGGTGATTTTTTTTAAAATAACGTAATTACCCTTACCTTTGCAGTCTCCTAACATTGGAATATTTGGAATGCTCTCATTGGAATTAGCCCACACAATTTAGCTGGAATACATATGGAAGATTAATTGGAAAATGTTATACATTTTTTTAATTAATTTTTATGGCAAAGGCTATAAAAGTGCCTTCAACATTAGATTTTGGGCAGCTTAGCGAAACACACCCTTACACAGGGTTACCCACAAAAGAAAACAGCGCAGAGTATCTTTATTACATCTGCAGTACACTGGTTACATCACAAGCCAAGCATGGCGGCTGGCAAGAAAGGAACAGTGGTTATATCCCGCGTTGTTCAAAGTATCTGCGCAAAGTACATGCGCAGTACAACCTGTTACTTGATTACATGGTAGAAGCCGGTATATTATTAACTGATGGAATTTTCATGGAAGGAATAAAATGTACGGGCTATAAGTTTGCCCCAAAGTATGACGGCGTAGCACTGAAGGAAGTTACCATTAATACTTATATCCTCAACAAAGGTATAAGAAATCAGCATAATGAACTTATAAAGCACCACAAAAAACAACTAACTGGCTATGGTTATTTGTTGAAATGGTATGATAAGCATAAGCTTAGAATTGACAAGGAAGGCGCATTGAAATGGGTAGGCAAGTATGAGGAACATCACCTGCAAGAAATTATACGGGCTGGTGGCCACAAGGAAGAAAAAAAGAAAAAGCAGTTGGTAAATATTTGCAGCAGTCTTAAATCTCAAATAGACAGGATTTATGAGAGTTCTTATGATTGTACAGATTTTTCAGTGGATGAATTTGGGGAGAGACTGCATGGAATATTTACCTACCTAATGAAGGAGTTGAGGCATTTTGTAACTTATGACGGACAGCCACTGGTGAGCATTGACATTAAGAATAGCCAGCCCTATTTTAGTACACTGCTGCTGGATAGTGATTTTTGGAAATCCAAAAAAAGCCAAAGTAACAAGATAAGGTTAGGTCAGGTTGCACCTGAGTTGTATAAGGTGTGTATGTCTGATGGTATTACCTTGTCAAATTCTTCTAAAAGGCTTATCCAGTGCGGGATTACAGCGGAGCAATATAAGCACCTTGTTGAGGATGGTAGGTTGTATGAGTATTTGTTGGAAGAATTACCTAAGAGGCTTAACAGTGTTTTTTTAACAAAGCATGGGCATAGGGTAGCCAAAAGGGACAGCATTAAGAAAGAAATGCTAAGAATTATGTATAGCAGAAATAACGTTACTAACAGGGAATTTTATGCCCCCAGTAAGGCTTTTGAATCACTATTCCCTGATGTAGCAAGGACTTTCAGGGTAATAAAAAAGAATGATTATAAGCTGCTCCCAAAGATATTACAGCGGGTTGAAAGCCATGTTGTGCTTAAAATAATCTGCGGTCGGATTGCAGCAGAAAAGCCAAACTTGCCTATTTTTACTATCCACGACAGTATTGTTACCACAGTTGGGAATGAGGATTATGTAAAGCAGGTTATGCTTAGTGTGCTACAAGAAAAGGTAGGGGCAGCCCCAAGATTGGAACTTCAATACTGGCAGCCTGAAAGTGCCTACAAAGATTTACCGGGTATTGAAAAAGAGTATATTTGTTTTGAAGATATTGAACACGAAAATAATATTATGGAGCAAAAAGACTAAATAAGTAAAAAATATTGCAGCACAAATGCTGTATCACCTGTGGCTGAAATGGTCGAAACTTTAAGTACAACAGGGAGTTACAAGCAAAGTGCCACGCTCAAGGCGTGGACTTGCTTTTACTCTGTTGTACAGGCCCTCGACCAGCCTCAGCCACGGGTAATTGTCAATCCACGCTAATTTTTTTATATGAATAAGGTAGCTCAAAATTTATTGCAAAATGTTTTTGGCTCACCCGGGGAAACATCCAATGCAATATTGGATTCCTTTCTACAGGCGAAAAACAGTTATCCTTTGTTAAATAAACAGGAAATATTTAAAAAGGTTTATTTGTATAGAATACTTGCCGAACAGGAAGTAAACCAAGTTTATGGATTGTATGATGGTAATTATCAATTATTACAAGAGCAAAGATTGATAGATATTTCCAACGGGTGTATAGCGTATTTCACCTTTTTACTTATGTGTGTCGACAGTAAAATATTCTTTCAAAATGTTGCCATTCATGATGAGACATTTAGAATGGTTACTAAGATTATCTACGATAATGCCATGATAAAAGCGCCAAAAGAAATAAAAAATAGCTACGCCAATTTTCATGAACTCTGTGACGGGGGATACAAGTTGATAAAATATGGCACAAGTAATCTTGATAATAAAAGAAATAATGAAAATTGGTACGACAAATTAAAAAATTTATTCGAGAGATAATTGTACGGTGTGTTTTAGAGGTAGTAAGTTAGAAAATGGTAGCAACTCCATGGGTACAAGAAAAATTAAATAAAAACAAAAGACAATTTTATATTGACAATTCAAAACACTATTAAAGAAACATACTCCCTTGCTCCTGCAATGGTTGGGGAGACCAGTCCAAGCGGTAACTACTGACAGTAGTTGCATTCTTAGGGCTTGCCCAAAGAATTACTGCTGCTATTGCAGACAATATACCTATGCAGACCTTAGGGCTATTGTAGTATGAAGGGGACAAGGCACATCCTGCAAATGCCGGAAGGAACTGGTGTGCTGGTAATATCCAGAATATATTACCATAAAGTACATGGCCTACCTGAATCATCCACACAGGAACCTGGGGATGAAAAAAAAGAAAATCTCGGCTTGGAACGGGGTTTATTGACTTCTTATGCTATCTGGGGTATGAGGAGTCAATTTTGTGTTAAGAAGTGCAGCAAAAACAGTACTATTTTTGTTTAGTCAAATGACTGAAAATTTAGAACCGTAATATATCAATAATGGATATAACAACTAATAAAAAAATTGAAAGCAAAAAAGATATGCTTGCATTTTTGATGCCTCAAAAAACTTTATCAGTTAATCTATTAAGCAGGTATTACGCTCTTACTGAGGTGCAAATACAGCGGTACAAAAAAATATTAAATTGGAACTGCATATCACTTAATCCAAATGTAAATTGGAAGGAAATACACTGGCAATCATATTTAACCTTTTTTATTACCTGCCCACCGGATTTGCAAGAAGCAGTAGAGGATAACTGTATTGAATGTAATACCAACCAAACATTTCCATGGTGTGGAGAATTAATAGAGTATTACAATAGAAATTTGAATTGGTGCTTTTTGGCACAAAACGAGCATTTTTTATCTAATAGGCAACTTGTTAATACATATCAAAGCTATTTAGTGGAATATGAACAATTAATGCACGAAACTCTTACGGCTGATAAAAAGCCAGCAGGGCACTATTTGGATATACTTTTTGAAACAAAGGTGCGGGAGGTTTTTATGGGGGAAGGCAATTTCCCTAAATTTTATGGGACAGTGCTAGATTATGATTTTATTCAGCGGTTTGAAAATAATATTAATTGGCACAACTTAAGCAACTACAGGTTTGTTGATTGGACAGAGGAGTTAGTGGTTGCATATTGCCATAAGCTAAACAAGGAGGCTGTTTTACGCAATAAAAACTTCCCCTACACAATACCTATGCTGAGTGCCTTGCAGCCTACTGAGGGGCATTTAATTGCTGCACAGGATAGGCTATGGAGCGACTTGTTTAAGGGAGTTATAGAGGATGAAATTGTTGATACAATTATGGGTGAAAGATGGGTTTAGAAGCCCAGCACAGGTATTTTACTTTTGATTTTTTTCTAAAATTTAACCAACCGTACATGCATAATATATAGCTAATAATTTTTTTATATATGCGTTAAACCAAGTATCAGCCTTTTTGCAACTCCCACCGGCAATTTGAGAAGTTGGGTATCCGGGGGCTTTGAGGCAGGTAAAATTGACTAAACAGATGCTTTTAAACACTGATACTTCATTTATTTGCCCAAGCCCTTTGGTACTTTTGTAACATGAAAGCAGAACCCAACTGGTAACCAATTTAGTAACCAAAAAACAAACAGACTCATGAAAGCCTTACTGGCATTGCATTCCAGAGGTAAGGAACGAATCCCTTTCTCTCCGCAAAATCCCCTTGTAAAATGTGATATTTTACAGGGGATTTGTTTTTTAGACCATTAGTAGCTATTACATCCATAAAAAAACGAAGCATCTCCTACACGCCAAAGAAAAAACCGATCTCGAACCCACACTAAAATAATGCACGTAAAACCACCCCTTAATCACTCTATTTGATAGGAAAACGTCCCTGCTTCCATCGTTATTGTGCGCAAAAAATATAGTTGAAAAACGGTGTTTTGATACCTCATATCTTATATTTTTAGATTTGAACATCGCTAAAAAGCCCTCTGCATAAAAGGAGGAAAAAAATATGAGCACATACGTACTTTCTTTTCAGGAGATCGACAGATCAAAGATTATGGTTGTAGGAGGCAAGGGCGCTAACCTGGGTGAACTGTCAAGAATCGAAGGGATACGAGTGCCGGAGGGTTTTTGCGTTATCACAGAAGCATATAAAAAAATTACCGAAAATAACCAAGGACTTATCAGCTTGCTGGATGAGTTGACGCGATTTAAGGCAGGGGACAGGGAGGATATTAGTAACGCCAGTGCAAAAATCCGCAGGGTCATCGAAGGAATAGCCATTCCCACGGATATCGTGGACGAGATTGCCGGTTACCTCATGAAGTTTGGTGAACGGGATGCCTTTGCTGTTCGCTCCAGCGCCACGGCCGAAGACCTGCCGACGGCATCCTTTGCGGGCCAACAGGATACATATTTGAACATTATAGGAAAGGAAGCAATCCTAAAGCATATTAGCAAGTGCTGGGCTTCCCTATTTACTGATCGTGCCGTAACCTACCGAATACAAAACGGCTTCGACCACCGTAAAGTCCACCTGTCTGTGGTTGTTCAGAAGATGGTGTTCCCTCAGGCAGCGGGAATTTTATTCACTGCGGATCCGCTCACTCTTAACAGAAAAGTGTTATCCATTGATGCCAGCTTCGGGCTTGGTGAGGCCATGGTCTCTGGCATGGTGAGCGCAGATAACTATAAAGTGTTTAACGGCAACATTAGCGATAAAAAGATATCCATCAAAAAGCTGGCTATTTACGCTTTAAAAGATGGCGGTACAATTGCGCAGGAGATTGAGCCTGAGAAGCAAAACAGGCAGGCGCTTGCAGATGAGCAGATTTTACAACTTGCAATTATAGGCAGAAAGATTGAAGAACATTTCGGCCGACCGCAAGACATTGAATGGTGTTTGTCCGAAGGACTCCTCCCAGGGGTTGATGATACATTTTATATTGTGCAGAGCCGGCCAATCACTACTTTATATCCGATACCCGAAGCCAATGACCAGGAAAATCATGTTTATCTATCTGTGGGCCATCAGCAGATGATGACCGACCCCATTAAACCCCTGGGGTTGTCATTTTTCCTGCTAACGACCCGTGCACCCATGCGCAAAGCAGGTGGAAGGTTGTTTGTTGATGTAACACATCAACTGGCTTCACCTGAAAGCAGAGAAAACTTGTTAAATGTGATGGGGCAGCACGATCCGCTTATGAAAGACGCAATCATGGCGATCATAGAGCGAGAAGGTTTTATAAAACTGTTACCGGCCGACCAGGAACAACAAGGTACCGGTAATAAAGGCAGGACACCTATGGATTTTAAAACACAAATCGAATACGACCCGGCCATAGTTGCTGATTTGATTAAGAACAGCCAAACATCAATTTCAGCGTTAAAACAAGACATCCAAACGAAATCAGGATCAGAGTTGTTTGATTTTATCCTGGAAGATATCCAGCAGCTAAAGAAGATTTTATCTGACCCGAAGAGTTTTGCTGTGATTATGACTGCCATGAATGCTTCATTGTGGGTAAATGAAAAAATGGATGAGTGGTTGGGAGAAAAAAACGCAGCAGATACGCTTGCTCAATCCGTTCCAAACAATATTACTTCGGAGATGGGCCTGGAGCTATTGGATGTAGCAGATGTGATTCGCCCTTATCCTGAAATAATTGAGTACTTACAAAAGATGAAAGAGGATGACTTTTTGGATGGGCTGGCTAAGTTTGATGGTGGCAAGGAAACCCAAAACGCTATCTATGCTTATCTAAACAAATATGGAATGCGATGCGCCGGTGAAATAGATATTACGAGAATCCGTTGGAGCGAAAAACCGATTACACTTGTACCAATCATCCTCGGCAACATCAAAAATTGTGAGCCGGGTGAGGGCAAGCGAAAATTCGAGCAAGGGCTTGAGGAGGCTTTGAAAAAAGAACAAGAGTTATTGGACCGGCTGGCGCGATTACTTGATGGTAAGGAAAAAGCCAGCGAAACAAAACGAAAGATAACCCTTATCCGCAATTACAGCGGTTATCGTGAATATCCAAAATACGGTATAGTTGCACGTTACTTCGTTTATAAGCAGGCATTGCTGAAAGAAGCCGAACAACTGGTACAAGCCAACGTTATTCATAAAAAAGAAGATATCTACTACCTCAGTTTTGAAGAGCTTCGCGAAGTAGTACGCTCAAATAAACTGGATTACCAGCTAATCAGCCAACGAAAAGACGAGTACAAATTATATGAGAAGCTAAATCCCCCGCGTGTTATCACGTCTGACGGCGAAATTATTTCAGGTAAATACAAACGGGAAAATCTGCCGGCCGAAGCTATTATCGGCCTGCCTGTTTCTTCTGGGATTATAGAGGGGCGGGCACGTGTAATCTTAAACATGGCAGATGCTAACCTGGAAGACGGGGATATATTGGTTACCTCCTTTACTGATCCCAGTTGGACGCCATTGTTTGTATCCATAAAAGGCCTGGTCACCGAAGTTGGTGGGCTGATGACCCACGGGGCAGTCATTGCACGAGAATATGGCTTGCCTGCAGTTGTTGGTGTGGAGTATGCCACAAAGCTGATAAAGGATGGACAGAGAATCCGGGTGAACGGGACTGACGGATATATAGAAATACTGTAAATAGTGATATTTTGTGTTAGTAAAGCAAAGGAAGTGGCTTGGATACAGCTAAAATGACAGTGAGTATGATTGCCTTTTATTATCCAAAAAGGCGAATTTGTCCCGTCGGCTAGAGTTTTTGTGTTATGCCGTGGTTAGTGTTTAAATCGTAATATTCACATAATCCAGTCTTGTTTAACAACCGCTAAATCATTTTTGCATCCATCGCAGCAAAAAGAGCTTTCATCAAAGCCGATTTTGCTGCTATCACAATCTTCCCCGCAATGGCAGCATTTTGTTGAGACGGCCGTAGTTGTTGCCATAATAAAAATTATTGGCGAAAGTAACTGCGGCCATAATTATTTGAAGCGATGTATCTCAGTAAAAGAACTGATATTAATCAGCTTTTAAAACAGGCGGGAAGTATTATTGTACTAATCGGTACATTTGGAGAACTTTAAGATATATAGTATGCCCAAAATACTGATTGTAGATGACCATGATGATATACGGGAAAACATAGCCGAAATACTGATGCTTGCAGGGTATGAGAGCATTACGGCAGAAAATGGAAGGCGTGGCGTAGAGCTTGCCATTAAAGAAAAACCTGACCTTATTATTTGCGACATTATGATGCCAGAACTGGATGGCTACGGGGTGTTGCATTTGTTACGAAAAAATGATGACACTGCCTTTACGCCCTTTATTTTTCTTTCTGCAAAAACCGAAAGGTCGGATTTGAGAAAGGGTATGGACATGGGGGCGGATGACTATATTACAAAACCTTTTGATGATATTGAATTGCTGAATGCGGTTGAGACGCGTTTGAAGAAATACAGTGTGCTGCAGGCAAAATACTCAGCCGATGAAAAGGGTGCGGGTGACCTGATAAAGAAGCTTAATGGCAGCGGGCTGCTTGATATGCAGCTAAGCAAATACGACTCGGAAACCTACTCAAAAAAACAGGTATTATATGCTGAAGGCAAGAGGCCAAAATACCTTTACCTGTTACAGACCGGCAAAATAAAAACTTTCCGCATACATGAGGATGGCAAGGAATACATCACTAATTTGTATAGCACCGACGATTTTATCGGCTACCTGCCCATGCTTGAAAATAAGTTATATGATGAAACCGCAGAAGTGCTTGAAGAAGCAGAGGTTCTAATGATTCCAAAGGATGATTTTCTCGATGCCATTTACCATGATATGAACATTGCCAGCAAGTTTATAAAACTGATTGCGCATAATGTGCAGGATAAAGAAGAAAGGCTTATGCAACTGGCATATGGCTCGTTAAGAAAAAGGGTGGCAAAGGCATTGCTGGATATTCATGCGAAGTTTAACAACGCCAATAATGCTATTAATATTTCCCGTGAGGATATCGCACAGTATGTGGGTACTGCAACGGAGTCTTTAATCCGTACGCTGAGCGATTTTAAATCAGAAAAGTTGATTGAAACTGTTGAGGGCAAAATACGTATTACAAACCAGGCCAAATTACAAAACTTGCTGTATTAGTAGAAATGGGTTTAATCTCTTATAACGGATATCTCCCGCCCGTGCTCATTTTGCTGGGCCAATGTCCATTTGCCTGTTATGCTGGCTTCCATCCATATGTTACCACTTTTACGCAAAATCTGCAGATCCAGCCCAAACTTAGTTTTAAAAATATTTTCCAACTCCCTTACGGTGATATCATCAGATAATTCAACGGTACCCGGTTCAAGCTTGGCATTAAGTTCACCAAATGTAAGCAACTGCCTTCCATTATGGTTTGGCTTACCAGTCTTTTGGATGCCAGTAAGTTTATTGTTCTGCAAAAATTGCAAACGCAGGTACGGAAAAAATTCACTGAAATCTTTCTGCACACTTTCAATCAAAGTATTATTTGAAATGTTTATTGTCATATACTCGGTAATCATACACACGGTATAAATTTTTATCAAAATTATATTCGTGCGGCAACAAACTAAATGACTTT
>Ga0207091_1238_pt1 | contig 11459 bp, 5 predicted proteins | sample Alteio_BWMinHeat_47_FD_153534 | JGI IMG/M metagenome (GOLD analysis project Ga0207091, IMG submission 153534) | Enriched cells from forest soil in Barre Woods Harvard Forest LTER site, Petersham, Massachusetts, United States -... | ecosystem: Environmental > Terrestrial > Soil > Temperate forest >... | reverse complement strand
GATGGGAAATGAACGAGGATGGTCAGAAAGCGGCTTCCGATCAGTAACAACACAAACAGAAGAAGCGATCGGGTATTACCGATGGAGGGGATCAGAGACTGGCATTCTTTTTTAAAAAACAGAACCAGACAAAGCATTCCGAGTCCGTTCAAAAGAAATTGCAGCCAGCCCACACTCCGTTCATCCGACGAAGCGGCTCCATCGGGATGAATGGAAAATAAATAGTCGCCGTGCAGATTTTTAACCGGAGGAAAAGCTTTTTGACTGTCGATGGTCAGTAACCTGGTTTGTGTAGTGATGCTGAAATCCTTTTGGAAGGAATTGATCAGGTAGTGATTTTGATACGGGTATTCACTCTTGACCTGAATCAGACCTACTGCCATTCTAGAACCCGAAATGCGGTGTTTGATTACCTCGAACCATCCGTTTTTCAATTTCGCCATCCGGTCGTCCAGACAAACCTCTTTCATGTAGTTCTCAACTGCAACAGAATTGTCGGACCAGAACTTCAAGGTATCGTTGTCATAAACAAGCAGGACAATGCCCTCATCGTTAAAGAGGGAATTGTAATAGTCGGGCCGCAGGGAAAAAAGCTGATAATAAGAAAGATCGGCCGCTTTGGCTGCAAGTGTCGAAAGTTCTTCGGCGGTTCGTTTTTCTTTACGGTGCAGGATTCTTTCTACTTTTTTTGCATCTTTTGCCGGATCCTCCTTGCGGATGGAATACAACAATTGAGCAAGGCCCAACAGGAAGATGGCCGAGATCAGGAAAAAAAGACGTTTTTGGAAAAGCTTGTTCACTCCTTGAAAATGGTAGAATCAAAGTTAGCAATTACCTTTAACTATTGTATGCCAGACAAGGTAAGCCTACCCTTAACCTGTCTACTTGTACCAGGCTAAAAAGAAAGCTTTTGTGAGGAAATCTGGAAAAACGATTTCTTTCAATCAATCAAAATACCCGAGATTAGTACTCAGTAAAATACCGGGTAAGGTTCTCAGGCAAGAACCGAACATTGGGCCCGAATGCTTCCAAGAGCAGGCTATGAGACAAGTCCCTATTGAATCTACAAGATAAGTTTACCGATCGAATGCTTAAAATCAATTATTCGGCCTGACCAATCGAACCGGATTTTTTTCTGATGATACCCGCAAACGAGGTACCAGAAGCCGCAATCCACTCATCCAATTCCGCAAACTACTGGATTCCGATATTTCATGGTGCTGGTTTGCCTACTATTGCTGACCTGCAAAACAATCAGGGACCCAAACAATCAGTACACCCATTGTTTCAAAAACTCAAGACTATGAAAAACACGTTAAAGGCGGTTCAACCGTTTTTTGTCAAGGCTACGGCTGCTTTGCTTCTGATGGCTTCGCTGGGCAGTACCACGCAAATCCAGGCACAGCTTCCACAATCGCAATTGTGGACCATTCCACCAAACAAGATTACGTTCAATTCGGCTCCTGGAGCGCCGACAGCTTTACCCACTTCTTCCACTATAGGTGGTTATCAGGGTGGTCCAACTTCAAATCCGAGCAATTGTTATTATGATCAATATAAAAAACTTTTGTTTTTTATTGTAGATGGCGTTGTATATGACGGATCCGGATTACAGATAGGTCCGATTATGTATCCTACATCCAGTCCAACGCCTGCATGGGGCTTTACTGAAATTGAGATTATTCCCGTACCAGGTGCATGCAAAAAGTTTTATCTGGTTACCTCTGCGTATACCAACACAGTCACATGTGCCACTGGTGCAAATCCGTCAGCCTGTTACGTAACTCTCGATGTGAATACAAAGAATTACGGTGCATGGGGTAACCCGAATGCCATGGGTACCTTATTAATAAGCGGCTCCGGCGGTAACGCATCTTTGCTAATAACACCAGGCACTTTTGATGGTGTCAATGCGAATCAAGAACACAACTCATCTCTGCATTTAGGTACAACAACTTTAAGATCAGCGACAAACAACAGGCTGTTGTTTGTAAGCGATTCGTATGGTGTTTATCTCTTTCTTGTAGATAATACAGGTATAAACCCTCTATTGAGCGGCGGCCAACAGGTTGCAGTTCGTATGCCACTTTCAGACTATTCGGGCCTTGATAGAAATCAGCTGGTAGTTGCAAAGACCAGCTCTGGCAATTACAGAGTTGCTGTTGGGTATTCGACTATCGGCCAAATCATGGACAGGCGGATTTTCATTTCAGATTTTGACCCCAATGGCAATCCCCTCTCTGCTTCTTCAGTAAAGTTGCCGAACAATGGTCCGGGAAACCTCTCCTGCATCACCAAAGGATTGGAGTTTTCTCCGGATGCCAATACGTTGTATGTGGCACATGAATATTACCCTTTTCTCGAATACATTAATCTTGCGAATTACAGTCCGACTTATGCAACTCCTGTGTTAGTCAACATGAACAACATAACCCCTAATGCAGCCGACTTTCATCTTTCACAAATTGCACGAGGATACGACGGCAATTTGTATTTTGCTTGTGCGGATGCTGGAAAACAGAGAATGGCTAGCTTATCATTCCCGAATTCACCTGGTTCGGCGGTTTTCACTGATTACGTTACGGGGCTGACTAATGCAGTTGTTCCTATCGGAGAAGGATGCGATCCAACAAATTCCACACCGGATAAATGGGTAGCCTTACTCCCTGACCAAATCGACGGAGAAGATTACAACCGTCTCTGGAACTCGGTTTCCATTGGAATTTACCCCACAACTATTTGCTCTGGATCTTGTCTCAATTTATCCTATACGACCACGTACAGCGATCCGGTTCAAGTGAGTTATCTGTTCAACAATATTATGCATTATGGTAATTATACTCCAGGCGCTAATTCGACGGGCACTTTTGGTAACTGGTGCCCTGCAGCAACTCAAACCTATACCGTAACACCAATTGTTCCTGCTGGTTCCGGGTATTGTGAGACACCTACCGTTCTGACTATTAATGTCACTCCGCTGCTGAATCCTAACTTTACCATGTCGGCACCCAATTTCAGCAATGGCTCTCAAACGACCTGCACGATGACGGCAACTCCAATCGCGTATACTGCCGGATCGAGCTTCTGGTGGGATGTACAGGAAGTAACCGAAGGGCCGATTGGTGTATGGACCACTGTTGTTCCGGGTTCAGATATGAATTCTGGTGGTGGGACCACCGTTGGGTGCAACGCATTTCAGTGGTATTGGAGCGCACTCTCTTGCAATTTTAACGGATATGTTTGCAATACGAATGGAACCTATACAATGTCTACTTGCAATATTCCTTATCCCCAGCAGACTTGCACCAATGTAACCCTTGCGGGAGGAACCTTCCTCACCAATCATAGCTATCGCATTACAAGAGCCGGCTGGATGAATGGAGATCCCTGCAATCCATGGACGACTGCTTCTCTGGTGGTTCACCCTACGGCAGGCCCTGGTAAACAATTCACCGAAGTAGTTGATTACCATCCTGAAATGCCTGCCGGGTTGCTGGAAAATTTCCAACTGGGACAGGCGCAAGCGACTGCCATAACTCCAATAGAAGCAGCTGTTCAGGATCTGATCATTTCGCCAAACCCAAGCAATGGCCTTGTCAATATTGCTTTCGGTCAAACAAGCGATGAGAAAGTAACGGTCACCATTATTAATTCCATGGGTCAGGTAGTTGAACAACGCGATCTCAGCGGTTCTGAACTGAATGCCAATTTTGATCTCGGTATACAGGCAAAAGGAATCTATCTGGTGAAATTAACAAGCCGAAACAAACTGACTGTTAAAAAGCTGATACTTCAATAAGAAGAAAGCACTTATTTTTTTATACCCGATGCTTGAGGCCTACAAACCTTTTGCATCGGGTTTTTCGTTTCAATCGTCTGGCAGCCTGCCTTAGGCTGAAAATTAAACGCGTTCTGATGTCCTGTACATTTATTTTTTAACGAATTTTGCCCCAAAGGAAATCCAATCCATGGCAAAAGCCGCAAAAAAAGCTCCTGCTCCACTCCCGGACCTAAAACCACCGGGCTTATTTCCGTTCAATACCTTCCGGATCCAGCTCCTCGTTCTTTTGCTGATCGGCGCCATTTTCTATATCAACTCGCTTTCCAATGAATATGCCCTCGACGACGGCGTCATGATCAAAGAAAACAGCTATGTGCTGGAAGGAACAAAAGGCCTTGGCAAAATATTCTCCAAACACTCCATGGCGGCTTATTACGAAAAAAACCATGCCCGCGATGAATTCGAAGGCGGACGGTACCGACCGCTCTCCATAGCTTCCTTCGCCATCGAACAATCCCTTTTCGGAATGAATCCCGGCGATGAAGTCTCCTATCAGGATGAGAAAGGACAATTTAAAAATGGCAAAATCACCGGATTGGATGCGTTTTATGTCAATCTGGATTATACGGCCGCCGATGGCACTAAACACAATGAGAAAGTAATTGGCTCTGCAATCAGTACGTTTCACACCGAAACCACCGCCCGGCATTTTATCAATGTGTTACTCTACCTCCTCACCATTGGTTTCGTTTTTTACCTCATGCGCGAACAGGTGTTCCGCGACAGGCCCGATCTGGGCTTTCTCTGTGCCCTCCTTTTTGCCATTCATCCTATCCACACAGAGGTTGTAGACAATATAAAGAGCAGGGATGAACTCATGGCCCTCCTCTTTTTAGTGATGGCCTTTGTCTTCGCATTCAAACACGCGGAGAAAAAGAACACCCTGCATCTGTTTTTGGGTATGGCCTCACTTTTCCTGGCCCTGTTATCCAAAGAATACGGCGTGGTTATGTTTGCACTCCTGCCCTTGTTCTTCTACATCGTCCAGAAAAAAGGAGCTTTCAAAAGTCTGGCCGCCTCCTTCCCCTATTATGTGACCATGGGTATTTATTTCTTCATTCGATTTAAAATTATTCCATTCAGCACCGCTTCGGGTTATCATGCCTCCGAAATACTCAATAACCAGTACATCGCTGCGACAGGGTTTGAGGAGAAATTCGCCACAAAAATCTATGTGCTCAGCAAATATCTCTGGCTGCTCGTTTTTCCAAAAACACTTTGTGTAGACTATTCGTACAACCAGATTCCGTTCATCACGTTCAAAGACTGGCATTTCTGGTTTTCACTTGTGCTTCACACGGGCATCGTTGCCGCTACAATTTTCCTTTTCCGCAAACGCCACATTTTGAGTTTTTTCCTGCTCTTATATCTCGCACATCTTTTCCTCATCTCAAATCTGGCAGTGGAAATCGGAACCACGCTGGGCGAACGCCTGATCTATCTTCCTTCCTTCGCTTACTGTATTGTTTTAGCCTACGGGCTCTATTATCTGATCGAAAAATCCGGGACGTATTCAGTAAGAAAAAATGTGATGCTTGGGGTTTGTTCCGTCCTGACTTTACTCTGCCTGGTTCGTGTATTTACCCGCAATGGCGACTGGAAAAACGATTCCAGTATATTCACACACGATCTTCCGATTGCCCCCAATAGTGTACTCGTGAATGGAAACGCCGGCAAGGCTTATATCGACATGAGCAATTTGCCCGAAAACAAAGCGCATGAAACAGAACTTGTTAAAAAGTCAATCCCTCCGTTAATGCATGCAGAGAGTATCCATCCAACCTATGTAAACGGATACCTCAATCTCGGTGTGGCCTATTACAAACTGGGTATGTGGGACAGCACCTATGCCAATTGCTTGAAATCGCATGAACTCAATCCGCGAAACCCGTTGTTGCATCAGTTTGGTGGATTGTTTGTAGCCAGAGGCCTTGAAGCGGCAAGAAAGAAAGACATGACAACAGCCATCGATATGTTGACGAAGGCTTCCACACTCGATCAGGACAATGCCGAAGATTGGGCCAATCTTGGAGGAGCGTACTTTACCGTTAAAGATTATGCCAATGCGAAGACGGCCTGGGAAAACGCACTGAGGCTGGATCCCAATCATCAGGAAGCGCGACGCGGCTACCAGGCATTAACAGGGATATTGAACCCTGTGGCTCCCAAAAAACAGTAATATCAATCAGGGAAAGGAAAGAAATCGGAGATCCGGTTTCACTCAGAAAATCAGAACGTATTTTGAGTCGGGTTTTCAGTTGCCTTTTTCACTGGAATTTCTTCCAGAATAGCATCCATTTTTGTGTTCTCGGTAACAGAATGGGTTTCCTGTTCTTCTTCAGCAACTGGAGATTTTGTGTTTTTATCCGTGCCAAAAAATTTCTTCTGGAACAGGATCACAATGATGACTCCAACAGTAATCGAGGAATCCGCAAAGTTAAATACGGGTCTGAAAAAAATGAACTCTTCACTTCCCCATACAGGCATCCATTTGGGAAAATGTCCTTCAAGGATTGGAAAATAAAACATGTCCACAACTTTACCGTGAAGAAATCCGGCATAACCGCCTCCTGCAGGCAAAAACTGGGCTACGTTTGCATCATAGGGGCTGCTGTCGCTAAACAGCATTCCATAAAAAGCACTATCAATTATGTTTCCGATTGCACCCGCAATGATCAAGGATATGGCAATGATGACCAAATTCTCCTGTTTCTTCCGGATCACGCTGAATAGAATGTAACAAAGACCTGTTACCGCAACAATGCGAAAAAGACTTAAGGCAAGTTTTCCATATCCACCCGGTAAGGACATCCCAAAAGCCATTCCCTCATTTTCAACAAAATGGATAATGGCCCAGTGTCCGGCCAGATGAATCTCCTGGCCTTCAAACATGTGGGTCTTGATCCAGATCTTGAGAACCTGATCGACAAACAATACGAGAAGGATAATGAGTGCTGCTTTTTTCACGGGAGCAAAGATAACAATATACCGAATTCTTTATCGCTTTCAGGATTTTCGTCCTTCGAAACGGCTTTTCCGTCATTCTCAAAAAAAAAACAGCACCCTCTTTTGAAGGATGCTGTCAGACAGATTGATTTCTTTATCGGTTTTGTTCGAGCTTCGCATCAATGCTGAGGGTGGCATGCGGAACACTGCGCAATCTTTCTTTCGGAATGAGCTTTCCGGTCACACGGCAAATACCGTATGTTTTGTTCTCAATCCGGATCAGTGCGTTTTTCAGGTTTTGAATGTATTTCTCCTGACGTGCTGCAAGATGTGCCGTTTCTTCTTTTGAAAGAACATCTGATCCATCTTCAAGCAATTTGAATGTCGGAGACGTATCATCGGTTCCGTGATCGTCTTTGTGCGAAAGCGTGTTTTTCAACAGTTCATAATCGCGGGTTGCTTCTTCAAGTTTTTTATGGATGAGTTCCTTGAATTCAACCAATTCCTTATCCGAATACCGTGATCTTGGATCCTGTTTCAATCCCACTGGGTTTTTAGGCTTCTCAATTTTGTTGAATGAGGGTCTGTTGGTTACCGTTTCCTTATAAATCTCGGTCGGTTTTTCAACTTTCACTTCCATTTTGGCCGGAGCCTTGACAGCAGGTGTTTTTATCGCCTCAACAAGCTTCTTAGCAGGTGCCGGTTTCGAATTAACAGCCTTGGAAGCCAATGGTTTAGCAATCGCCATCGGAGCAGCTTTCGGAGCTGCCTTTTTAGCGACGACTTTCTGAACGGGTTTCACGCTTTTTTTGGCAACAACCTTTTTAGCCGGTTTTGCCTTTTTTGGAGCAACTTTCTTGCTTGCCTTTGCTTTTTTAGCTACTGGCTTTGCCTTATTTTTTGCTTTGGAAGCCACCTTAGGGGCCGACTTTTTCTGTACTTTCTTAGCCATTGGAAATTGGATTAATTAAACTTAGCTATGCTTATTAATGTCTGAATCCCGCTATCCACCTCGACCAACACCGCTTGCTCTGAATTGAGCTCGTTCACCAACTCCAAGGAAGATGCGAGAGTTTCAGAGCAAATATAGGTTAAATTATTGTTGACAGAGGCATTAATGGCCTGATTTGACTTTATTTTGACAGTAATACGGTCGGTTATATCAAAATCCCTCTCTTTTCTCATTGTTTGGATTCGGTTCACCAACTCGCGGGCAAGACCTTCTTCCTTCAGTTGTGGACTAATCAGGATATCCAGTGCTACAGTCAGCGGCCCTTCATTGGCTACTTTCCAGCCCGGTATATCCACCGGAATGATTTCTACGTCCTCTGTATCAAGAACATAACTAGTATTCCCATCCAGAACGACTTCATATTTTCCTGTTTTTTCAATGCTGCTGATCATGGCCGTTGTATGTTCCAAAGCAAAGGCCTGAACAGCCTTCATGTCCTTACCGCATTTTTTACCCAAGGTTTTAAAATTCAGCTTCAGGTTTTTCACGATTTGGGTCTGGCTTTCATCCACGAATTCAATTTCCTTGACATTCACTTCCGAAAGAATAAGGTCGCTGACAGCTTCGATTCGTTTTTTAAAAGCATCGTCGAGAACCGGAATTTGCATTTTTTGAAGCGGTTGTCTGACCCGGATATTCTCTTTTTTACGGATACTCAGTATCATAGAACATATCTTTTGGGCCGTTTCCATTCGTTCTTCAAGCTCTTTGTCGATGAACCTGGCTTCGCTCACCGGCATATCTGAAAGATGAACCGATTCTGCTTTCAGTCTGCCGGTCACCTGATTCAAATCGGTAAAAAGTCGGTCCATGAAGAAAGGCGCAATCGGCGAAGCCAATCGGGCAATGACTTCCAGGCACTGATAGAGTGTCTGATAAGCTGAAATCTTATCTTTTGTATACTCCCCTTTCCAGAACCTCCGCCGGCAAAGCCGAACATACCAGTTGCTGAGATGGGCATCGAGGAAATACTCCAGTGCGCGACCTGCTTTGGTAGGCTCGTAGTCTGCATACGCAGTATCCACCACTTTGATTAAAGAATTCAGCTCTGACAAAATCCAGCGGTCAATTTCCGGCCTTTCAAGAACAGGAACCTCCTCCTCTTTCCACGAAAAATTATCGATATTGGCATAGATCGAGAAAAAAGAATAGGTGTTATAAAGTGTCCCGAAAAATTTGCGTTGCACCTCGCCGATACCTTCCAGGTCAAATTTCAGATTATCCCAGGGTGATGCGTTGGTAATCATATACCATCGGGTTGCATCAGGACCATACTTTTCAATGGTCTCGAATGGGTCAGCTGCATTGCCCAATCGTTTACTCATTTTGTTCCCGTTCTTGTCGAGTACGAGTCCGTTGGAGACCACATTTTTATAGGCAACCGAATCAAAGCACATCACAGCGATTGCATGCAAGGTATAGAACCAGCCACGGGTCTGGTCTACGCCTTCGGCAATAAAGTCGGCCGGAAAAGATTTGCGCTGATCAATCAGTTCTTTATTCTGGAATGGATAGTGAAGCTGAGCATAGGGCATAGCACCAGAATCAAACCAGACATCGATGAGGTCGCTTTCGCGCATCATTTTTTTGCCGGAAGGAGACACCAAAAAAACCTCATCAGAATCGGGTTTATGCAAATCGAAACTGTTGTAATTGCTTTTCGAAAAATCACCGGGTTTAAACGCAGCCAGAGGATTTGTTTTCATGAATCCGGCTTTCAGGGCTTTCTCAATCTCTGCTTTCAATTCTTCGGCCGAGCCGATACACAACTCTTCGGTTCCATCTTCTGTTTTCCAAATTGGAAGCGGAATTCCCCAATACCGTGAACGCGACAGGTTCCAGTCATTGGCATTTTCGAGCCAGTTTCCAAAACGACCGGTACCTGTCGATTCAGGTTTCCAGTTGATGGTGTTGTTCAGTTCAACCATCCGTTCTTTCTTTTCTGTTACCTTGATAAACCAGGAATCAAGCGGATAATAGAGAATGGGTTTGTCAGTTCTCCAGCAATGCGGGTAACTGTGTTCGTACACCTCCTTTTTGAAAAGCAGGCCTTCTTTTTCGAGTTTGAGCGCTATCCGTTTATCGACATTGAGGTATTCCAGTTTGGTCGTATCCTTGATGATACCCTTCAGATTTTCCTTTTGTTTCACCAGCTCGACGGCTTTTTCTTCGTCGGTCATGTACGCTTCTTTCACATATTCTCCTGCAAAGCCAAATGTGTCATCGTGCAATTCTTTTCTGAAACGCCCCCGCAGGTCGACAAGCGGGACTGCTTTGCCGTTTTCATCGGCTACGAGCATGGCTGGAACACCGGCAGCTTTTGCCACGCGCATATCGTCTGCGCCAAAGGTCGGAGCAATGTGAACGATGCCTGTCCCATCTTCCGTTGTGACAAAATCTCCGAGGATCACACGGAAGGCGGCATCGGCATTTTCGACTGGCAGTGTATAGGGCAATAATTGCTCATATCGGATACCTTCCAGATCGGAACCCTTGAATTCAGCAACAAGTTCGAATGGCACGGCTTTGTCGCCGGCTTTGTAATCCTCGAATTTCAGGTCCTTATTTTTATCCGGGAAATATTTTCCCATCAAATCCTTGGCCAGGATCAGGGCATTGGTTTTGTGCGTGTGAACGTTGACGGTTTTTACAAGCACATAGGAAATATTCTTTCCGACAGCCAAAGCCGTGTTTCCCGGTAATGTCCATGGTGTTGTTGTCCAGGCCAGAAAGAAAATATCGGATGTAATGCCCTGAAATGCTTTTGCCGCCGTTTGAGTTTTCGCCGCATCAAACGACTTCAACCTGAACTGAGCGATCAGGGTATGATCTTTCACGTTGCGGTAGCAACCCGGCTGATTCAATTCATGCGTGCTTAAGCCTGTTCCGGCAGCCGGAGAATAGGGTTGGATGCTGTATCCTTTGTAGATGAGTTTTTTGTCGTACAGATTTTTCAACAACCACCACACACTTTCAATATAGGTGTTTTCATACGTGATGTACGGATCTTTCATATCCACCCAATATCCCATGATGCGGGTGAGCTCTTCCCACTTATCCGTGTATTTCATCACTTCCTTGCGGCAGGCCTGGTTGTATTCTTCGACAGAGATTTTTTTCCCGATATCCTCTTTTGTAATGCCCAGCATTTTTTCTACAGCCAGTTCGATCGGGAGTCCGTGTGTATCCCAACCGGCCTTTCGTTTGACCTGTTTTCCTTTGAGGGTTTGGTAGCGGCAGAAAATATCTTTGATGGCCCGCGCCATCACATGGTGAATACCTGGCATTCCGTTGGCGCTAGGGGGGCCTTCGTAAAAAACAAAGTGTTCCTTGCCTTCGCGGGAGCTGATACTTTTTTCAAATATTTTATTGGCTTCCCACTCCAGTAACACTTCCTTGGCTGTCTGACTGAGGTTAAGGTGTTTGTATTCGGAATATTTTTTCATGCTCGGATCGGCCTTCATACGCTGTTGAATTTGTATTGCTATAGATTTTGACTGGAAACGAAATGTTCCTTTTGTTTTATACCCGTTCTTAGTCAGTTTAAGGATCTTTCATTCTTAAAGTGGCTTAGAACGGTATATACTGAAGGACTTGATCCCTATTCTCATGTTCCTTCAGTAAATTATCCGATCGTTGCGATCACCTTCAACTCGATGG
>Ga0207091_1237_pt1 | contig 11489 bp, 9 predicted proteins | sample Alteio_BWMinHeat_47_FD_153534 | JGI IMG/M metagenome (GOLD analysis project Ga0207091, IMG submission 153534) | Enriched cells from forest soil in Barre Woods Harvard Forest LTER site, Petersham, Massachusetts, United States -... | ecosystem: Environmental > Terrestrial > Soil > Temperate forest >... | reverse complement strand
GCAGGCCGACAACGGCGTCAACCGCAGCCCCGTTGTGGCGGGTACTGTCGCCAACGGTGTTAAACGACCCCCAAATGTACACCAGGCTGTCATTGCCGTTAATGCCCATCACCACAGTATTAAGGCTTTGGTTAATGCTTGGCTCCCAGCCTGTGGCGCCGCCTGTTGTGCCGTCAATGGCGGCAACGGCATATTTTGCCCCGCCCGCTATGTTGTAAAAACCACCCCCCACGTAAATAGTGTTCTTGTATACGCTAAGTGCCGAAATCCGCCCGTCGGGCGCAGGTGCCCAGGGCAGCAGGTTGCCCGTTGCCGAATCAAGCCCGGCAAGAAAACGGGCGCTGGTGGAATTTACATTGGAAAAATCACCGCCGATTATCACAGAGTCACCCTTGGTCGCTATTTGGTTAATCTGCCCGTCAAGCTGCGGCGCCCAGTCCGTAACCTTGCCGGTGGCGGTGTTAAGCGCGGCTATATAAGTACGTGTTACCGTGTTTACCGATGTAAAATCGCCGCCTGCGTAAAAGCGGCCCTGGTATGTTGACAGTGCGTACACGCGCGCGTTGGCCTGCGGGTTCCAGGCAGTAACGCTGCCGGTGCCAATATCTATCGCGGCAAGATGGTTGCGTGGCTGGCCGCCAAAGCTGCTAAAGTACCCGCCAACATACAAGGTGTCGCCAACGGCGGTCATCACGTTAACACCCGGCGACAGCGAAGGTGTGCCGTCCGGATTTTCGTCCCAGGCACTTGCTTCCCCGGTTACTGGATCCAATGCGGCAAGGCTTTTATGGTTTGCTCCGTCCACCATGCCAAAATATCCGCCAACGAATACTTTGCGGCCCGATGCGTACAGAGTAATTACAAGGTTGTCGGCCGTTGGGGCCCAGTTTGTCAATTTGCTGTTGGTCACGTCAATTGATGCGAGGCCGTTGCGGGCCGAGTCACCAACAGTGATAAATTCACCGGCAAAATAAAGGGTGTCGCCAAGCAGCGCCATGTTGGTTATACCGCTGGCACCGCCTTGCGGAAGAGAGAAATTGGTGGCGAGGCCGGTAATCGCATCCACGGCGGCCAAGCCGCTTCTTGCCTGCCCACCCGCGTTGCCAAAATTGCCCAGCCGGTACACAACGTCTTTTGCAGCGGTTATTTGGTAAACATTATTGTCAGGCTGGGGCGCCCAGGTTGTTAGCGAGCCGGTTGCAATGTCAAAAGCGGCAGCACCGCTAAGACTTTGCCCGCCAATTGAACTAAAAGCACCGCCGGCATACAAAGTGTTGTTGTACACACAAAGCGCATATACCTGGCCGTTGGGGTTTGGCGTAAAGGTGTTGTCAATGGAATAATCGGGGTTAACGTGTACCAGGTTGGTTAAACGGGTATCGTTGGCATACGTAAAATTACCGCCGATGTACCAGCCCCCTGCACTGTCCGGCGCAATGGCGTTAACCGTGCCGTTAATGTTGGGCAGGCCGGGGTTCCAGCCCCCGTTTTTGTCATCCAGCAGGGCTGCATGGCCGGTATTGGGGCCAACGGTTGAAAAACTGCCCCCCAAATAAACGGTGTTGCCGTGTTGCGCGGCGGTAAAAACCTCCCTGTCGGTAATGTAAAATTTCCTTTCAAGCGTTTGTGCAAAAGCGGTGTTTGCCAACGTTAGCAATAGCAAACAGGTGTAAACATATTTCATAGTATTAGTTTGGGCGCAAAGCTGGCATTTGAAATACATTGGGGCAATCCCGAAAATTCGGTATATCGCGTTTGCGGCATGTTAGGCTATACCAAACGCGGCATAACAAAAATGCGGATATTTTGTAGAGGGGCTGGTGGAGGATAGGGACACTGCGGCCGTTCTGGCAGGTAGCAACAATTATTATCACCAAGCCCTATAAATCCCCCGCAAACAATTGTACTTTTAAAACCTGAAATAATTACATGCGGTTTATTATCCTTATACTTTTTTGGCCGCTTTTAACCCAAGCCGCGCCACCCGACAGCCTTATACGCGCAGGCAGTATCATTATTGGCGGTTTTCATTATAATTACAGGGAGATTTTTTCCAAGGAAGATGGCATCACCAAAACCTTTGAACTTTACCGCGGCAACAATAAAATACTCAGCCATATTTTATATAACGAGGAAGCTGATTGCGACAGCAGAGGGCTTGAACTGGGCGATTTTAATACAAACGACTCAACCGTTACCTTTTACAGTTATTGGGCGTGGGTTGGCGGATGTTGTTCGCCGCCTTATGGCGCAAGGAAACAGGTATACCGCGTATCCAGCAACGGGGTATTGCATTTAACGGAGTCAGCTATTTACCTGCAAAGATATACCTATGCAATATCCACCATGAATAAGGACGAAGCGCAACAGTTTATAGCAAAGGTTGAAAAAGAATACAACGCGGCCTTTGTTTTGGGCAAGCAAGCCGACGATTTAATAGTAGAAGTTAAACAACGGTTTGTGAAAACGATTGCGAAAGAAACGAAGGGATGGGAACGGAACAGATTTGGGTATAGGAGGTAGGGGGCTTGGGCTTTGGTTTTTCAAACTCCCTTTGCAGAAGGGCTTTAATCAGGAAATCCAACTGACCCTGTAGAACATTGCGAAACAATGGTGAGAACCAGTTTTAACCCTGTCATAATCAAATGTGTTTGCATTTTTTTGTACCAGTCAGTAAAGTACTACGTCCGTTACTTAAGTTTGCATATAGTTATCCCACAGTTATATTGACCCTATGGAATTAATTTTGATAAACAGGACAAAGAATGATTTAATAAGGAAACTCAACTTTCTAAAGCGTATTGATTATTCACATGATTTCGCAAATCACAGAAGTTTTATTATCACTTTCATTGTTGTTACTGTGTTTGAAACCTCTTTAATTTTATTTACACCGTCTAATTCACTCATAACATTAAAAGCAGTTTCCATAATGCTTGCAACCCTATTTTGGGTGTTTTCATTGATAATTGCGGTATCATATTTAGTCAAATTGTATAAAAGAAATATTTGGATAAAAAAAACTGTAACAGCTATCTTAAAAAAAAATGCAAAAAATTATTTACTATTTGATGAAGAGCAATTAACTTATAGCTCGGATGATTATAAATCCGAGATCAAGTGGACATATTTTTCAGCCTATTTGGAAGACACGATTTCTATTTACATATTTCCACAAGGCTCTGTTTTTTCGTGCCATTCTTTTTCAGCTTTTGAAATTGGGCAAGATAATCTTCAGCAATTAAAACAAATAGTAAGAACAAAACTTCCTATGCTAAAGATTAAAAAAGATAAATAATATTCCTATGCGTCTTAGTTAGTGCTCCGTTTCAAGGACAGCACGGGTTTCCTGGCTTTTGGTGAATAAATACTTGCGGAGGGAGTGCTATTTTATTTCCGCAGCCACAAGAGACGCAGAGCCAACAAGCAAACTTTAAACCATTTATACATGAAAATGCTGCTGATTTTTTTATTATTCCCTATTGTCGGGCTGGCCCAAGCAGACTTTGTGAAAATTACGTTGCTGGACGGCAAGGTTGAACTGCTGGCGCCAAAACAGCTAACTTCCATGACCGACGATATGTGGATTTTCAAATACCACCAAAAAGTAAAGCCGTTGCTCGTTTTGACAGATTCAAATGCCGAAATAAACCTTATTGCACAAATGACGGGGCAGGCGCTAGAGGAAGGTGAGATGGAAAAATATAAAGACTTTCGCATCGCCAATCTGGAGAAAACGAGATCTGACTTAAAAATACTATCTGACGGTGTAAAAACGGTGAATGGCAAGAATGTGGGTTACTGTAAATTCTTAACCCAAGCTATTGACCAGCCTGTGTTCAACTACTATTTTTTTATTATCGTAAACGGCAAAATTCTGTTTTGCAGTTTTAACTGCATAGAGAAATTGCAGGGCACATGGGAGAAATATGCAGATGAAATTGTAGACTCAATAAAGGTAAAATGATTGGGGGCTACAGGGCAAAGAGTAGTTGTAAATACGGTTTTATCATTTCAACAAAACTATCCCCGGCAACTAAAATTTATCAGCTGAAGCACTATAGATATGCAGTGTTTCATTCTTAACCGCTATCTCTTTTTCAAACTGCAATCCAAGTTTTTGCAATAGTTTAATTGAACTGATATTTTCGGGTAATGTTACAGCAGCTATGTTAGTAAAGGCATTGTGTTTAGTCAAGTATGTGAGTACTGCCATTGTAGCCTCGTGTGCATATCCTTTGTTTGAAAAGTTGGGTAGAAATGCAAAGCCGATGTCTTTATGTTCCAGATACTCCCGTTTAATCAAAGTAACAAGGCCAATTGCTGATTTTGTATCCTTCATTTTTACCGTCCAGTATACCATGTTTTGATTTCCGTTGACTTTTTTTATATAGGCAAGGGCGTCGGTTTTAGAATGAATATTCCTGTCCCCAATAAATTTTAGCCAGCCTTCGGTATTCAATAATTCCAAAATAAAATCATCGTCGTTTTCAGAAAGCGGTTCCAATAAAAGCCTTTCAGTTAGCAATGTTGCTTTTGTATCCATGCAGGATGTTGTTTGAGGTTTGAGTGTGTGGATCGAAATTAAGAATAATGTGGGTTTGAAAATCAAGCAAGGGAACGTCCTTCTCCAAAATACAACGAAACCGTCATTTTACATTACAGATTATGACACTTTGCAAGGGTTCTTTACTGCAACTAGTATTACACGTGGTGCCCCTCAATTTGCGAGACAAAGTGAGCGAGAACATGTTTCGGTTAGCTAACTTGCTTAACCATTAACTATCGAAGCAGTTATTATTCTTATAGGAGTAGCTATAACTTTTTCAGTTTTGAATTCTTGCAGTATATACGCGGACATGATTATTTTTTTACCCACATAACCATCGGGCATATTGCAAGGCAAGTATTTTTTGTTATCAATTGTAAATATAAAATAGCTGCCTTTTTTCGACACGACGGCTATTTTATTAACTAAAGAATCAATTATGCGCCGATTTTGCTTATCGAAAAAACAATCGTTTTTTAATGTGATAACTTTGCTCTCATTTTTATATTGTGCATTGCAGCCAGTTGACATTGCAAATGCAATTAGCAGGGTCTGTAATTTAACTTTCATAATAATCATTCATTGCACTAATGTTTGTTTTGCCTTTATAACCCCACACTATCATCTTTCGCAATACAAAGTATCAATTTTATGTTATTTCAGCATCAGCAAATATTATTATTCCGCATAGCAGGGCTTTTTATTATAATTTATAGGTAGAGCCATACGTATTGCGAGATTATGCCTACCAGATTTTTATACAGTTAGCTAAACAAAGGCATTTCCATAGCCTTTAATTTGGAAACATCATCTTCACTCGGCCTGCCTTCCATTTGTTTGCCTATAATTGTAACAAATTCATATACCCCCAACCATTGTTCCCTACAGAAATATCCGTCTTTACCAAGTGCGATTTTAAGGGCATCTCTTACAAAAAAGCCACGTACATCAGTTCTCAAAAGTTTCCAAAATGTATATGAATAACTTTTCTTGTCTCTTTTGGAAACGTAGTTAAATGAAATCAAAAAAAATCTAAATCTAAAAAGTTTATAGGCGTTAGCCATAACCTCTGATGAAATTTTGAGCTCTGAAAGAACATCTTCATATTTTTCCTCAGGATAAGATTTCTTTATCCCATACTTTTTCTCATATTTGATATTTAATTCATTCCAGACGGCATTACAATCTCTTGCTTTATCAACAGCTAATTTTAATAAAGCTTGTTTTACAGACAGTCGAATTGATCTCATTATAGCAAATACCGATATAAAAACACTAAAAATTGATATAATTATAGGCAAATAATCTTTGATTTTACTGGTATCACTTGCTTTTGGCAAGTTGAAAAAAATATCATTTAGAATCATGTAGTAAAGGAATTTTTATTTTATTATTTTCTACGGAAAAGGTAAGACAATCATCTCTACTCCCATTATAAAAAATTATTTTTAATATTTAGAGCCTTACTAGGCTCTTCTTAGTGTTAGTTGCCCAGGTCATATTAGTGTGTAACTAAAATAAGGGTGGTTACCGATATCCGTCACCCTAGGTCACCCCCATCTCCCCAATCGCCAAATCCCCTCCAAAAAATTAAATTCATTTAACTAAATTATTTAGTAATATTGCCAAATAATTACGCAATCTCCATGCCCGCAGAAAAGAAAGATATCATCAGCCGCTTGCAGAAGGACATGCTGATTTTGCAGGGGATAAAACCCGCGCAGGGCGGCAACCCTGTGCAATTTGGGCTGCGGGCTGTGGAGGATGCTTTTCCCAATGGATGTTTTCCCACGGGGGCGGTGCATGAATTTATAAGCACCGGGGCAGAAACCGCAGCGGCAACGGGGGGCTTTGTTGCCGGACTGCTTGCCGCCCTTATGCGAGGTGGCGGGGCTTGTATATGGCTTGGCACATCAAGCACGTTGTTCCCGCCCGCGCTAAAAGCCTTTGGCATCGAGCCTGAACGGGTGGTTTTTGCTTGTATTAAAAAGGAAAGGGATGTACTCTGGGCCATGGAAGAGGCATTGAAATGCGGGGCGCTGGCCGCCGTGGTTGGCGAAATACAGGAAATAGGCTTTACCGCGTCAAGACGGCTGCAATTGGCGGTGGAAGAAAGCAGGGTAACCGGTTTTTTGCTTCGCCACCGCCCGCGCAACGTAAACACCATCGCCTGTGTTTCCCGCTGGAAAATCAGTCCGTTGCCGGGTGATATTGAGGATGGCATGCCGGGCGTGGGTTTTCCCCGCTGGAATGTGGAATTGCTGAAAATCCGCAACGGGAGGCCGGGTACCTGGGAAGTCGGCTGGCAGGCAGGCCGGTTTAGGATTATTGAACCAGAAAAGCAAACAATATGGCTAAACGCTTTGCCGCAATATGGTTCCGCTATTTGACGACTGACTGGTTTGGCTTAAAACACCCCGAACTGGTAAAACTGCCGTTTGTGCTGGCGGCGCTTAACCGGGGGCGCAAGGTTATAACTGCTGTGAATGCACTAGCAGAGGCACAGGGTATACACGCCGGCATGGTGGCTGCGGATGCTAGGGCGCTTATATACGAGTTACAGGTGCTGGACGACAAGCCCGGCCTTGACGTGAAGCTATTAAGGGCCATTGGCGAATGGTGTATACGGTACTCGCCCGTGGCGGCGGTTGACCCGCCGGACGGTCTTGTTCTGGATGTTTCGGGCTGTGCCCATCTTTGGGGCGGCGAGAGCGCTTACCTGAAAGAAATCGTCTCCAAACTAAAAAGCAAAGGCTATACGGTGCGTGCCGCGATGGCAGACACGGTTGGCACAGCCTGGGCGATCGCACGTTTCGGGAAGGTTTCGTCCATTATTGAACCCGGCGGCCAGGCAGAGGCCATCTTGCCGTTGCCCCCGGCCGCGCTAAGGTTGGAACAACCCACATTGGAGCGTCTGCAAAAACTTGGACTGTACACCATAAAGGGGTTTATGAGCATGCCGCGCCCGGCGCTGCGCAGGCGTTTTGGCCAGCACATACTCCTTCGGCTTGACCAGGCACTTGGCACGGAAGAGGAAATAATACAGCCCATCGAGTCTGTTGAGCCTTACCAGGAAAGGCTGCCTTGCCTGGAGCCGATATTAACGGCCACGGGTATTGAAATTGCCCTGCAACGCCTGTTGGAAACCATTTGCAACCGCCTCAAACAGGAAGGCAAGGGTATCCGTTCAGCCATTTTCAAGTGCTACCGCATGGATGGAAAGGTTGAGCAGATTGCCATTGGCACCAACCGCGCCAGTTGCAACACCAGTCACCTTTTTAAGTTGTTTGAAATCAATATAGAAACGATAGAACCCGCGCCGGGCATAGAGTTATTTGTGCTGGAAGCCCCGAAGGTTGAAGATGCGGTGCCTTTGCAGGAAGCTATGTGGAGCACCGCATCCTGCCTGGAGGACACGGGCGTTACGGAATTGTTGGATCGCATCACCGGCAAGCTGGGGGCGAATGTGATAACACGTTATTTGCCTGACGAGCACTACTGGCCTGAGCGTTCTTTTAAAGCCGCCGCGTCGTTACAAGAAAAGGCAACCACTGAATGGAAAACCGACCGCCCCCGCCCCATACAGGTTTTGGCAAAGCCGGAGCCTGTGGATGTAACCGCGCCGGTGCCCGACTACCCGCCCATGAATTTTCGCTACAAAGGAAAGCTGCATACCATAAAAAAAGCGGACGGGCCTGAGCGGATAGAACGGGAATGGTGGCTGGACGCAGGGCAGCACCGGGACTATTATTGCGTTGAGGACGAGGAGGGGCAGCGTTACTGGCTGTTCAGGCTGGGGCATTATGAAGGAATTAAAACCAACCACTGGTTTATCCATGGTTTTTTTGCATGAGCTACACCGAATTACAAACCACCACCAATTTTACCTTCCTTCGCGGAGCCTCGCACCCGGAGGAGATGGTAGACCAGGCGGCGGCCTATGCCTATAAGGATATTGCCATTACCGACCGCAACAGCTTTGCGGGAATTGTTCGCGGGCATGTGGCCGCAAAGGCAAAAGGCATACGGATTATACCCGCCTGCAGGCTCGATTTATTGGACGGCCCAAGCCTGCTGGCCTACCCAACAGACCAGGAAGCCTACGGGCGATTGTCAGCCTTGTTGACTGTTGGCAACCTACGCACGGAAAAAGGCAAATGCGACTTGTACAAGGCGAATGTTTACCAGCATAGCAAAGGCCTGAAATTTATGATTGTGTCACCGGCAGCATTAAATGCGCAATTCGAATATGAACCGTCTTTTAAAGCAGCGGTAAAAGAATACCGCGAAGCCTTTGGCAGGGAGGTGTATGTGGCCGCCACCCGAAGCTACAATGGCGACGATGCAAAGCAGCTATACCGCTTGTCGCAGCTTGGCGTGCCAATGGTTGCCACCAACGATGTGTACTACCACACACCCGCACGGCGCGAGTTGCAGGACATACTTACTTGCGTGCGGGAGAAATGCACGATTTACAATGCGGGTTTCCGCCTGCAGCCCAATGCGGAAAGGTTTTTGAAACCGGCGGATGAAATGCGGCGATTATTCAGGCAGTACCCCTTGGCAATATCCCTCACCCAGGAAATTGCCGAAGCCTGCCAGTTTTCGCTGGACACACTGCGGTATGTTTACCCTGAAGGGCTAACCACGGAAGGCAGGACGCCGTTGGAAGAAATCACCTATTGGACATGGGAGGGGGCAAAAGAGCGGTATGGCGATACCATTCCGGAGAAAATAAGCTCGGCCATAAACTACGAACTGGATTTTATCAAGCAAATGGACTATGCCTATTATTTTCTGGTGGTGTTTGACATGGTGCGCTTTGCCCGGCAGCAAAAAATACTCTGCCAGGGGCGTGGCTCCGCAGCCAACTCAACGGTTTGCTATTGCCTCGGCATCACTTCTGTTGATCCCACCAAGTTTGACCTGCTGTTTGAGCGGTTTGTGAGTGCCGCGCGCAACGAGCCGCCCGATATTGACGTGGATTTTGAACATGAGCGCCGTGAGGAAGTAATCCAATACGTTTACAACAAATATGGCCGTGACCACGCGGCAATCGTCGCCACTGTAACCCAGCAACGACAAAAAGGTGCCATACGCGATGTGGGCAAGGCGATGGGGCTGTCGGTTGACACCATCAACAAACTTTCCAGCTCCATCTGGGAATTCACGGATGAGTGGTTTGAAGGAAAACGCATCGCAGAGCAGGGCTTTAACCCAAATGACACCCACCTTAAAAAAGTGCTGGAATTAACGGGGCAGATGATGGGCTTTCCGCGCCAGTTGGGGCAGCACACGGGCGGGCTGGTGATTACACGCGGCCAGCTATCCAGCCTGTGCCCCATAATGAACGCGAGGATGGAAAACCGCACATGCATTGAATGGAACAAGGATGACATTGACGCGGTGGGCTTTTTCAAAATAGACATACTGGCTTTAGGTATGCTTACCTGCATCAGAAAGGCTTTTGACTTTGTGAAACAACATTATGGGCCTGATTTGACATTGGCCAATATTCCGCAGGACGACCCAAAAGTATACGAGATGATATGCCATGCGGAAACCATCGGCGTGTTCCAGATTGAAAGCCGTGCCCAGCAGGCGATGCTGCCCCGGCTTCGCCCTACCTGTTTTTACGATTTGGTGATTGAAGTGGCCATCGTTCGCCCCGGTCCTATACAGGGCGACATGGTACATCCCTATTTACGGCGGCGAAACGGCCAGGAACCTGTGGAATTTCCTTCGCAAGAACTAAAGGAAATATTAGGCAAGACTTTGGGCGTGCCGTTGTTCCAGGAGCAGGCAATGAAAATAGCCATCGTGGCTGCCGGGTTTACGCCTGCGGAAGCAGACTCCCTCCGCCGCAGCATGGCAACCTTTAAGGCGCAAGGACTGGTGAAGCAGTTTGAAGACAAGCTGATTGACGGCATGACAAAAAAAGGGTACTCAAAAGAATACGCCCTCCGCATTTTTAAACAATTGGAAGGATTTGGCAGCTATGGCTTCCCAGAAAGCCATGCCGTAAGTTTTGCGCTACTTGTGTATGTGTCCTCTTGGCTAAAGCATTATTATCCGGAGGCATTTGCGGGGGCTTTACTAAACAGCATGCCCATGGGTTTTTACCAGCCGGCGCAGATAATTATTGACGCAAGAAAGAACGGCGTTGACGTTCAACCCGTGGACATCAACCATTCCGATTGGGACAATAAGCTTGAAGAAAAAACAGGCAAGTATTGCGCCTTACGCCTCGGTTTCAGGCAGGTAAAAGGCCTGCGCGAAGAAGACATGCAATTGCTGGTATCCAAACGCATAGAGCCATACAGAAGCATCAACCAACTTCGTGATGTTGGCATTACACAGGCGGCATTGGAAAAGCTTGCTGATGCCGATGCATTTCGTTCTATCGGTTTAGACCGTAGGCAGGCATTGTGGGAGGTTTCGGCCAATGATGCACCTACCGGTTTGTTTACCGGGCAAATGCCTGAAAACGAATATATCTCCCTGCCCGGTATGACAGCCTCCGAACATGTCGTGCAAGACTATGCTTCCACCCCCTCACCTAAAATTCCTTCCCCCTGGGAAAATCTCCGTTTGCACCATTTTCCTTCCCTGCGTTTTGTCGTTCTGGGTTGAAGGCACGGGCGATGTTTTCTCGTCGGCGCGGGAGAGGGTTAGCAATGGCAGGTTTTCCTCGTTGGTTGAGGTTAGGTTACGCAACAATTTTGTAAGGTCGAAACAACGGGCCGCGATTACATGTATCACCTCGCCCTCCTTTTGCAACTGCCCCTCCAGCATCAACAGGCGTGCTTGAAGGATGGGCTTTCTAAATTCCTCAAACAGGTTGGCAAAAACCACGCAATTGGCAACCCCTGTTTCATCCTCAATGGTAATAAAACAAATCCCTTTTGCCGTGCCCGGCCGTTGCCTTACCAACACTAGA
>Ga0207091_1236_pt1 | contig 11555 bp, 8 predicted proteins | sample Alteio_BWMinHeat_47_FD_153534 | JGI IMG/M metagenome (GOLD analysis project Ga0207091, IMG submission 153534) | Enriched cells from forest soil in Barre Woods Harvard Forest LTER site, Petersham, Massachusetts, United States -... | ecosystem: Environmental > Terrestrial > Soil > Temperate forest >... | reverse complement strand
TCCAGTTTGCAATGGTCGATCTGAAATTCTTTATAAAGAACATTGTTTATTAACACAGGCAGAATGATCTCACTCATCCTGCTATCTGATTTTGATTAGTTCATATTCCCCCTTTGGAAACTTGTCTGCGGTATTCCTTCCGCATGGATCCTTTCAGCATTTTCTGAATGCTGAATCCGAGGGCATCGCCAAGGTCCAGGATCGGAGACAGCGAATGGAGATATACATTTTCGATGGCATTTTTTACCGTAGAATTTCCTTCTTCAAGCATTTCTTCGGCCAGATTGATGCAATGTCTGACGGCTTCCAGGTTTCCCAATCCAATGAGCTGTTTTGTAAAATCGGCAAAACATTGAATGGTCTTGTATACATTGCCTGCATTCGGCAATTTTTCGAGTTCCGGGTTGATGTCAGGAACTTTGTTGCCTAAAAGGTCGAGTACTTCTGATTCGTGTATCATGGTGTGTTGAGATTTATGCTGAAGGATATACCAACTTGAGACCAGAATTTGAATTTCGCTTTCTATATGCCAAAGGGTCTGATCTTTATGACGTTAGACTTTATCCTGTTTCCCAAAATGTTTTGTGCCTGGATTTTTCTTTTCATTTTGGTAAGGTGTTTTACCAAATTGGAAGTGTTTTCAATGTTAAAATCTGGATCCTGTCATTTTTTGAAGGGTAGCACTTAGCAAATTCCTTGTGAAAAAATCGGTCTTTCAGCTTCAATTCGAATCTTACTTTCGGCGAGAGCTGAAAATGGATAGCCGAAAGATGATATAATCCGGGCCTGGATTAAGCTGAGGAGCTTCCGGTTTTCCGAAAAAAAGCGATAACTTTACAGGCGCTCTTTGTTAAACTCCTCGTATGGTTTAACCGAGTCCGATCATCATTCAGACACCCGATGGACAGAAAAGAATTTTTAGCCATGTTTGGTATCAGTGCGGCGGCATTTGCTGTTGCCACCTGTATGCAGTCATGCTCCAAGACTCCGACTACGAATACGGCTCCCACAATCGATATGAAGCTGGATCTCACGCAGCCCAGCAACCATGCGCTGACCTTAAACGGCGGTTATCTGTATGCCATGGGCGTCATTGTTGCCCGAATGAATACAGGGGCCTTTATTGCTGTTTCACAGGCTTGCACTCATCAGGGTACGAGCATTGTTTTTCAGGCTTCTGCCGCGGAATTTGTTTGTCCTGCCCACGGATCTACTTTCGGACCTACCGGAATGGTAGGCAATGGCCCGGCGAATGTGAATCTGAAATCCTACAGCACGGCGCTCTCCGGAAATATTCTGCATGTCTGGGGCTGATGTCAGCGTGATTTAGTCCTTCCTGTTTTTTTCAACGAATTCCTGGTTAATCCATTGCTTTATTCAGACTCCAGAGCTCTTTACGTCTTCATTGAGGAGCATCTCCATTGGATGATCCGAAGAGCAGAATAACCAGAAACCCGCAGACGACAGACAGGAAACAGAGCAGGTTCGAAGAAAAGGTACTGGCTGGCGAGAGGAAAGCCACTTTAAACGGAAGGGCTATCAAGGCCAGGCCAAGAATATACACCGGAATCTTCTTTTTCATGATATACAGGGCAAACGACCGGATGCTTTCATCGAATTTCCTTTTTTTAGCGGATAGATACACTGATAATAAAAAGACAGCAGACTGATTGTTATCACACCTGCATATTGCAAAATGATGGATAACAATGATTTACAGAGATATTTAAGGAAAAGAAGCGCTTCATTGAGGATTTTAAGGTTTAATTGGAAAAAAAGATATCTTTGCAGTCCTGTTTTTTACCCTTCGTGTCTTGGTTTTAGATGCTCAGGGAAGGAAACAGGAAATTCAAGCGTTCATTGCTTAGTGGTACAAAACATTCAATGCCCTGGTGGCGAAATTGGCAGACGCACCATCTTGAGGGGGTGGCGGGCAACCATACGAGTTCGACTCTCGTCCAGGGCACTTTTACTTATTCAAACTGTTTGATGGGTTCTTCACCCTGCAAACAGTTTAGAATAAGTTATAGTCAATAAGTGTTTGTTGAGCTAGTCAAAATGTTTGAAGGGTCCTTCATCCTACAAACATTTTAGAATAAGCTATTTCAAATGAATTGTTTGTACCTTTAGGAAATGTTCATTTGAAAATGCCCGGATGGCGAAACTGGTAAACGTTGCGGTCTCAGAAGCCGTTGGATTACATCCTTGAGAGTTCGAGTCTCTCTTCGGGCACATCAAATAAGAAACAGAGCGGAGAAAATTGGGAAAATAATTTTCCCAATTTTCTCCGCTCTGTTTTTGTTTCTTCCCTCTCTATCTGCTGATTACCAATCTCTTTACAACTCTTCCAAGATCTGAATTTACCCTCAGTAAATAAATTCCGGTTGGAAGATAAGACACATCCAGAGTGCTCAGACTTTTTGTTCCGCTGAGCATGGTCTTATTAATGAATTCACCCAGGACACCGAATATCTCTATCGATTGAATCGGATTCGACGGATTCATGTTCAGAACCAGGGCCTGGCTGGATGCCGGATTTGGATAAATGGAAAACGAAGAAGCGAGGTTTTCGGAAGTTCCGGTAAAGGTGATCTGGTTGTTGTTCGAAAGAATATGCAAGGTGGGGTCGAAATACACAAAGTCTGCCGTGAAATTGAGCTGTGCGGTAAACACCTGCCCTGAAAAAGTGTGATTGAAAACCAGGGTCGTGTCGTGCCCGCCCCCGGTGAAGAGAATCGGTATCGGCATTTCGAAAAAAGCCACCGATGAATCGCTCTGCGTCTGGCTGGCCGTGACAGTAACAGTATGTCCGGTTTGCGTCCACTGTATCTGGTACGACGGGAAGCCTTTGTTGGTATACCATTGATTGAAAAAGTGACTGAGGTTCTGACCGCTTGCTGTTTCGAGATGATGAATAAGGTCAGGCGTTTTCGAGTAAGCGTATGCCAATGCCGGATCGTTGAGATAGTCGCGCAGGGCCTGAAAAAAGAGCTGATCACCGAGTTTCCACCGAAGCATATGAAGCAGATAAGCCCCCTTTGAGTAGCTGAGACTTCCGCTGAAGATCCTGGAGACATTTGTTGTGTCATCTACGAACACCGAGCCATGAGGCTCGCGGCAGGCATCTGTAATTGTAGTTTTTTTCCAGCTCAGCCAGTTTTCCGGAAAATAGCGTTCTTCGGTCAGGGCTTCAAAATAGGTTGCAAATCCTTCGTTCAGCCAGATGTCCTGCCAGCTTCCAAGTGTCACCCGGTCGCCGAACCACTGGTGTGCACATTCGTGTGAGATCAGCGTGTTCGAGAATTCTGCAACAAAACTCATGGTTTGATGCTCCATACCTCCGCCCCAGCTGAACTCGGCATGCCCATACTTTTCATTTTTGAAGGGGTAGTCGATCGTCAGACTGTCGTATAAGGCTATTGTCTTCAGTATTTGTGGTGTCTGGGCTTGCGCATCAGCCAGATGTTCGGGATACACATAATTCAGTATCAGCAGCGAGTCGGCAGGCGAAGAGGCGAGGTGCAGATAGTTTGCATACTGGGCATAGTTTGTGACTGCAATGGCAACCAGATAGGCCGCAGTGGGGTATCGTGTTTTCCAGTGAAAGGTTTTGTTCGTTCCGTTCAACTGTTCAGAAACCAGTACACCATTGCTGGCCACACGGTTGATTTGGGGTGTTACTACAAAAATATCAAGCGAATCGATTTTATCAACCAGGTTTTGTTTGCAGGGCCACCAGTCTTTTGCTCCATAGGGTTCTGAGAGGGTCCAGATAACCGGCGTGCCAGCGTGTGTGCCCTGAAAAAAGGAACCTAAACCGGTTGCCGGCGGTACGCCATGATAATAAACGGTAATCGAATCGAGGCTGTTCACAGGCACAACCGCGGGAAGTCTGATGTGAAGCAAATCGTTGTTGCCGGCCCCGTGAACACAGGCCAGGTTGACCTGATGATACCCGACCGAATCAATTTTCAGAGAGTCGTGCATATCAAAATTGATCTGCATAAAGGCATTCACAGTGGGCTTGAAATAGGAAGTAATGGCTCCTGAAATGAAGTTGACCGAAGGGTCGACAGTCCATTGGCAGCGCTGGTAAACAAGATTGTAGTCGTTGGCAAACCCGGCGGCGGCGGGGTTTAAATGGCCGGTGTGCGACTTCATCTCGGCTTCGATGATGGCACATTGCTGATCTTCCCGGCTGATATGCTGAGCGTAAAGTGAGGATGAAATCATCCACACAAAGAAGACCAGGACTTTGTTCATTGTGGTTTGCTGATACAGCAAGGTAATGATATTCCGGGGATTTTCATTCTGCAGCAGCAGGCACATTTTTCGAATTCAGCTGCCGGGGTAATGCGGGTTGATGTGAAATCCAGCACAGCATAAAAAAACGGGGCTCAAAGCCCCGTTTTTCAGGATCGTCTGGCTTAGTCTAGTCTTTTGATTCCTTAACGAATTTGCCGTCCTTGTCGAAGATCAGGTCGGTCTTCTCAACTTCAGCTTCGTAAGTCATGACGCCTTTGGCATCCACAATTTTAGAAGCTTCCTTGATTTTCTTGCCCGGTTTGTTTTTGGCCACATAGTCGCTCACCGATTTTGGCAAAGCGCTGACTTCGATGGATGTTTCTGTTTCGAGCAAAGTACCCGTTGCATCAATAAGGATAGACATCTCGGTTTTGTTCTGGTGGAACTTCACTTCGTAATTTCCATTTTCCTTTTCCCATTTCTCGGCTTTCACACCTGCGTAGAGCGCTGCGAACTTGGCTTTAGCCGGAGCGGGAACTTCGGCTTCGGTCAGTTTGGGTTCCTTTTTTTCTTTGGCTTCCTGTGCGTTGGCCAGGTTTAAGCCGCTTACGATGATCACAGATAAAATTATTTTTTTCATGGGGATGTTAGTTTGATACAAGTGTACGGCCTGATTCTGTGTACATTCTGGATCGTTCAAAAAAACATGCCGGATGAATCAGATTTTAGCTGGGCTGTAGGTAAGCAGTACAGACCCGCTTTTAAAAGTCCGGGTGCCGGTTAACTTCAGATTCAGCTGTTGTTTGAGATTTTTGAAGACAGACGTGCCGGCACCCAGGGCAACGGGATTCAGCATGATCGCGTATTCATCAATCAATCCGGCATCAGCCAGTTGGGTCAACACGCTTCCGCTGCCTAAAAGCGTGAGGTCTTTTCCGGGCAATTGTTTCATTTTTTTTATTTCCTCCACCATATTGTCTTTGATCAGCCTGGTGTTTTGCCATTCCGCTTTTTTCAAGGTTCGAGAAAAGACAATTTTCTCGGCTTTGTTCATTCCTTCAGCCACTAAAGGCATACGCTCATAAGCCATAGGGCTCGGCCAGAAGCTAAACATCATCTCATAGGTCACCCGCCCGAATAAAAGTGTGCTGCCCGCTTTCAGGTTCTCTGCAGAGAAGTCGCTGTTTTCCTGTGTATGGGTGTTCCAGCTGATGTCATCATGCAGACCTTTGTAATAGCCGTCGAGCGAGATGAAATTAAATACACCAAGTTTTCTCATTTTTTTATGATTAATGGTTTTATTCAAACCTGTCCTTGAAGGTAGTGGATAAAAAAAAGACAGTCAAACGCCGGCAATCAGAGTTTGGTTCAAATTGTGGATTGAGCAGAACATCCGTAAGTCTTATTTCCGGTACACAAGTTTCAATAAGGTTGGAAACACAATCAGCAGCAAAGGCAAAGCAGCGATGAATCCGCCGATGACAGCAATTGCAAGCGGTTGATGAAGCTGAGAGCCGGAGCCGATACCCAATGCCAGAGGAAGCAGCGCGATGATGGCCCCCAGGGCAGTCATCAGTTTGGGCCGCAAGCGGGTGGAAATGGAGTAGAGGATGGCTGATTCGGAATCGCCGGTATCGAGGGTTTTCCGGAATTGCTGAAAAGTGAAAATGGCATTCTCTCCGATGATTCCAACGATCATGATCAGACCGGTATAGCTGCCCACATTCAAAGGGGTATGCGTCAGGTACAGGGCCAGAATGCTGCCCGCTGTTCCAAGCAGCGAAATCAGCAGAATTAAAAGTGCCGCCCTGAAATCCCTGAACAGGAACAGAATAGCCGAAAACACCAGCAGGCTCGCTGCAATCAGAATCATCAGCAGTTCCCTGAAAGATTGTTCCTGTTCGGCATAGGCCCCGCCAAAAGAGTAGCCATATCCTTCGGGCCAGCGTATGTCTGATTTCAGTTTCTGCCTGACATCCTTCATGACACCGCCCAGATCGCGGTTGTTCAAGCGGGCCGTCACGGCAACCATCGACTGCAGATTCTCGCGGTTGATTTCGGAAACACCCGGTTCAATACTGATATAGGCAAATTCGGTGATAGGCTTCAGCTTGCCTGAAGGCAGGAAGATGAATTGTTCTTTCAGTTTGTTCAATCCCGTGAATTTACTGTACGGATATATCAAACGAATATCCGTGAGTTGTTCATTTTCCAGAATGCTTCCGGCGGTATTGCCTTCGAGTTGCGCCTGCATCTGGAACTGGAAATCTTGCGGAGATATCTGATACTGGGCCAGCTTTTCCAGATCCGGATGAATGTTTACAGAGGGGCCGGCAATGATAATCCCCTCAAATACATCTGCTGTACCTGGTATTTTTTTGGTTAGCTCTGCGACTTCGCGGGCCAGCTGATTCAGCTTTGTTTTGTCCCTGCCATAGAGTTTGATTTCAATGGGCTGAACGGAACTCATCAGATCGCCCAGCATATCGCCGATCACCTGTCCGCAATCGATTTTTAATGAAGGCTGTGAACCTTCCACCTGTTTACGGATGTCATCGATGACCTGATCGGTGGTTCGCTTTCTGTCTTTTTTTAACTGAATGAGGTAATCGCCTTTGTTGGGTTCGGTGATGAAAAAGCCCATTTCCGTTCCTGTCCTTCTGGAGTAATCCTGAACTTCCGGAATCTTCACGATCAGCTTCTCCACCTCACGCATGATTTTGTCGGTCTCTTCGAGGGAAGTGCCCGGAGGCGATTTGTAGTCGAGCACAATCGTGCCTTCATCCATTTCGGGAAGAAAACCTGTTTGCAGCTTCGGGTACAGATACACGATTGAAGCCAGCAGCAAGACGGCAAAGGCGAGGCCAATGGCGGGTTTTCGAGTGAAAAAGGAAATCCAGCCCGTATGGTGTTTCACTTCCGCAATCGATGCTGCCGGCTTTCGTTTTCCCGAAAAAAGAAGATAAATGACCGGCAAGCCGATCCAGCTCACAAAAAAGGAACACACCAGCGTGATGATCATCGTATTGGTCAAAACCTGGAAATACGCTCCGGCAACGCCAGTCATCCAGATAAAGGGAATGAAGATAACGATGGTGCTGAGCGATGATCCCACCATGGCCGGAAGCAAATAACTCATCGATTGCCGCACCAGCTCAGGTGTTTCTTCTTCGGGATGCTCTTCCTGCATCCGGTGAATCTGTTCGACGACAACAATGGCATCGTCGATAATCAGGCCTATGGAAGCCGCAATGGCTCCCAGGGTCATGATGTTGAACGTATAGCCGAAAATATACAGCGACAGCACCGTGAGTGAAAGCGTAACCGGAATAGTGATCAGAATAGTTAGACTCGCTTTGAACGAACGCAGGAAAATGATGGCTACAACGATAGCGAGCAGCAGTCCGATCCACAAACTGTCGTTGACGCTTTGAATGGTGGTTGTGACGAAATCGGATTGGTTGTAATACGGTTTGATAACCACACTCTTCGGAATAAAGGCGCGGAGGGCTTTCAGTTTTTCGTCAATGCTTTTGGACAGGTCCAGCAGATTGGCATTGGGTTGCCTTTGGATGGTAATCAGAATGGCATCTTTCCCATCGGCATTCACCCGGATATATTCTATTTTTTCCTTGACATTGACGGTAGCCATTTCTTTCAGCCGGATCACCCGTTTGCCGTCATTGCGGATGACGATACTCTCGATGTCGGTTTTGTTGTGAAGCGAAGCATCGGTCATGTTCAGGTAGAGCCTTCTGTAATCCGACGAATAGCCGTTGGAGTTGATGAAATTGGTTTGACTCAGTACGGTTGAAATAATGGCAGGTGTCACCCCAAACGAACTCATCTTCTCCGGATTCAGTTCAACCCAGTATTCTTTTGTTTTTCCGCCGACAACACGCACCACAGAAACGCCTTCGACCTGCGAGAGGAAGGGCTTGATGACAGTATTGGCCAGAAGTTTGAGTTCGATCGGACTTTTTTCGTTGCTTTCAACCGTAAATCCCATAACCGGCAAAAGCGAGGGGTTCATTTTCTCGATGGTAATAGCGGTATTGGGAGGCAAGGTATTCCTGATCTGGTTGATCTTGCTCTCCATCATCTGCTGCGTGAGATTGACGTCTGCTTTCCAGTTCAGAAAAGCCGAAATTTCGCAACTGCCTCTGCTGGTCGAGCTTCGGATCATCCGGACATTCAAGACCTGTTTCAGTGCATTTTCGATGGGTTTGGTCACTGTCACCATCATTTTTTCGACAGGCTGTTCTCCGTTGTCGGCAATCAGTTTGATTTTCGGGAAAGTGATTTCCGGAAACAAGGCCGTCTGCATTTTGCTGTACGCGAAAACGCCTCCGAGACTAACAAGGAGCAGCAGAACCGAGACGGGGCTTTTATACCGGGTGAAGAAATTTTTCATTCCTTGTTGTGCGATTCCTGAATACTGATTTTAGCCGTATCAGCCAGACCGTAATTTCCACTGATGAGAATCCGGTCGGACGCCATAAAGTGAGGTTCTGTGATCTCTGTGCGCTCTGTGGTTTCCAGACCTTTTTTGATCGGGATCTTCACAGCTGTTGAATCGTTGATCAGTTTCATGATCCAAAATTCAGTCTGTGTTTCGTTGGATAGAATGGCCGATTTGGGAAGTGTCAGCGCTTTGCTTTTCCTGTTTTTCACGATACGGATCCGGGCGATCAGGTTTTCGGGCAAAGATATGTTTGTGGAAGGTTTCACCTGGAATCCTTCTGTTTGCGAATTGACATCCATGGCCGGTAGATTCGAATGAATGACTGCCGGAATGATTTCTTTGTCGGGCAGGATGATTTCACAGCTGCTGCCTTCTTTGATAAACTGATGCAGTTCATAAGGCACATCGAGCAAAAAAATAAAGCTGTTGCGGTCGGATACGACACACAATTCGTCGCCTTCAACAACATAATCGCCTGCATGCCTGTTCAGGGTGCTGATGATGCCATCCTGAAACGAACGGATCTGAATCAGTCCGGCGAACCGGAAAGTGGAATCGCCGCCTGATTTGTTGTTCTCCAGAGCCGATGCTTCCTTGGTTTTGATGGAAAACAGTTTCTGGTCTTTCTTCACCAAATCGCCGATGGTTACATCCACCTGGGTCAGATAACCCGAAACCGAGGCTTTGACACTGTTCTTTTTCAGGAACGAAGATGTTCCATTCAGTTCCAGGTATTCTGTCAGGGCTCCGGTACTCACGGTGTCGGTCAGCACGGGTGTCACTGTCTGCGGTGCAGCTTCCTCTTCTGCAGGAGCAGCAGATTTGGAATGGCAGCCTGCAATCAGCAACAATAGGGATATATAATATGCGAATGATTTCATTTGTCTTTCGGTACGTTTAATCAGCAATAAGTTTTCAGTTTGCAGTATGTCGTTTTGCCAATTGCCAATTGCACATTGCAAACTTCTTTTTTACCAGTTCCAGTAATTAAATTCATTGGTCAGCAGCATTTGCCGGATCATCAACACCTGCAAATTGTTTTTGACCTCCTTGTAGTTTTTAACGGCAAGAATAAAGTCGCTGATTGGCAAGGCCCCGATGTTTAACTGGGTTTTGCCAAAACGAATCTGCTCTTCCGAAAGTTTCAATTGTTTGTTGACCTGTCCGATCAGTGCATTGTTATCATCCAGCTCAGTCAGAATGGCTGAAATTTCCTGTGTGTATTGTTTCTTGAAAAACTGCTGGTAACTGGTTCGTGTGTTTTCTGCGAGATCCATTTTTTTGTACTCCAGCTGTTTTTGTTTGCCGTCATAGAGCGGAAGCGAAAAGTTGAGACCGAAGCTTGTTCCGAAATTGCGGTACAGCACCGAGGGTTGCGAGCCGAGCACACCGCCGTCGGCAAACCAGCTCAGGCGGGGTTTGTAATTGGCTCCGGTCAGGAGTTTGCGGTTACTGATCTGTATACTGTCGATGTGAAAGGAGTTGAGAAAGCGGGAGGAGGAGAGACCGACCGTCGAGGAGCTCTGCACCGGTGGCGCAGCAAGAGCCGGTCTGGACGTATCTGTGATGCCACAAATCAGATTCAGGGCATACAAATCACTGCGGTATTGGAATTCCTGCTGGCTGATGGCGATTTCCTGCGATTGTCTGATCATCAAAAAAGACGTGTAATCAAAGGCCTTGTACACCCCTTTTTCAACCAGCTGTTTGAGGTACTGGCTCTCCTCATCAAGCAGTTTCATGGTTTCCTTTGCGAAGCCGATCTGGAGGATATCTGAATAAACACCAATGTATTGCGAAGTGATGTTTCTTTTCAGCTCGTGCTCGGTTTGTACAGCCGAATTTCCGGCGCTTAAGCCTTGCAAATGCGCGTTCTCGTATTGTGGTGCCAGAATGTTTTTGTTGAATACGTTTTGACTGACTCCGACCAGCAATTCATAATTGCCCGAATTGGTTACCGTATTGTCATACCCATACCCGTTTACAACCGGAGCAATAAGTACCTGTCCAAGCATGTTGACCTGAGGCTTGCGTCCCGCACGTATTTTGAGACTGTCGAGGGCGGTCGACTGTACCTGGTTGCGGAAATCGTTCAGCTGAGGATTGTTCTTGAGTGCCTGTTCCAGATAATAATCAAGCGTCCGTGTTTGCCCGTTCGCCGAAGACAGGCGAAGAACAGAGCAGATGAGCAGAATGATCCAATTCCTTTGCAGGTGCATGCGTACGGATTAAGCCAGCGAATTTAACACTATTGTATGGAGTTTCTCCTTACTGGTATACGATATTTGAATCTGATACGTGTCGCAGATCTCCCGGACTATCGCAAGACCCAATCCCAATGATTCGCTCGACGCATTCTCTTTCCTGAAGCGATCAAAGAGTTCACCGGGCGCTGTGTTTAACAGCTCTCCGCTATTGCTTATCGTTAAACTGTGTTTGGTCGTTTTGACACTCAGTTGCCCTTTTTTGACATTGTGTTTGATCGCATTTCCAATCAGATTCGCCATGAGCACGTCGGCAAGCACAGGGTTCATGCGTAACGAAGGACTTTCTGTGAGCTCCCTTCTGACATCGATTTCTTTTAAAGCGATCAGCTCTTCAAAATGTTCCAGTTTACCTTCCACCAGCTCATCCAGGCTGATGATTTTCGTTTCGGCAAATTGTTTGTTCCCGATACGCGTAAGCAGGATGAGCGCCTGATTGAGTTTAGACAGACGGTTGGCGCTTTCATACACTTCCCGGATCAGTTTGAGCTGTTCTTCACGCAGGTCTTTGGTTTGAATCAGCATTTCCAGTTTCGACAGGATGATAGCCAGCGGAGTTTGGATTTCGTGAGAAGCATTTT
>Ga0207091_1235_pt1 | contig 11557 bp, 17 predicted proteins | sample Alteio_BWMinHeat_47_FD_153534 | JGI IMG/M metagenome (GOLD analysis project Ga0207091, IMG submission 153534) | Enriched cells from forest soil in Barre Woods Harvard Forest LTER site, Petersham, Massachusetts, United States -... | ecosystem: Environmental > Terrestrial > Soil > Temperate forest >... | reverse complement strand
GAAAATTTCAACTGGCGGCGGCGGCGCCAAGAAGACGAGATAAACCGGCGGAGGAGCCAGGAAGACGATTGGCGGCGGCGGCACGAAGTCGAACTCCGGATCGTCGAAGACGAGCACCGGGCGGTCGACGTAGACGATCTCCGCGGGCGGCGGCGGCGGAATATCGTAACCGATCGGCGAAAAGGAGGGAGGCGGCTCCTCGGGGGCTGTCAAACTCGCAAGGCGTCGGCGCGCGTCTGCCGCGTGCGGGCCGCGCGGATACCGGTCGAGATAGGACCAATAGGCGTCCGGCGTATTGACCGCGCGGGTTCGCCGCCAGGTCATCGCCTCGCGGCGGGCGGCCACGAGGCCGCGGATACGATTGGCCAGGGGGTCGGATGGATAGGCGGCGAGAAACTCCTCATAGCCCTGCAACGTATCCCGTTCGATCGCGGCGGCGTACGCGTCCTGCGCTCCTAGATCGCGGAGCGGCCGCGACCGCATGGCATTGACCCGGTCCTGCGCGAGGGCGGGAGGTGGCGCGTCCGCCGCGCGCTCGAAGAACACGAAAGGCGCCGCGATCTTTGATGCGTCCCAAGGCACCTCCGCTCCTTTGGTCTCCTCATTGACGCGCAAGCGCACCCCGTCGAAGACCTCAGATGGCGACAGGCCGCCTTCCCGGATCATTTCGGCGAGCGCCCGCGCATAGGCACCATAGGACCCGCTCTCGGCGGGGGCGACCGTGCCCGGCGCGGCGTTGAAAGCCACGAGCATGTTCGGTTCCGGGTCGGCGAGCGCCAGTCCACCGGCCAAAGGCTGACCAGACTTGGCGAAGGGCGAGGCCCTCGCCGCGTCGAGGACGATGAAGCTCGCCTTCAGGGAAAGCCCGGCAAGCCGCTTCGTATAATCGGAGATGCGCAGCGCCTCGATCGCCACGTCCTGGGCAGCCGCAATCTTCGCGTCCACCGGCACGAAATAGTTGTCGCCGTCGAGCTGCACGCCGTAACCGCTGAGATACACGAACGCGACGGTATCTGGTCCCGATGCCTGAGCCTTGTCGAGGAAGTCCCGCAACGCGCCGCGCAACGCTTCGCCATCGAGGTCGCGCGCACCGGCGACGTCGAAGCCGGCTGCTTGCAATGTCTGGGCGATGAGGCCGGCGTCATTGGCTGGCGTGGCAAGCGAACCCGCCTGGTAAGCGGCGTTGCCCACCACGAACGCGATGCGTTTTTCGGCTTCCGCCCGCAATGGCGAGGCAAGAACGAGCGAGATGAGCGCGAAGCAAGCGATGAGCAGCCTCGAAATGGATTTCATGATGGTCCTGATGCGGGAAGAGCCAATGTTGAGAGCGATGCTACGCTACGGACGTTGAACGATAGTTGAATGAAACAAGGCGGAACGAAGGCGAGGCTGCGCGCCGGCCTCGAATCACTTCTGCCTCCATCCAAGAGCAGCCTTGAATCATGCGACGAGTCCGCCCCCAGTCACTTTGTCAACTGGACCTAGCCGGAGGACCCAGCAAAAGTCGCTTGGCTTTGGCTGAAGAATTAGACCGCGCAAGTCGATCTCAACGCTCCGGCCCGATGAAGACCGGCGAGCATCGCCGAGTCACGCCGATTTGGCTTCCCCCGATCGCCCGCCTTGGTCGCAATCAGCGACCGCGCCACCACGTCGCGGCGATGGCCGAGGCTTGGGAGTTGGCGATGAACGCCATAGAGCATGTCCTTCGCCGCACGGTCCGGCCTCATAACAAACGCCAGCGGCTTGCCGGGACGCCAAAGAGGGTCGAATAGCTTGCCGATCGCGCCAGGTTCATTGGCGATCTCGGGCAATCTCGCCGAGGTATTCCACGGCTCGGGAGCGCTTGCTTTCCGCCACGGCGATCGAGTTTTGCTGTTTGTGAATATCCCAGCCAACAAATCGGGGATGTTCGATGCGGCCCGTTTCCCCTATCCCTGAGGCTCGGTGCCGGCCGGCCGACTTAGCCCTCGTACCGTTGCCTATCGGCTGACCAGCCACTCTCAGGCCCGGCGATCATAGAGCTAGCTGGACCAGACAAACAATTTGCTGGTACGGTCTTCCACCATTTTGTTGCATTCAAGCGATATTTGCCGCAAATAGGCGAGCCGCCAGTCTGGCCTGCTGGACCCGGCACGGAGCGGGTGTAGCTCAGGGGTAGAGCACAACCTTGCCAAGGTTGGGGTCGAGGGTTCGAATCCCTTCGCCCGCTCCAATAAAACCCAAGGAAATTCAGGGGTTAATGCGGCCCGGCGAAATTCCGGTTGAGCGGCAAAATACCGAACAAAACGCAAAACTGCACACAAATTGCGCGGAAGTGCGTGCAAAACACACGCAGTGCGTTCGCGCTCTGTCCTCGGAGCGGTTGCCGGGCCGCTGTTCCTCCAACAAAAACGAAATCACGCACCGGAATCGCCGCCGGCGCGTGATCAATTTCTAACGAAGGACGAAGAGACCGAATCAACCCCGGAAGGACCAACAACCGAAGGCATGATCGATGACCGAATCTAACCCGCGCGCGCCTGAAGTTCAAACGATTTGTTTGCGCCCGCTCGACGTCGCGGCCGTCCTCTACAAATACCGCCCCAAGCGGCCGGGCGAAGTGATCGACGAAGATGCTTGGCCGCCCGGTTACGGGTGCCTGCCGGACCCGCCGGCGGCGGCCAGGGGCAACGGCTCGGCCGCGGCCGCATACTTTTCCTCAGATGATTTCAAGGCGAAGCCGGAGCCGAATGGCGATGATCGGGTTGATGGCGGAGACGCCGCCGACGCATTAGCGGCCGCTGTGGCTTCGTTTGGCCCGCTCACCACAGATAGAGCGGAGCGGTTGTGGATTTGGCTAAAAAACAACCCTTCGGAAGTCACCGGCCGGGTTCTCGACAAGACTGAAATGGACCGGAGCATTGAGAGGGCGATCGAGTTCGAGCGTGCGACGCACCCGGGGAAGGAGGAAAGCAAGGGTTTTGACGAGTCCTCTTATGGGCAAGCGAACGGCGGCGGTGCCTCGCGGCAATATAGCGAGTTGAATCAGATCTTGGGCAACATCGTTCCGATCGAGCGTCAGGAAGCCGGCGGGGCTTCCGGCACTGAGTAGGGAACAAAAGGCGCCGGTCCCGGTCAAGATTTATACCTATGACGAGATGGTCAATCTCCCGCCCCCGGATTTTGCGGTGCATGGTCTTGTCGTGTGTCGCGCGAAAAACGTGATGTTTGGCCCATCGAACGTCTTCAAGAGTTTCATCGCCACGGATTTAGGCGGGAGCGTCTCGACCGGAGCAACCTTCCACGGCATGGCGACGAGAAAGATGAAGGTCTTTTATGTCGCGAATGAAGGGGCTCACGGGGTCGGCCGCAAGCGCATCGCAGCTTGGATGGCTTACCACGGAATCCCACTCGAAGCTCGGCGTAACATTTTCCTGATCAAAGTTGAGACGATCCTTCCGAACGAAATTTCACGCAACAATTTGCTTGCTGCAATCCGCCTGCTTGTCGAGCCCGGCGAAGACTTTTTCATCATCTTCGATGTGTTGCGCGGGACAATGACCGGCTCCGAAAGCGACGACGAAGCGGCGCACGCGTGGACCGCGGCGGCCGAGATTCTCATTGCCGAGGGCGCCACGATTTTGACGGTAACACATAGCCCCTACAGCGAGGACGCGCGGATGCGCGGGCATTCTCACCTATGGGGGAGCTTCGACGCCAGACTCCAAGTTGAAGGCGATAAGGAAAAGCGGACGGCAGTTCTCAAGATCGACCGCATCAAGGATCACGAATCGACCGGGCAATGGGGGTTCACGCTCGAAGAACAAGAGACGGATGAACACCCGGGTGAGTTTTCGCTTGTGCCTCGGCTCGATGGGACCGTGAAACCTGGAAAGCCAAGCCCAAGAAGCTGCCGAAAAATGCGGACCTGGCATTGTCCGCCTTGAAGTACGCGCTCGAAGAGGTTGGCGCCCTGCCGCCGGCAAGCAATCACATCCCAGCGAACACAAAATGCATCACGGTTCAGCAATGGCGCGAATATTCCCGCATGCGATCCGGGGCGGACAAGCCGGACACCAAACTAAAGGCATTTGTACGGGGGTGCGAGTACCTTTCGGCCGATGGCAATGAGAAAATAGTAGCAATTTTGGGGGCTTATGCGTGGCTGGTCTAACCGGACAGTCCCGACAAAATGCAAAGTGTCCGTTATTGTCCGGGATGACACTAGAGTCGGACAGTCTGATGCAACGCGCTTGAGCGTAATCATTGAACCGATAGGAAAAAGGGAGGATCGAAAATGGGTGAAACATCGAAGCACGCATCATCGAAGCACAAGCGCAAAGAGCATCGTCTCACCGAGAAGGCTCTCGCGCGTTCCGGCGCCGATCGGCTGGCCGAGGCCGCCAGAAAGCGCGAGGCGGCCGAAGTGGCCGCTCGAAAGGCCACAAAATAAATGCGCCAGTTCCGCCGCCGCACGGCTGAGTCGCCTTTCGTGCTTTCCGGCCGCGGATCGCGCGCGTTGATCGCCGGTTCAGGTGACCGCCGTCATTTATCGCCACGTGCGCCCTTCGTCGTCTTGCGCGCGCGCCAGCCGCCCTGGCCAGAGAGCATCATCGGGCCGCCGCGGCCTGGCGATAACCGGACGCCACTGGAACGCTGGAAGGATTTTCATTTCGCGTGGGAAGCGCACTTCTATGGCTGACGCGCTCTTGTGTGGCGATCAAGGGAAGTATGACCATATGGGTCAAAGGGTCCCAACGTCGGGGACCTCGGAGCGGGATTGAGAGCGAACATTGGGAAGGTATCGCTTTCGAGGGAAGGTTGAACCATTGAACGACATGCCGCCGATTGTAGCCAAATTCGACGGGCCCGAACCCGGCCCTCGCCCGGCGCCGGTCCGCGCGATGGCCGCCATTGTCTTCACGGAAGGCGGGGGCCTTGAATTGCGCCCGCTCCAAGGTTGCACGGCCGAAGAAATCGCTGTGATTGAGCGAGTCGAGCTTGTCCCGTGGTTTCACGTCGAGCCAGAAGTTATCAGGAATTTAATCGAGCCGGCCGGCGACGGACTAGCGGGAAAACAATGAAAGGGGCGGCCCCATCTTTCGAAGGAACCGCCCCCCGTGCAGGCCTCGCCAAACCAAGCCTTGCCAGGATCTGTCGCCATGTCCCGGCGCAAGCAACCGGGCTGATAGTGTGAGGGCCTTTTTTAGCTGACCTCACCATGGCACATTTCCCGAGGCCCATAGTGGAAACTTTGGATTAGAGTAAATGCGAGAGCACAAGCCGGACGCTGAAACCAAAGCGCGCGTTGTAAATTTGAGTTGAGCGCCGCGAAGTATTTGCTTTCGTGCCGGGGCGGATACAGCGGCACGCTTTTGGTCAGCTATCAGCGCGAAATGAGCGCTCCCGCGATCGTCACGGAAGCCGCATGGTTCGCGAGGGCAAGCGCCGATGCGATCGCGGCGGCGACGGGAGGGGCGCACGAATGACAACCGAACCGGAACAACCCGAACGTACGCAGCCCGGCGCCAAAGTTGGATAGTTAACATGCAAATTTCCGGCGGAGGCGGCGGAGGCTATTCTGGCCCTAAAGAGATCAAGTATCTATTTATTGGCGGTGGGTGCATCAGCACCGTTCTCGATCGGATTTCAGCCACCTTCGCCGGTGGAGCAGTTCTCGATCTCAATTATGAGGCGCTAACCAGCAACTACTCGAAAGTGTTTTATTACGACGCCCTACCGGAACGTAAGTCATACGAAGATCCTGCCAGGGTTGTTTTCCGAGGATCAAGTTGCAGAGCGGTTCGGTGTTGGGGTCCGCGTTGTGCGAGAGCATGCGTGCGCAAAGCGCACGGGAGCAAGTTTTCACGCAAGCGCTACTTCACAGAAGCCGATATCCTGGAATTGATGAAAGGAGGCAAGGCGACATGCTCAGAATCGTCAAACGGCCCGGCTCGCCAAACTTCTACGCCCGCAGGACATACACTTGTATCGTTGAAAGCCCAAAGGACCCGCCGCCTGGGCGATGAGTGTCGACTTGAACGCCTGCATTGGTTGCAATGCTTGCGTTGTCGCCTGCCAGGCCGAGAACAATATTCCCGTCGTCGGCAAAGAGCAGGTGGTTCGCGAGCGAGAGATGCACTGGCTGCGCATCGACCGCTATTACGAGGGAAGCCCCGCTGCGCCCGATAGCTACTTTCAACCGGTGCTGTGCATGCATTGCGAGGGGCGCCCTGCGAAACAGTCTGTCCGGTTGGGGCGACCGTGCACGATTCGGAGGGCCTCAACGTGATGGTGTACAACCGCTGCATTGGGACGCGGTTTTGCTCCAACAATGCCCCTACAAGGTGCGTCGATTCAACTATTTCGCTTTTTCAAACGAGGAGCAAAGACCGCCCGAGGCGCGCAATCCGGATGTCACCGTGCGTGGGCGCGGGGTGATGGAGAAATGCACCTTTTGCCTGCAGCGTATCGCCGAGGCGCGCATTGCCGCCGACCGGGAGAACCGGCCGGTCGGCGAAGTCGTGACGGCGTGTCAAGCCGCGTGCCCGACGCAGGCCTTTACCTTCGGCAATATGGCGGACCTGGACAGCGAGGTCGCCAAACGCAAACAGAGCCCTCTCGATTATGCGCTGCTGGCGGACCAGAACACGCGTCCGCGCGTCACCTACGAGGCGCGCATCCGCACCCCGAAACCGCCCAATGAGGGCAGCGGCGGATGACCGACATTCCGGCCTCGCACGCACTGCATCCGGAGAGTCCCATCGGCGGTTCGCGGCCGCCGCTTTCGCGCGACCCAGTCGTGCTGCCGGGTTCCACCATCGGTTCGATGACCGACCAGATATGCGCGATCGCACTGCGCGAACGGGCCTTTTTGTGGTGGTGGATCGCAATGATTCCGGCCTTGCTTCTCACCGGCGTGCTGGTCGCCGCAATCCTCTGGCTGTTCTATGCGGGCGTCGGCATTTGGGGCATAGACTGGCCGGTGGTCTGGGGGTATGCGATCATCAATTATGTTTGGTGGATCGCGATCGCGTCGGGGGGAACGTTCATCTCCGCGCTTTTCTATCTGACACGGGTGGAGCGGCGAACCTCGCTGAACCGGAGCGCCGAGACGATGACGGTGTTCGCGGCCGCCTCATCGTGACAATCCATCGTTTGCGCGCGCCTGGCATGACCTGGTACAAGATGCCAGTGTTCCTGTGGTCGCTCTACGCCACCAGCATAATTTTGGTGCTAGGGACGCCGGTTTTGGCGATAACGCTGCTGCTGCTGGCGTTCGAACGCATTTTCCACATCGGCGTGTTCGATCCGGCACTCGGCGGCGATCCCCCTTTATTTCAGCACCTATTCTGGTTCTACTCCCACCCCGCCGTGTACATCATGATTCTGCCGGGCTCGGCGTGATTAGCGAGATCATTCCTGCATTCGCGCGCAAGCGGTAATTTGGTTACAATTTGTGGTCTGGTGCAGCATCGCGATAGGGTGATCAGTTTTCTTGTGTGGGGGCATCACATGTTCGTCGCCGACACATCGCTCTATTCCGCCCTTGTTTTCTCGATCCTGAGTTATGTGGTTGCGGTACCGTCTGCGATAAAGGTGTTTAACTGGCTTGGGACGATGCACAAAGGGTTCATCCGGTTCGACGCGCCGATGCTCTATGCGATCGGCTTCATTGGACTTTTCACGACGGGCGCCTTGACCGGCCTCTTCGTGGCTGCGCTCGCCGCCGATGTCCACCTGACGCAGACCTATTTCGTGGTGGCGCACTTCCACTACGTGATGGTCGGCGGCATGGTCTCCGCCTATTTCGCCGGTCTGCATTTTTCGTGGCCGAAGATCACAGGGCGGATGTATCCGGAGATGTGGGGGCGAGCCGGCGCGGTGATAATCTTCATCGGCTTCAACCTGACCTTCTTCCTGCAGTTCATTCTGGGCTATTTCGGCATGGCCCGTCCTTATCACTCCTACCCGCCGGAATTCGAGGTGTTGAACGTGCTCTCGTCCGCCGGCGCGACGATACTGGCCCTGGGCTACCTGCTCCCGCTCGGCTATTTGACGTGGTCTCTGTTCTACGGCGAGCGCGCAAGCGCTGATCCATGGGGCGCCACGGGGCTTGAGTGGCAAACGGCATCGCCGCCGCTCACTGAAAACTTCGTTTCTACGCCAACGGTAACGGAGCCACCTTATAATTATCCGCCACCCGAGGCCGTGCAGCGCCATGTCTGAAGCTTCACTAACGCATGAGTTCCAATATTCAAGCGCACGCCATCAAGCGGAGACTGACCTTGGTGCTGCTTCTGGTTCTGCTGGCGATAGAGTTCGGCGTGAGCTTTCTGCCGCTCGGCCGGTCTGCCCGGCCGCTCGTTCTGATCCCCGCCGTGCTGATGGTTGGGGTGGTCGGGACGGTCTTCATGGAGGTCGGGCGGGGCCCCGAAATTATTCGTCTTTTCGCCATCGCCGCTCTACTCTGGCTGAGCTTCCTGCTCGGCTTGGGCAGCTTGGACCCGATGACGCGTATTGAGTATTTGGTACAAGCCGCCTATCCAAGATAACGTGGAACATCCGTTGTGCATGCTGCCCTCGCGCGCTATCGCTTGGAGGATTAGGCGAGCTGCTGGCGCGCGACGGGGAACGGGCCTGGCGGCCGGTGGGCAAGCAAATCGCGGCGCATCCGGCGGCCCGCGCCATTCGGCGCAAGAGGATCATTCGGATGCCGTTCGTCGATCCGGCGCATCATGGCAAGATCGGCCGCCGCCACCGGCCTGGGCAGAGAGACGCCGCCGCGGCTGATCCGCGCCTTCCTGAGTTCATCGCAGGATTCACGATGGGCAGATCGTGCGACCGGTCGATCATCGTCTTGCGCCCCGGCATGCCCGCCGAGCCCGCGCACCTTAGCAAAAATCATTCGACTAAGTTCATGTTTTGCGTCAACTCTTTAGATCTTCGCCTGGAACGCCTTCAAAGCCACCGTTGCAAGGGAGCCGGCCTTGGCTCAAGACTTGGAATACTCCGGCGGCCCCGCCCACAAGCGGCGCCTTCCTCCCGGGCCCGCCGAAGCGGCGTGATCTGGTTGACGTGAACGTCGAATTGCCGCGCCAAATCGGCCACATCTTCGCGTTCTTCACCGCGGCCAATGCCGCTCCTGAGCTCGTCAACGGCGGCCTCGCATGCCGGGCTGTGATTCCGGCGCACGCGTTTCGTCATCGACGCTCCTGATCCGCGGCCATCATCGCCGCTGTTAGACAAAAACTCCCCTTAGCCCGCTGTTCAAATGTGCCGCCGAACGAAACCCCGCGACAGCCACCGACTCGCTGCTTAGGCCTCGCCGCGAGGCGCCTTTTCCCGAGCGGCCACTTTCATGATTTCCTCGACCGCCGCGACGAGAAGTTCATCCATCTTCCGGCGTATCTCATGGTCCGGTATATCCACTCCGGCGCGGTCAAAGTTGGCGCGTATGGTCTTGAGAACCTGGCCCGCACTGTCTTTCTCGATTTCGGCAGTGACGAGGCGGCTTGCGAAATCTTCCGCCTCCGCGCCGGTCTTGCCGAGCTTTCCGGCGGCCCAAAGTCCAAGCCTTTTGTCGCGCCGCGCCCTCGCCTTGAATTTCAGTTCTTCGTCATGCGCGAGTTTCGCTTCGAAAGCATGCTCCCGCTCGTCGAAAATCGTCATGATACTCCCCATGGCACCATTGTGTCTCCGCATTTAGGTGGCAAATTCGATAATAGCAATATCTTGCGGGAGCAACCTGCCTGACACAGCGACGTTGCAGCTCGATTTCTTCGTATATCCCGTTACGAATCTCTGCTAAGGATCAGACGTCCCATTCGACAGGGAGGGATCGATTCTACAAAATCTCAGTTTGTCAGCCTGGCGTAGTGTTAGCTTGGCATTGAAGGGAAATCCGCTTTCGGATAGGTTGGGTTTGGTCAGCTTGGTCCAGGACCGGAACAAGCTCGGCCCCCTCGATCCGCGGCGGCCAATAAGCGCATAGCCTACTGCTCCCGCCCGCCTTTGACGTCCCGTGCGATGGCGCGTCCGGATGTGGGACATAGACGTTCAAAGGAGCCACGGCCACCCATGGATCATCTCAAGCCACGGTTAATCCCAATGAATCGCCGCCGCCGCATTTACGAAGGCAAGGCAAAGGTCCTCTATGAGGGTCCCGAACCCGGCACGCTCATCCAGCACTTCAAGGACGACGCCACCGCGTTTAACGCCAAGAAGCACGAGGTAATCGACGGAAAAGGGGTGCTCAACAACCGGATCTCCGAGTTCGTTTTTCAAAATCTCAACGACATCGGCGTTCCGACGCATTTCATCCGCCGCCTCAATATGCGCGAGCAATTGATTCGGGAAGTGGAAATCGTGCCGCTCGAAGTGGTTGTCCGCAATGTCGCGGCCGGGTCGCTCTCGACCCGGCTTGGGATCGAGGAAGGCACCCAATTGCCACGCTCGATCATCGAATTCTACTACAAGAACGACGAGCTCAACGACCCCATGGTTTCCGAGGAACATATCACGGCGTTCGGCTGGGCGAGCCCTCAGGAAATCGACGACATCATGTCGCTCGCGGTTCGGGTCAACGATTTCCTATCCGGGCTTTTCCTTGGCGTCGGCATCCGGCTTGTCGATTTCAAGATGGAATGCGGCCGGCTGTGGGAAGGCGATATGATGCGCATCGTCGTCGCCGATGAGATTTCCCCCGATTCCTGCCGCCTGTGGGACATCAAATCGAACGACAAGCTCGACAAGGACCGTTTCCGGCGCGATCTCGGCGGGCTGGTCGAGGCGTATACCGAAGTCGCGAGGCGGCTCGGTATCTTGCAGGAGAACGAGCAGCCCCGCGCCAATGGGCCGAAGCTCGTCCAGTGATCAAAACCAACTGTCGGCCGCCGCCGGCCATGCGGCGGCACGGCCGACGGATGGGTTTCGCACTTTTTTCCAACGGCCCCCGTAAGAGTCTCGCCTTCCGTGGCGTGGTTTTGGCCCTCCGGCCTTGGGGCACTGGTATCCCCATGCCACGATCCTTGCCCAAGCCATTAACCTGAGATCGGAACGATGAAAGCGCGGGTCGTTGTCACACTCAAGGACGGTATTCTAGATCCGCAAGGCAAGGCCATAGAGGGTGCGCTCAAATCGCTCGGCATCGCCGGTATCGACAGCCTGCGGCAAGGAAAAATATTCGAGATCGAACTTGCTACGAACGATCGAACCGCGGCGGAGGGAGTGCTGCGCGGCGCATGCGAGAAATTGCTCGCCAACCAGGTCGTTGAAAATTTCCAGGTGGAAGTCTTCTAGATTTTCGCGAGCGGCGGGTTGCCCGCACAAGCAGACATGAGCGACGAAAATATAACCGGCACATGAAAGCCGCCATAATTCTCTTCCCCGGCTCCAACCGCGAGCGAGACGCGCTCCGCGCCGTGGAAAAAATCGCCAAAGCTAAACCCTCCATCGTCTGGCATGGTGAACATACCCTGCCCGCCGGCACCGATCTTGCGGTGCTTCCCGGCGGCTTTGCTTACGGCGATTATCTGCGTTGCGGCGCCATCGCCGCGCGGGCGCCCGTCATGGACGC
>Ga0207091_1234_pt1 | contig 11607 bp, 9 predicted proteins | sample Alteio_BWMinHeat_47_FD_153534 | JGI IMG/M metagenome (GOLD analysis project Ga0207091, IMG submission 153534) | Enriched cells from forest soil in Barre Woods Harvard Forest LTER site, Petersham, Massachusetts, United States -... | ecosystem: Environmental > Terrestrial > Soil > Temperate forest >... | reverse complement strand
TCGCCGTTAGATTATTTTTTTGAAACGTTTGATGGTGAAATGGACAATAAGGCGCTGGATGAGTTTTGCCTGTTAGATGATGATGATGTTTTATTTGCCATAAAAAAATGGAGCCGTTGCAACGACAAGGTGCTTTCGCTTTTGTGCAGCAGTCTGCTAAACCGCAGGCTGTTTAAGTGCAAATTGCAGGCGGAACCCTTTAATGAAGGTTTTATAAGCCAAAAAAGGAAAATCGTGTCAAATAAATTAGGAATTTCGGTGGAGGAAGCGCGTTATTTCGCGTTTACCGGCGAAGCCACGAATACAACGTACAGGCTTGCAGATGAACACATTAACATATTATTTAGGGACGGGATTGTAAAAGATATTGCTGCCGTGGACGACCCTTTGATACATCAAACACTTTCCACGCCGGTAAAAAAATTCTACATTTGCGAATTAGCGTTGAATTAATAGCCGTTGGCCGTTAGAAAAAGCCCCATTTGATTACAGTAAGGCGCCTATAGCTATTTTAATGAAGGAATTATATTGCACTTACTATTTTTTATTGCTTATATCAGATTAACCCGTGAGCATCCGCCTGTCGGCTATTATTGAACCTGTGGGTTTTACAAATAGCTAAAAGCTCACAGCTAAAAGCTTCGAAATGACATTTACTGCTGCGCAAATCGCTTTGTTAATTAACGGGAAAATTGAGGGCGACCCTTCAGTTTCAGTAGGTTCCTTTGGTAAAATTGAAGAGGCGCAGCGGGGTGAGCTTGCATTTTTGGCCAATCCCAAATACGAGGAATTTTTGTATTCCACTGGGGCTTCGGTAATAATAATCAACGAAACACAGGAATTGAAACAACCAGTTGAGGCATCATTAATACGGGTGCCGGATGCTTACAGCGCTTTCGCGCTTTTGCTTCATAAGTACCAGGAAATGGTAACGCAGCAGCTTAATGGCGTTCAACAGCCCAGCTATATACATGAAACGGCAAAAATCGGTCAAAACGTGTTTATTGCAGCTTTTACATATTTGGGAGAGAATGTGCAGGTTGGCAACAATGTAAAATTCTTTCCGGGGGTTTTTCTTGGCAATAATGTAAAAGTCGGCGACAACACCATTTTGCACCCGGGGGTGAAAATTTATCATGACTGCGTTATCGGTAAAAATGTAATTATACACGGGGGCACAGTTGTGGGGGGCGATGGCTTTGGTTTTGCCCCCCTGGCAGATGGCACATATACAAAAATTCCACAGATAGGCAATGTGATAGTGGAAGACTTTGTGGAAATAGGCTCCAATGCCACCATTGACCGGGCAACGATGGGGTCAACGATCATCAGGACAGGTGCTAAATTGGATAACCTTATTCAAATAGCGCATAATGTTGAAGTTGGTAGTAACACGGTTATTGCTGCACAGGCCGGTATAAGCGGCAGCACCAAAATTGGTAAAAATGTGCTGATAGGGGGCCAAGCCGGTATTGTAGGGCATATTCAAATTGCCGATGGCAGCAAAATAAACGCACAAAGCGGTGTTAGCAAATCTATAAAAGCAGCCAATACCGCTGTTACTGGCACGCCCGCTTTCGAGTATTCCAGTGCGTTGCGCAGCCAAGCCCTAAGCCGCAATTTGCCTGAATTGGAAAAAAGGGTCGCCGAACTGGAGAAAATGGTGCAGCAGTTGATGGCTGAAAAAGAAATTACGGCCGTACCTTAACAAAACATAAATACCTTAAAAGCCCCCGCTATTGCAAAAACGTTATTTTTGCAACATTTATTTATTAAATGGCTGAATTGTTATTCAGCCCAAAGTGTTTTGAGCAGCCGAAGACGTTTTCAGTACGGCAGCCTGACACACCAAAATTAAAATGGACTCAAATTTTAATCCTGACAAACAGCATACACTTGCCTCCGCGGTAAGTATCAGCGGAACCGGTTTGCATACCGGGGTATTAGTTGATATGGCATTAAAGCCCGCGAGCCCAGGCTTTGGCATGCAGTTTCAGCGTGTTGACCTACCAGGCAGGCCGGTTATAAAAGCGGATTGCGACCTGGTAACAGACGTAAGCCGGGGTACCACCCTGCAGGTGGGCGACGCAAAAGTGAGCACGGTTGAGCACATACTGGCCGCGCTTACAGGCATGGGAGTTGACAATGTTTTAATTGAATTGAACGGGCCTGAGATACCCATTATAGACGGCAGCTCCCAGCCGTTTACAAAACTAATTGAGGATGCTGGCCTTGAAGAGCAAGAAGCTACAAAGGCCTGGTACAGCTTAGACGAGAATATTTACCATTACGACGAGGCGAAGCGTGTTGAAATGGTGGCACTGCCGTCATTAACTTACCAAATAACCACGCTGATTGATTTTAATAGCCCTGTTTTGGGCACCCAGCACGCCGGGCTTAAAACCTTGCGCGATTTTAAAACAGAAATAGCGCCCTGCCGCACCTTTTGCTTTTTACACGAATTAGAAACGTTGCTGGAGCATAACCTTATTAAAGGCGGCGACATTAACAATGCCATTGTTGTTGTTGACAAACCGGTAACCGAGGACGAAATGACCAGATTGGCAAAAGTTTTTAACAGGGAAAAAATTGAAGTAAAAAGCGAAGGTTACCTTAACAATCTTGAATTGCGCTTTCCCAACGAGCCAGCACGGCATAAATTATTGGATGTTGTCGGCGACCTTTCGTTGGTTGGCTACCCTATTAAAGCGCGTATTATTGCCAACCGACCCGGCCACAGCACTAATGTTGAATTTGCAAAGAAAATAAAGCAGTATATCAAGAAAAACAAGCACGTTATTAAAAATGTGCCTTTATATGACCCGTCGCTGCCGCCAATTTATGGTTTGGAACATATTGAAAAAACCCTTCCGCACCGTTTTCCGTTCTTACTGGTAGACAAGATAATTCATCTGTCTGACACCGCGATTGTGGGTATTAAGAATGTAACCTTTAATGAGTGGTTTTTTCAAGGGCATTTTCCGGGAAACCCAGTCATGCCGGGAGTGCTTCAAATTGAAGCCCTGGCCCAAACCGGCGGTATTTTATGCATAAATGCCATGAAAGGCGGACAGTACGATACATATTTTTTAAAGATAGACAATTGCAAATTCAAGCACAAGGTAGTTCCTGGCGACACAATGATATTGAAAATGGAACTCAACCAGCCTATACGGAGAGGAATTTGCGACATGAGAGGGACTGTATACGTGGGAGGAAAAGTTTCAGCAGAAGCCGACCTTGTTGCACAAATTGTGAAAAGAAACTGATATTAATATTAAACCACGATGGTATAAAATAGTCTTTGTTCACTAATTGTTCCGGAATTTACTTTTACTTTTAAACCATTTAACAATTTCATGATTCATCCTCACACCTATATACATCCAAATGCAAAACTTGCGCAAAATGTGAAAGTTGACCCATTTACCGTTATCCACGAGGATGTTGAAATTGGAGAAGGCACCTGGATAGGCAGCAACGTTACCATTATGGAGGGTGCGCGCATAGGCAAAAACTGCCGTATTTTTCCTGGGGCTGTTCTCTCCGCAATACCGCAAGACCTAAAATTTAACGGTGAAAGAACGTATATAGAGATTGGGGATAACACAACCATCCGTGAGTTTGTTACGATTAATCGGGGCACAACCGACCGATGGAAAACAAAAGTTGGCAGCAACTGCCTTATTATGGCGTACTGCCATATAGCACACGATTGCATTATTGGCAACAACTGCGTTATGAGCAACAACTCACAGCTCGCCGGCCATGTTGTTATGGGCGACTGGGCCTGGGTGGCAGGTGTTTGTGCCGTTCACCAATTTGTGCATATTGGGCAGCATGCGTATATAGGCGGGGGCAGCTTGGTTAGTAAAGATGTACCACCTTTTATAAAAGCCGTGCGTTCACCTTTAAGTTATGGCGGCGTAAACAGTGTAGGGCTTAAAAGGCGTGGTTTTTCGCTTGACCAAATAAACCATATACTGGATATTTATCGTGTTATCTACAATAAAGGCATGAATATATCGCAGGCGCTTGAGTACATTGAAGAAGAAGCACCTGCCACGGATGAAAGAGATGAAATTGTGGCCTTTATACGCGAAAGTGGCCGGGGCATAATTAAAAGATATAGCAAAGGTGTTGGCGAAGAGGATGATTGAAAAACAGCTAAAGAAAGCTGATAGCCGTTGGCTATTAGCAGTTAGAAAGAGGCGCGTCATATATTCAGAGAGTACCCCACAGAGGCAGTAATAAATATACGCCACAATTTTTTGCCTTGCGCAAAAGGGCGTTGTTAACAAATAACACATTTCTTTTTTATCCAATAATGTTCTCTTAACTTTGAATAGCCGCCGAGACGGCTATTAGGTATACAAAATGATAAAGCGAAGCGGAGGTTTGTCAAAATAAAATAAATTTATGTACACAACTTATCATTTATCATCAGCTGAAGAAGTGCCAAATATCGTAGAGGCAATAATTTCGGCTCATAAATCGAAAGCGATTACCATAACCGTGGAAGAAGACGAAGAGGACGAACTCACAGAGGAACAAAAACATATTTTGGACGAAAGATTAGCTGAAGATGAAGACGATTATTTAACTGCAGAGGAGGTAATTAATCAATTGAAGAGCGAATATGGATTATGAAATCATTATGTCTTCCCGTACCCTAAAAGAATATAAAAATGCTATCAGCTATTACGCTTTAAACAGCTACAGTGCACCCACAAATTTTGTCACCGCTATTGAAAACGCATTTGGCGTTTTAGCTAAAAACCCTTTCTTCCGAATAAGGTATAAAAACGTTAGAGCATTAAAAGTGAAAAGATTCCCTTATTTGCTCTATTTTGTCATCAATGAAAACAACCACACGGTTAAAATTCTTTCTTGTTTCCATACTAAAAGAAACCCCGAAAGAAGACCAAGAATATCTTAAAACAAATGCATCCAAAGCATGGCTCCTGTGCCAATTGGGTTAATGGCAAAAAACCGTGTCTCCAAAATCTACGAGACTTCACTTAACCAAAAGGGCAGTTAACATACGGGTGAAACAATTACTGTTTCTGCTATCTTTGTTGCCCATGCAAATAGTTTTACAAAATGCAGGCAAAAGATTTAACAGGGATTGGATATTCCGCAGGTTAAGTTTTACGTTTGTAAGCGGCACATCTTATGCTGTCACGGGTCCCAATGGCAGTGGTAAAAGCACCCTGTTGCAGGTAATAGCCGGTGCGGTTAATATATCCGAGGGGACTGTTCAATATTCTGTGGGTAGCAATCCATGCAAATCAGAAGATGTATTCAAGCAGATTTCAATCGCGGCGCCCTATCTTGATTTGGTAGAAGAAATGACAGCCGAAGAGTTTCTTGCATTCCACCAAACTTTCAAACCCTTCATTCATGACTCAATAAATTCCATTTTGCAAGCCGTTGGCCTGAGGCAGGCCGCCGCCAAGCAAATACGGTATTACAGCAGCGGCATGAAACAGCGCCTCAAACTGGCACAAGCAATTTTTTCAGATGTCCCTGTAGTACTCCTCGACGAGCCATGCACTAATCTTGATGCCGCAGGATACGAGCTTTACCGGCATTTAATTGACGAGTATTGCACAAGCAGGTTGGTTATAGTAAGTAGTAATGATATAAACGAATATAGTTTTTGTGAACACCGGCTTAATATATTCGACTATAAAAAGTAATTGGCTGTTGATGTTACGGCCAATCGCTCCGGTTAAACAAAAATGGCTTTACGTTTTTTGCGTAAAGCCCGTTTTGTTGTTTTAAGGCCATTACCGAAATAAAGCTTGCGACTGTGGGTTATTGCAACGACAATTTACCCTGGTAGTAATCCAGAATTTTAGTTCGTACAATATAATCGTATTTGGCTGCGATAAGATTGATATTTGCTTGGTCAACATTATTTTTTGCAGTTATATATTCAAGCGATGTATACAAGCCGGCATTAAACCTTACTTCCGCTATGCGAAAAGATTCTTGGTAGGCTTTTACTGCTTCTGTTGTTTTTTGGTATTTGTCGAAAGAAGTTTGCATGTTAATATATGCCTGCTTTACATTTTGTTGCAAAGTAGTTTGCGTAATTTTTTCTTCAAAGCTTGTTCTCTTCTCTGTTATGCGGGCAAGGTCTACCTTGCTTTTATATTGAAACCCTTGTAAAATGGGGATGGACAGGCCCAAGCCAAAATAATTATTAAAGTTATTGCTCAACTGCTGTCCGTAAGGTATTTTGCCACCAGTAGTAGACGTTGCCGCGCTTGAATAGTTTGAAGCCAAACCGCCATTTAAAGTTAAGGTAGGCCATAGCTGGCCGCGAGCTGCTTTAAAAGCTTTTATTGCGCTTAGTGTTTTAAAGTGCGCTGATTTTATAAGAGCCAAGTTTTGCATCGCTTCCTGAAATATTAAATCAGCCTGTGCATCGTATAAAACAGGCGCCGGAGCCTCCAGTTCCTGCACTTCAAAAGATGCATATGGAAGGTTTAGATATTGAACCAGGGCTATTTTGGCTGACTCCAGTGTGTTTTGCAGGCCGATGATACCCAATTCATTGCTTGCTACCTGGCCTTCAAGGTCGGTAAGCGTTTGGGGGTTGGATAAAGCCCCTGAACTATCCTGTGTTTTATATCTTTGCTCTTGCTCACGTGTGGATTCCAACTGCTGTATAGATGCATTCAACTGCGCTTTTGTGCTCAGTATGGTAAGATAGCCAAGTATTACATTAATAGTTATAAGATCTTTTTGCTGCTGTAAATCCATCCTACTGGCTTGGTAGGTTAGTTTATTGGCTGCAAGGTTATTCCTTATGCTGCCACCGTTCCATAAATATTCGGTTCCGTTTACGTTGTAGTTTCCAAGGCTTAGGCTTTGGTTTACATAAGTGTTGGTAAACGAACTTATTGCCCTGCCCTGGCTTTCGTTCTGGCTGATGTTTCCCGATATATAGGGCAACATATTGCCTAATGCCTGCTGCACAGAAACCCTGTTGTTCTGAGCGATAAAATCGTTTTCGTTTACCTGCAGGTTATTCTTAATTGCAATATCTATGCATTGTTTTAATGTAACTGTACCCGTTAAGGCAGCCGTATCCTGGGCAAAGCTTTTCCACGCTATTACAACAAACATCATAGCCAGCAGTGTGCTCTTCTTTTTCATAACTATTTTCATCCTTCTTTTCTTTTATTGTTTTACTTTTTAACTGTTTACAGTTTATAACCTTTTGGTGCCTTCAAAAAATATTTTTGTTGCTTGTTATCATTTTTTAGCCATTACCCACCATTTCCTGTGGCAAAACGGGTTACTCTGTTCTCAAACTGTCAACAGGGTTGGCCAGTGCCGCCTTAACTGCATGGTACCCTGCGGTAAGCAGCGTTATAAGCAGCACGGCCGCGCCCGCCACTAAAAAAACAAACACATTTATACTTATTCTGTATGCAAAATCTTCCAGCCATTTCTCGGCAGCAATCCAGCCCAAAGGCACCGCTATAACAAAAGCAACACACACCAACTGTAGGAATTCCCGGCAAAGAAGGGTTACGATGGTTGTGGTGCCTGCACCCAAAACCTTTCTTACGCCTATTTCTTTGGTTCTTTGCAAAGTAGTAAATGCTGCCAGCCCGAACAAACCGAGGCATGCAAGTATTATGGCCAGCCCGGCAAATACGGTGAATATGGCCGCAGTTTTCTGTTCGCTCTTATACAGCTTATTATAATCATCATTTAAAAAGTGGTATTCAAACGGGTGCCAAGGCACCCTTGTTTTCCATATCCCTTGTATACTGCTTATTGCTTGGCGAACATCGGCACTATTTACACGCACATACATTTCCTGAGCAAAGGTGGGGTCAAGAAATATCACAAGGGGCTTGATGGTCTCGTGCAACGACGTGAAATGAAAGTCTTGCACAACCGCTTTTATAACGCCCCGGTTCCCTTTATAAATTGTTTTTCCAACGGCTTCGTTGGGTTTCCAGCCAAGTTGCTTTGCAGCAGTTTCGTTTATGATGAATGAAAATGTGAAATTTTTATAGTTGTTGATAGTGTCCATTAGGGCCAGGTCTGACCGCTGAAAATCGGTTCCTGTCACCAAGTGCATTTTCATGGTTTGTATAAAATCAAAGTCTACCGGAATGGCATTTACCGATATGCCCAGGTCATTGTCGCTTTTCGTTTTTTTAACACCATCGCCCCACTTTATTAAAGTGGGTGTTTCGTATGCTCCGCTGACACCCTCTACACCCGGCAACCGCTTTATAGCTGCTTTTAGGGTTTCGTAACCGGGCCTTGTTTTGGTGTCTATTGGCAGAACAAGCAAATGGTCTTTGTCATAGCCCAAGCTCTTGTTTTGCATGTAATACAATTGCAGCTTCACAACAATAGTGGCTATTATAAGAAACAGAGATATGACAAATTGTACCACGATAAGTGATTTACGGATGCCGTTGCCAGATGCGGAGAAACTAAACCCGCTTCGCAATATTTTTGAAAGCCCGCTGTTTGACAAAATAAAGGCGGGGTATGCGCATGCTATAAGACTTACTATAACTGCGAGCAGCGCCATAAACAACAAGGGCATTGGGCGTATAATGGATAACGCTGTTATTGATTTGCCTGTGATACCGTTGAATAACGGCAATAACTGTATACTTATAACAACAGCAAACACCAAGGCAATAAAAGTTATTAAAAAACTCTCCCCAATAAACTGCATAAACAATTGCCAACGTTGGGCCCCCATAACCTTGCGTATACCAATTTCGCCAAGGCGTGTGGCCGATTGAGCCGTGGCTAGGTTGGTGTAGTTAATACATGCGATAGCAAGTATAAGTACACCTATAACAAACATAATGTATACATAATTAATGTTGCCATTTGGCTCTAGACCACCGAGCGATGAATGAAGATGCACACTGAGCAGAGGTTCAAAGTGGTAGGTAAGATACTCGCTCCCCTTCATGCCAAGTTCTTTTCTTACAATGGAGCGCATATAGCCATCCACCTGCTTTTCGGCAGCAGTTATATTTGTGTTGTTGTGCAGTTGAAGATAGGTAGTGTAATTGGCTGTAAACCATTCTTCGGTCTTAGAAGCATCCAGCGAGGTAAAAGAAGCTACAAAGTCAAACTGTATTTGGGAATTGCCGGGGGCGTCCGCGCAAATACCGGTTACCCTGCAGTCGCCCCTGCCCTCCATGGTTATTACCTTGCCCACCGCATTTTCATTGCCAAAATATTTTTCCGCGGTTGATTGTGTAAGCACCACTTTGTTTGGCGCATCCAGCGCGGTAGCCTGGTCGCCGTCAAGCAGCTTAAAGGAAAACATTTTAAAAAACGGCGCATCCGCATATAACACACTTTTTTCTGTAAACAGTTTGTCGCTATATTTTATAACACGGCTTGCATTAATCAGCCTTGCATAATCATCCACAAAAGAAAATACACGTTTCAACTGCGGGCCTACTTTGGTACCCGTTACCGCAGTTTTATTTTGTGTTTCGCCCTGGCCATCCTCCATCGTAACACGCACTATGTTGCCCGCATTGGTATTAAATTTATCGTAACTAAGTTCGTCGGTAATGTACAAACCTATAAGTATGCTGCCAGTTATGCCAACGGTTAACCCAAAAAGGTTTATAAATGAATACAGCCTGTTTTTTTGTAGGCTGCGCCATCCTGTTTTAAAAAGACTTTTAAGCATAGCAAACAGTTTATAGTTTAAAATTTGTAAATCATATTTTGCAGTTTCGGGCTTAAACACTGTTATTCTTCTTTACTGAACAACATGCTGACGCGTAGCAATGTTAGCCGCTCAATATCCTCTCGGCACAAGTGTGCGACGCAACTATGCTCCATTTACTTACGGCGTTTCGGCTCAAGCCAAATTACATTCACTTCAAGCCAGCCTCGCATAATAAACAGGCCTTCACTCGCTTTACCCCTCTCTATCCCACTTCGACAGGATGGAGAGGGGGTAGCGAGGGCTATTTATTCTCTATCCTCTCAATCCTTCCATCCAGCAAATGAATTATCCTTGATCCATATTCTGCATTCCTTTCCGAATGTGTCACCTGTATAATAGTTACCCCGTCTTCCTTGTTAAGTTTAGTAAATAACTCCATAATTTCCTCACCCTGTTTTGAATTAAGGTTGCCTGTGGGCTCATCAGCCAAAATAAGTTTTGGTTTGCCAACCAACGCCCTGGCTATGCCAACCAATTGCTGCTGGCCGCCCGAAAGCTGAGTAGGGAAAAGATCCTTTTTACCTACAATCTGAAAGCGATCCAGTATATCGGCCACTATTGCCTTGCGCTCGGGCGATTTGTTGTCGCTGTATATCAGCGGTGTTTCAATATTCTCGTACACAGTCAGCTCATCAATTAAGTGATATGCCTGAAAAACAAATCCGATATACCTTTTGTACAATGCCGAACGGTGCTTTTCCTTAAGCTTGTGTACCGCTTCGTGCAAAAAGTTATATTCTCCTTCGTCAAACTCATCCAGCATTCCTATCACATTCAATAATGTGGACTTGCCCGAGCCTGAAGGCCCCATAATTGAAACAAATTCTCCTTCCTTAATGGTGAGGTTTACATCTTTTAGCAAAAAAGTTCTTACCCCGCCGATGGTTATCCATTTTGAAACGTGCTTAAGTTCTATCATAATATTGTGGTATTTATCCCAATTATACGCAATATTGGTTTACAAATACATGCCAATAAGCTTTGCCATTGATTAACAACAAGTTGCAGTTTATTCACTAAAAAAAGTGTACGGTTTTGATACAGTTGTTGTGTCATTTTGTTACAACGCCGGAGGAAGCTGCGAGCTTTTAGCCATTAGCTTTTGGCTTTACACCCTGGTTTGCAAATACATCAGGTGAAGTTTGAAGCCACAATACCAACAACTAACACCTAACGGCTAATAGCCCGGCGTTTATCAATCTTAATGTGGCCGAAACCTGTTTTTCAATATTTTCACCAAAATTTTATTGCGATGAAGAAATTGTTAACGGCTTTATTTATGTTCACCTGCGTTGTTGCTTTTGGGCAAACCCAAGTTCAGCCCTGGTTAATCAGCGGTTCAGTTAAAGGCATCAAAGATACCATTGACAAGGTATTTATTTCCTACCAAGCAAATGACACAAGGGTAAAGGACAGTACACAGATAGACAATGGCAAATTTTCGTTCAAAGGCAGGCTTGGAGAGCCCGTAAAAGCAATGGTATATATTAAGTATGCCTCCGCAAGCCCGGCGTTGAAGAAGATGGACTATGGCCGCGATGCATTATCTCTTTTTATTCAACCGGGAGCAGAAACTGATATTAGCTGCTTGAAGGATAGCTTTGCCACAGCACAAGTTAAAGGCGGCGCCGTGAATACTGAACTTCAAAAAATTGAAGCCAGTGAAAAGGTGTATGATGACAAAATAAACCCGCTTTACCAAGCTTATTCAAGCGCCCGCAAGAACAAGGAAAAAGCCCTTGGCGACAGCCTGGAGAAACTGATTGATGCCATTGACAGCACCAAAACAGAGGATGTATACGGGAAATATATAAAAGCGCATCCAGCCTCGCCGATTGCAGTTTTTGTGTTGCAGG
>Ga0207091_1233_pt1 | contig 11610 bp, 9 predicted proteins | sample Alteio_BWMinHeat_47_FD_153534 | JGI IMG/M metagenome (GOLD analysis project Ga0207091, IMG submission 153534) | Enriched cells from forest soil in Barre Woods Harvard Forest LTER site, Petersham, Massachusetts, United States -... | ecosystem: Environmental > Terrestrial > Soil > Temperate forest >... | reverse complement strand
ACTTTTCCCCGCGCATAAACGGGTAATCGAAAGGTTGTCATTGCCATTTTTAAAAAATGCGCAAAGCATTAAAATACGTATTAAATAAAATTTAATACATTTTATAAGTGGAGAAGGCAATTAAAATAAGATATTGTAAAAATGTTTAATGTAATTATTCGATAATTCAGATATTTTTCTTTCGGTGAGCTGATAAATTTTTTGGGTAGTTAATTTTATATATATCTGAAAACCAATGTTTTTTGCAATATTTTTATATGCGATTATATATTATTTTTCTTAATGTTTTGTTTTACCAAAATTTTACAATAGCTTTAAATTTCTTTAACAAAAACTTAATGCACATGAGAAAAATCCTATTGGGGATGGCTATGCTATTTTTTGCATATGCCGCAAGCTCCCAGTCCCAAGCCGTAACCGGAAAGGTTACCGACCAAAAAGGGACAGCCGTTCCCCAGGCAACAATTATCGAAAAAGGAACCCGGAATGGAACGTTTGCCGCTGATGATGGCTCGTTTAGCATAAAAGTTAAACCTGGTGCCACATTGGTTGTTTCGGCGGTTGGTTATGTAACAATTGATGTGCCTTCTTCCAAAGCTGCTTCAATAACCCTCCCTTTGGATACCCGTTCACTTAGCGAGGTAGTAGTAACGGGTGTAGGCAGTGCCACCAGTAAAAGGCATCTAGGTATTACGGTTGTCTCGGTATCTGCTGATAAATTACCCGCCGCCCCCACGGCGTCAATTGACCAGGCGCTGATTGGTAAAATACCAGGAGCCCAGATATCCTCTATCAGCGGTAACCCCGGCGACCCGGTAAACATCCTGCTAAGGGGTATAAATACAGTTCAGGGCGGCACGCGGCCCCTAATAATTCTTGACGGGGTGGAGGTTCGCTCAACCGACTTAAATTCCTTGGACTTAAGTGACATAGAAAGAGTAGAGGTGGTGCAAGGTGCCGCATCAGCATCATTGTATGGTGCACAGGGCGCCAATGGTGTTATACAACTTTTTTCTAAAAAGGGCAAAAAAGGAAGCGCTAAAGTGAGCGGTTTTACAAGTTATGCCTCCAATTCCTATATCAATAACGGCAATGTACATAAAGCTGCCCTGCACCCATACTTAACTGATGCCAGCAATAATATAGTGGATGTTAATGGCAACATATTGCAAATTGACAGTACCATAGGCTCGCTTTCTGGTATATCGTATCAGTTTGGTGGCCCAGCACGTTATGCAATATTAGACCCGCGGAATATTGCTGACAAACCCTATAATGCCAACCTAAAATACTACGACCAGTTTGCCCAGGTGTTCCAAAACGGCAGCACAACAAACAATGGTATCAACATATCAGGCGCAACTGACAAAAGCGACTATTCAATCTCCGTTTCTAATAACCATACCATAAGCCCGGTTATGCAAAACGGGTATCTGGACAGGACTAATCTTACCGTTAACTTAGGCACAGAGTTGTTCAAAGGTTTCAAAATAAGGTCAATAACCCAACTGGTATATACAAGAAACACGCTTGTTCCGGGTTTGGGCGCACCGGGTGGCGTCGGTTATGGCGAGGGCAATCAAGCAGGCAACGTTGGGGCTATTTATGGTTTTATGAATACCTCACCTTTCTTTAGCCTTAAGCAAAAGTTGTCAGGCGGTGGCTTGCCCATTTACCAGTTAGCTGATTTTTTAAGTGTAAATAGCAACAATCCTTACTATGTACAGGAGTATTCCGAGGGTTTGGATAATAAAATTGATGTAGTGCAAAGTTTTGATGCCAATTACAAGGTGGACAAGTTTGTGGAACTGGATGCTAAGTATGGCATTGATTATAAGACTGAAGGTTCAAGGTGGACTTACCTCAACCAGTCAAACAATGCAAACTCAGTTTATTACAATGACTGGCAGGGTTACGAAAATGGTAACAACAACTTGGGCGAGATAGACCAATTTCAATATGGCGCCACGTTCCAAAACTTTAACGCCAATGCCCTTTTCAAAACTGACTTCCAAAAAGATTTTCATTCAAAACTGCCCATACAAACCGCAACACTAGTGGGTTTTGACTATCGGAAAAGGAAATATACAGAATATGATACCTATGGGTTAGGGCTGCCTGTGGCCCCCCCCATAAACGTGCAATCCACTTCTAGTCAATATGTAGCCTTTGACTTCGTTGACCCATTTGTAACGTATGGTTATTATGTTAATCAGAAAATTGACATTGGAGATTGGGGTGGTGTTGCAGGCGGTTTCAGAAGTGACTGGGCGTCCACTTTTGGCGGAGGCTCCAGGCCATTTACTTTCCCAAGTTTAAATGCTTATATATTGCCTTCATCCTTTAATTTTTGGGAAAACAGCAAATTAGGCGAGGTGGTGCCTTTATTTAAATTAAGGTCTGCGTTCGGGGAAGCCGGTATACAGCCTGGCGACTTTCAGAGGATACCTACATTAAACCAAGGCAATTTAGGAAGCCAGCTTGCATATTCTTTTCAATCCAGTTCACAAAACCCAGCCTTGAACGTTGAAGTGTCCAAAGAATTTGAAGCAGGTACGGACTTTACTGTTAGCCTTAATAAAACCGGTAGTTGGTTTAAACAATTGAACATCACATTTAATTACTGGAAACGTAATACGGATAATGCAATTTATCCGGTAAGCGTACCACCTTCAACCGGAACTACACAATTGGCTACCAATGCTATGTTCCTAAAATCTGATGGTGAGGAGTTTTCGGTTAATCTGCCAGTAGTAGCTTCCAGAAATTTTAATTGGGATTTCACTACCAATTTCGGCCACCAGTCAACTGTTGTCACAAAGATTTTAGGCGGCTCGGACATAATCACTAGTTCAAACGTGGCGGGTAATACAGCACTCGTGTTAACCCCTGGCGCAAAAATAGGGCAGATTTATGGTTACAAGGCTATTACAAGCTTGACCGAAACCCAGCAGGATGGCAAAACACCTTATATCAACCCATCGGATTATTCAAATTATACAATGGTTGATGGCCGTGTTGTTAACATAGCCACAAGGGCCATACAATTTACCAATCAAACTTACCCAATTGGCGACCCCAATCCCAAATTTAATGCCTCATTCATCAATGGATTTTCTTACAAAGGCATGCTTACGCTTTCCTTCCAATTTGACTGGATTTACGGCAGCCACCTATACAACCAAACCAAGGAATGGATGTACCGTGACGGTTTAAGCGGGGATTTTGAAAAGAAAGTAAACATTGGGGGTACCAACGCTGCCTACACAGCTTATTGGGCAAGCGCTTACTACCAGTTGGGTGCCGACGCCACCAGCACGGCACACGGCCCCGGCAACGACGCTACAAAAGACTTTTTTTGGGAGAATTCATCTTTTGTAAGGCTAAGAAATATTTCACTGGCATTTGATATTACAAAAGTTGCAAAAATTAAATACCTCAGCAAACTGCAATTAATACTTAGCGGAAGAAACATACTTACGTTTACCAAGTACACAGGTTCAGACCCGGAAGTTAGCTCCGGTGTTACCAATTCTTCTTACGACAGGGGTGTGGATGGTAACACAATTCCCAACATAAAATCATACCAGGTGGGTTTGAATGTTGCATTTTAAATTTTAATTATTAAAGCTGAAAATTATGAACAATAATAAATTAATTAAACTCGCTGTTTTGGCAGTGGTGCTTGCTGGCATAACCGCATGCAAAAAACAATTGAATGTGGGTAACCCGAATGCCCCAACCCTACAGGCGAATGTTACCGATGAAGCTGGCATAACCAGCCTGGCACAGGGCTCCGTGTATATAGACGGGTTTTTAAATGGCGATGGGTGGCTGGGCAACAGTTACTTCTCCCTCCCTTACGGTTATAGCGAACTGCTTGGCGATGTAGTAGGTTCGGACGTTGCCAACCAGCAGATAAGCGGTATAGCGCTGCCTTGGAGCGTTACTTATGGGGGCACCGCTTACCCCAACCCAACATCCACAACTCAAACAAACCTAATAAGGGTATATAATACAAGGGGATCTACGGGCGCGGGCAATAATGCAACGTATTACCAGTGGCTTAACATGTACGCGTTGAACGGTTCTCTTAATAATGTTTTAAGTGTTATTGACGGAATAAAATTTTCTTCAGGCGACCCTGTAACAAAAAAGAACACCTTAAAAGCATGGTGCTACTGGTGGAAAGGCTATGCGTATGCGTCTGTCGGCTCAATGTACTATGCAGGTATTATTAATGATGGTGCTTATGCCGACAACAACAATTACAAGATAAAAGATTCGATCATTGCGCGCTCCAATTATTATTTCAGCCAGGCATCAACAATTTTAAGTGGTATAACTGATGTGGCTGACTATAGTGAAGTATTGGGTAACCTGATACCATCTTTTTGCCAAGTTGGCAATGGTGGTGTACTCACGCCTGCCATGTGGATAAGGAACATTAATACGATGCTGGCGCGCAATATACTGGTAAACAAGCTTAGCCCTTTTGTAAATGGCAACCCTGCCGCAGTAATAAGCAAATCATCCACCACGGCAATGACGTCTTCGGACTGGACAAGTGTATTAACACTAGCCACTGCAGGTATACAGAAAGGGGATTATGTATTCACAGGCCGCAGCGCACCCGCGAATGGCTTTTTTAGTACAGGTAGCGGTACTATTTCTGCAATGACCACAGGGCCGAACAGCAGCACAACCTTCAAGATTACTGAAAGGTTTATGGCAAACTATCAAGCCAACGACAAAAGGCTGGCAAATGATTATAGCACTACAGTTAACCATTTTCATGACTCATATAATTATGGCACCCGCTACAGTGTAGTTGACGGAGGTAACGGGGCAGCAGGCGTGTATGTAATTGGAAATAAAAGCACCGACGGGGCTTATGAGTTGTTTATCGCCGGCAGCTATGAAGAAAATGCATTGATGCTGGCTGAAGCAAATATAAGGATGGGCAATATAGAAACCGGCTTGGCCTACGTGGATGCAGTAAGGGCGTATCAGGGCGCGGGTGTTGCTGCGACAGTAGGCACCGAACTGAATTTAGCCGAGGCGATGCAGGTACTGGTTAGTGAAAGAAGGGTGGCCCTTGTATTCAGGGGCTTGTCTTTCTATGACTCAAGAAGGTGGGGATGGACTTATGATGTCTCTGTGGGCGGTGGCTATTACAATGGCATAATACTAACGCCTGATGATGTTGTACACACCGGTGTTGCAATAAACTACAGTTTTATGGATTATTGGGATATACCTGCTGATGAAACAGTGTTAAACCCGCCCAGCTCTGGCAGCGCCGCGGTCGTAAACCCAAATTATTAATGGAATTAAATTTTTAAATAAATGGAGATTAAGTAAATTAAGATCATTTATTATCTCTTGTTCTTTTGGCTTTATCATGTGACTCTTTATTTGCAAGCAAAAGAATAGAATCCTGCATTTTTATGCAGGATTTCTTTTTTTATAGAAGTCTAGATTAAAAGTTAATCTGCCTGCCTGGACATAACTTGGGCAGGCAGGTTTTTTATAGAATAATAAATAAGCAACAGCAGCGCAGTACACAACAGAGAGAATACCCATGCGCTTATATGTTCAGTAGGATGACCGACATAATCAAATGCAAGCCCCGCAAGAGTACGCGGTTTTCTAACAACATCCCAGCTATTAAAACGCAAGAACCTTCCGAGATAAATGCCACTGCTTGCGGCAAACACAAAAAAACTTATGATGGCAATGTTCATTTTTTTACCGGTATGGCGGCTGATAAAGTTGTCAACCTGCATTAAGCTGATAAACCCTGCGATTAGGCCGTTCCATGCTGCAGAAAGCACCAGTAGCAAGTCGTACCACACAGGCACCCCCGGCCTTTGATAAAAATGAAAAATATCTGTGATGATATATGGCGCATTCGGAAAGAACAGCAGCCATCCTGCCAATATTAAAAGGCTTTTCCATGTAACAGTTTGATATTTACTTAATTTCCGGCTGAAATACAGTGGGATAACGGCGAGAAGCAAATTCCAAGGGAAAAACAAATAAGCGGTGCTGTGGGCGCGCAGCCCCCTTGCAATTAGCATTATCAGTGTAAGGGATATGGAGACTATTAATATTTTTTCGGCTTTGCCCATTGGCGGTTTCATAATGTAAAAATTTTAGGTAAAAAGATAACAGCGGCTGCAATAGCGCTGATGATGGATGCAAACAAAACTGCTGCTGCGGATACATCCTTTATTATTTTAATAACTGGGTGGTATTCTGGATGAACAAGATCACATAATTTTTCTATAGCACTGTTGATCATTTCAAGCGACAATACTGCGCCAATGCATAAAAGAACGGCAACCCATTCGTTAATGGAAATACGAAAATATAAGGCGAATGCCACGACAATTGCCGCTGCGCCCAACTGTATTTTGCCGTTGCGCTCGTTTGCGAAAAAATAGAATAAACCGTTAAAGGCATTAGCGAACGCAGAGAATATGTTACGGCGGTTCATACAATAATTTTAGGTAATAGATTTTGAGTCACCTTAACGAAATTAGATAATGCCAATGTGGTTTTATGCGATTGCCGGAAACGGTTGAACATTTTGCTTGAGATTATTTTTGTTATTTACCTTGCTTAATACCCCCTCTAGCACAGGCAGCGTTTTGTTAAGTATTTGCGTCTTGATGAAGAAGTTCCACACGGGCTCAAATTTTTTCCATCCCCCTGCGTAAGCAAAATGCTTAAGTATATGTTTTAAATTGTTATGCTGAAGGCTTGCCTTGGTAATGTTTCCCCAAGAGTAAAATGAGTTGTAAGCCCAATCATAACCTTCTTTTAATTCGGCGGCAGACAAGGCCTTTGTTTTATACACTACCTGCCTTGTGTCATATAAATCCCATTGACGGTGTAATATTCTTCCCTCGGCTTCCATCTGCTTAAACAGCCTTGTGCCGGGGTATGGGGTAAGAATATGGTATGTAGCGGTTGTAAGCCCGTTGTTCACGCCCCAGTCAACCGTTCGTTTAAAAACATCTTTGTCATCATCATCAAGCCCAAAAACAAAACTTCCATTTATCATTATCCCGAGGCTGTGCAAACGTTTTATGGCAGCTTCATAATCCTTTCCCAGGTTTTGCCTTTTATTGCTTTGTAAAAGGTTGTTGTTGCTCAATGTTTCAAAACCAATAAACACACTTCTCATACCGGCTTCGGCTGCTTTTTCAATTATATCACCACGCAGTATTGCATCAACAGTTGACGCTCCTTGAAATACACGCCCCATCCCTTTCATCCCCTCAAACAGTGCACCTGCAAAACGTTGGTTGCCCAACAGGTGGTCGTCCAAAAAATACAGATGCTTGCCAGGCAACCTGTCTATCTCCGCGAGTGCGTCATCTACCTGTTGCGTATAGAATGTTCTTCCGCCCTCAAAAAAAGCATCCTTATAACAAAAATCGCAATGGTGGGGACAGCCCCTGGTAACAACAATTGAGTTTGGGACAAAGTACAAATGCCGTTTTATCAAGTCCCTGCGTAAGGGTGGTATGTTTACCAAAGTACGTTCGTTGCTGGTATACATTTTCGCGGCATTGCCGTCTCTAAAATCTTTCAAAAACCTCGGCCAGCTTTCTTCCCCCGGCCCCAGGAATATCGTGTCGGCATGCGGAGCGGCTTCGCCGGGCAGGCTGGTTACATGCAACCCGCCAAGACAAACATAGGCACCTTTCTTCCTATAATGGTCGGCTAATTTATATGCCCCGAATGCGTTGGTGATGTAAACCTGTATAACCACTAAATCAGGCTCGTCATCAATGGTCAGTTCTTCCACGTGTTCGTCTTGTAAATTTATGTCGTCATCGTCATTACAATAGGCTGCCAGTGTTGCAAGCCCCAACGGCGGAAACAACGAATATTTAATCGGCCGCCAATAAGGGCTTTTGGCCTCGGTAAGTGCCGGCAATATCATTTTTATCTTCATACTCAAATCCTCATATAAATGCTTTAGTGAATAATTACTTTTTGCTGTCGTTTATAACATTGCTAATTGAAAAAAAGCGCCGCAATACCTAGAAAGATAACGGCGCTTCTAAAACCCACCAACCTGTTCTGCACCATTTAACGAGCATAAGGGTTTAGGATTGAACATTTATAACAGGCTGCGGGCATTAGTTCAATCTTTTTTCCTTCCTTGCCAACCATCCCTGCAATAATGCATGCACACATATCACCCCCATGCAAACAAGCCAGCACAAAAATGTCATTGTTAAAAGGTTGTTTTCCCTTTTCTCCACCTCCCACAAGCTTCTGCCAACCAGTACATATCCGGGGCGCTCGCCGCCGGTATACACTATTACTGATGCCAGGCGCACATTTCGGGCTGGTTGCCAGCTAACACCATACTCGCCTTTCAATTTCGCCTCGGCCAAAACACCATCGGGAGCTGTTGGTGCTGTTGTACCAATAAAACCGTTGGAGTATGTCAATTTCCCAGCACCGTCGTACAATTGCATAAATGTGCCAAGGCTTTGTTCGAGGTTGATGGTATCGGCGGTGGCTTGTTCACTGGCCGTTTTGTTTTGTGCTAATTTGTAAGCGATATCCCTCGCTATTTGGGTTTGTGGGTCGTCCGCACCCGTGCGGTATTGCTGCTGGACGCTTACATAAATAAACCCCGATAGAGCAGTGGTGATGATGGCTGCTGCCACATGCGGCAGAAAAATTGTGCGAATCATTGGATTAAGTTTTATAGTGAATGAATAGCCTTGTTATCTAAAAGTGCTTTGAATTTCAAAGTGTTTGCGCAAAAAAATTTACTCTATTGACCTTATCATTTTTTCAAGCGCGTCAAGGTGCGCCTTGAATGCTTTTTCGCCTGTTTTTGTAACACTGTACGTGGTGTTTGTTTTTCTGCCGATAAATCCTTTCTGTACCTTGATGTATTCATTTTCTTCCAGCGTTTTAAGATGGCTTGCAAGGTTGCCATCGGTAACCTGAAAAAGTTCCTTCAATTCATTAAAGCTCACTTCCTCATTTACGAGCATGGCACTCATAATGCCCAGCCTTACACGGCTGTCAAACACTTTATTAAGATTTTCTATCAGGTTCTTCATGCGTTCATTTCTGTCCCGGTTCCATTAATCATTTCTACAAGGGCTTGTCCCATTAATCAACAGGGCTTCGTTCATATCTCCACCACATAGCAATGCCGTAGATAATATGCAGCACGCCAAAACCCAGCGCCCAAAAATACAGCCCATAGCCGGTAAACTCTAAACTAACCAGCCCAACAACCAATTGGCAGTAGCCAAGGTAACGTACCTCAGACAGGGTATATTTGCCAGCATTTATTAGCGCAAGGCCATAAAATATAAGGCAGCCCGGCGCGATAAGCCCATATGTGCCCTCTTGCATAAGCTTTAATAAATACAGGCCCCCGGCTATTAAGGGTATCCCCAGGCTTATCAACAGCCTGCGACTGGCGGCTCCCCAAATGGGTATGCCGTTTTTACGGCTGCGCAGGTATGTAAATATAAAAGCAAGTATAAGGGCTGCTATAAAAGTAACGATAGCAATATGCAACAATGGGCTGCCCATGTAATCGCTCAATGAGATTTCGGATTTAGCCCGTAAATCCCGCCTGAAGTCGGTTACCTCGCTCGGTTGCCGAATAATTCTATCTGCAAACCATGCGCCCGCAAGCGCGCAAATACCGGCTGCTACGCCGCTTAACCCGCTAAGGCTTATGAAACGGCTGCTGCGTTCCATCATTTGTTTTATGTCGTGCAGGGTTTCAAGCGGGTGGTTTTGCTCGTTCATAAAAGTACTTTGTAATTCAAAGTAAACGATTAAAAACTTTCCCGCCAAATTTTTTTTCCGTCGCCTTTGTTATTTCTGGAATAGCTGGTTGAATAACACATTTTACGGTTGCCCATGTAATAGTTATTTTTGCACTCCCGTTTTCCGTAGGTGTTCAAAATGTAGCCTTGTTTTAGAAGTAGTAACAATGGCTGTCTTTAGCTGAACTGCAAACTATAATGGAATGCGACGCCCGTCTAAACAACAGAGCCGGGCTGGGTAACGGGCAAGTAGTTGGTAACAAAAAAATTACAGTGTGGCAAATAATAAGGAATACAATAGCATTGACCAAAGCAATAGCACCCATTTAGCCGATAAAAAGCACGATGAGGGACACAAGGGGGCGTTGCCAAAACGATATTTGATAACGGCGGCGTTGCCCTATGCCAACGGGTTAAAGCACATCGGCCACCTGGCGGGCGCTTACCTACCAGCGGATATTTATGTGCGCTACCTGCGCGCCCAAAAAAGGGACGTAGTGTTTGTTTCGGGCAGCGACGAGCACGGCACTGCCATACCCATACAGGCCATGAAAGAAGGCACTACGGCAAGGGATATCATTGACAAATACCACCCCATTATCAAGCAAAATTTTGATGACCTGGGTATTTCGTTCGACATATACCACCGCACCAGCGAGCCAATACACCACGAGACATCGCAGGAGTTTTTTACTTACTTGAACGACCGTGACAAGCTTAAAATAATTGACAGCGAGCAGTATTACGACGAGGAAGCCAAAAACTTTTTGGCCGACAGGTTTATTAAGGGAACCTGCCCCAACTGCGGCTTTGAAAATGCTTTTGGCGATCAATGCGAGCGCTGCGGCACGTCGTTAAGCCCGGACATGCTCATCAACCCGGTTAGCACATTAAGTGGCAGCAAGCCTGTTAAAAGAGCCACCAAGCATTGGTATCTGCCGCTGGGCGACTATGAGCAGTGGTTGCGCGAATGGATATTGGAAGAGCATAAGGACGACTGGCGCGCTACGGTACTTGGCCAATGCAAAAGCTGGATTGACGGCGGCCTGGGCGACCGCGCCGTAACCCGCGACCTTGACTGGGGAATAAAGGTACCCTTGGATGGGGCGGATGGCAAGGTGCTGTATGTTTGGTTTGATGCACCCATTGGCTACATAAGCGCCACCAAGCAATGGGCTATTGACAATAAAAAAGACTGGAAGCCTTACTGGTATGCCGAGGATACCAAACTGGTGCATTTTATAGGCAAGGACAACATAGTGTTCCATTGCATAATATTCCCTATCATGCTCAAGCTGCATGGCAATATTGTGCCAAGCAATGTGCCTGCCAACGAGTTTATGAATCTTGAAGGCGACAAGATGAGCACCAGCCGCAACTGGAAGCTTGAAATGCAGGACTACATTGATGATTTCATAAACAAGGAGAACGGCGGCACGCAGATGGCCGATGTTTTGCGCTACTATTTGACAGCAATTTCCCCGGAAACTAAGGACAGCGAGTTTACTTGGAAGGGCTACCAGGACGCAAACAACAGCGAACTGGTGGCTATATTCGGCAATTTTGTAAACAGAGCATTTGTGATGATGCACAAGCTTTGCGGGGGCAAAGTACCACCATTTCACAAAGAGATAGCAGACGACGCCGACAGGCAATTGACTGCCGATATAAAAGCAACCAAAGAAAAGGTTGAAAGCCTGCTGGAAGATTTCAAGTTTAGGGAAGCACTGTTTGAAGTGATGGATCTTGCCCGCAAGGGCAACGGCTATCTACAAAAAAG